>Ga0180301_10004644_pt1 | contig 10603 bp, 11 predicted proteins | sample GuaBasSediGuay16_FD_121797 | JGI IMG/M metagenome (GOLD analysis project Ga0180301, IMG submission 121797) | Subseafloor sediment microbial communities from Guaymas Basin, Gulf of California, Mexico - Guay16, Core 4569-2, 12-15 cm | ecosystem: Environmental > Aquatic > Marine > Hydrothermal... | reverse complement strand
TTCACATTTCTTCGATAGCATGCTTCTAACATGTTAAGATTAATAAGGGCAGAATTGTGCATTATGTTCGCGTCATTCTCTCCTGTAAATACATATCCTGCTCCTCCCATATCGGCTGCAAATTGGTAAACTTCGTCAAAGCGAGTATCCACCACTTCACGGCAGACATCCGGGTCCCTTAGATCACCAATTACAAAATCATCTGCTTCTACTTTGCAAAATTCTGGATATTTCAAATCCACTCCTCTTACCCAAAAACCCTCTTGCTTAAGTCTTCTCACCATATGATGAGCTATGAATCCTCCTGCCCCGCAGACAAGTGCTTTTTTCATGTCTTACCCCCCTTGGTTTGCTTTATTGGAAAATATCTTATATCCCATATATCCAACTCCTCATCCTTTTGCAAGTGGATCACGCCGATCTTCAATTACCCGTAACTCCTCTGAAGTAGCCTTCTGAATATAATGCAACGCTCGGTCCAAGCCTAAGGGATACCACCGGTCCCGAAAACGTGATCCAAAGGGAATCCTACGGTGCAGCGCCGGGAGCATGTCTTCACCAAACTCCAGCTCCACATGCTCGGAGATCCACCTCAGCTCACGTTCCGGTTTCTGGAGGAGCTCCTCGAAGCGCACGATCAGCATGTCCTCGTCTTTATCCTCCAAAGCGCAACGGATGGAGTTAGCCCAGTGTTGGGCGCAGATCTCCAAGCGTTCTTTAAATGAGGGTTTTTCTTTCAGCCGTTCCATGTCCTGGGTCTTACCTAAGGCCGTCCGATAGTAGCCCCTTCCATTTATATGTGTCCCCCTGAATTTGCATTGCTTCACGAATTCTCACCACTATTTGGAAAGCTAAAAAACTCGTACTCCTCTTTTAGTAAATCAAACAACATGTTTTTGTCTCGTAAACCCAGAGAATACTCTTCGTTTAAGGGCTTGTATAACACCCCCTGTATGCCCATACGTTTGAAAAGATCAATAATTGAATACATCCGGTAGGACCGCAACCAATTGGTCAGCCTGGTTGCCGTCCGAATCAGAATTTGGGACCGAACATCTTTAGCTATATTCACTCGGCTTTTAAGTAGTTGCTTTGGGACATCTACTACAGGCAGCCCAATAGCAGAGCACATATTCTGCACAAATGTCTCAGGACTTTGAGCTAATGTCTCGTGATAAAGAATGACCACCTGTTTTTCCCCAAAAACTGATTGCCAGCGAGGAACATGTTTGCTATAACGGCTTGCCTCGATAATGTCTGGAATCTCCTCAATAGCTCGTTGCAATGGCTTTCTCGTCCACCCGTAGCGCCGAGCGTGTAAGTAGTGGGACCAACTTCGCTCCACCGGATCCCTTACAGTTACTACAATCAGCACGTCCGACCCGAGAACCTTGTGCACTCTATTTGGAGCTTCCGGATGCGAAAACAATGTGGGATCAACCTCAATAACTGCAGAGTAGCCCTTCTTCTGCTCGAAGTGTGAAGAATACCAATCAACCCCTTTGTTGAACATGTTGGAAAAGAACCACGTTTCTTTAACACCTTCAGGTAGAACTATATCCCCCCGAGCCCGAAGATACTCCCAAATCCACGTCGTGCCGGTTCTCGGCGGTCCTACGAAAAGAACACTTGGTAACAACAGTTTCTTCATGGCAGATCGCACCTATACGTCAAAAAATTAAAATTAGGACGATGATCTTGCCCTGACCCCAACTTGGCATTCAACCGAGGGTAGCGGTCTAGCATCCAGCTGTTGCGCTTCCAGACATACCAGAGCAAGTTCAGCACCTCAATGGGCTTCATCTTGTTCCTCCAACAAGCTCACAATACAGCGCAAGATGACGCTTTATAAACAGTTGTAGATTATATTCCCGTTCTGCTCGTTTTCTGCAAAACTCCCCCATCTTTTTCCGTTTGGTATCATCAGTGAGCAAGTCCGTGATGGTCCGCCCTAATGCTTTTGCATCACCTAATGTCACAAGTTGCCCACACTCTTCCGTCACCTGCTCGGGAATACCCCCCACGGCAAACCCCACCACGGGTGTTCCGCACGCCATAGACTCCAACACAGTGGTTGGGAAGTTATCCGCCAACGAGGTGATGCAATAAAGATTCGCAGCGCTGTAAACCCTTGCCATATCTTTAGCTTCCTTCACATACCCAAGTTGACGCACTTTCACACCCTGCGGAACCCACTGTGCGAAATCAACTTCCCCGCCTACTGCCAGGGCTATCCAGTTATCAGCCGGCACATACTTGAGCGCTTCAAAGAAATACATGAGGCCTTTCCGTTTTTCAGATAGCTTGGCTGCCGCGAAAAGAACGATTTTTGGGTCCTCAGGGAGACCCAGCTTCTTCCTGGCCTCCAGGCGCTCTACCGGATGGAAGACCGTTGTGTCAATGCCGTTCGGGATCACCTCAACGCGACACTGTCCGCCGGAAGCTTCTTTCACTAATTCCGCCAGCCAGTGAGAAGGTGTGACAATCACAGGTCTCCAAGTCTTCCCCAGTAGTTTTCGTTTCTTAGCCCACATCCATGCTGAGCGGTCCAAGTATGTCTTGGGAGTAGTTTCTCTTAAATATGGACAAATCCCACAGCCTATCCGCCAACGTTCACAATCAAGAAAATAACCACACCTTCCTGTTAGTGACCAGGCATCGTGCAAGGTCCAGACCACGGGGATGTCCAGCTTGTCCACAGCCTTGGCGATACTCAGGTCCAGGTAGTAGCCTTGGATGTTGTGGAAGTGAATGACATCCGGTCTCCACTCCTGGATCAATCGGATCAATCGCTTAGTGGAAAGCCATGTCCCATACCCTTGGAGGCCGGTCAAGCGGGTTAGGGCAACATGTAGGTAGACCTCGGGCGGAAGGGCAAAGCGGATGGTTCCAGGCTCTTTAGTTTTGGGACCCCTGCCGTAGGCAAACAGGCTCTCCCAGCCCTCAAGACGGTTTAACTCCCTATGAAGTGTCTGGGCAATGCTTGCTGCCCCACCTCTTTTATACACTGTGTTGACTATCAAGATCCGCATTTCACTCGCTCATCATGTACTGTACTGCTTTAACGAATGCCTGGGCGTAGGTTACTGGGGTCCGATGTTCAATCGATTTAACGATTTTCTCTCGCAGGAAGTCAGGGCTTGAAACGATCTCAAGCGCTTCCTCAATTCCATGACGTAGTTCCCCCACATCCTTATAAGTATACGAAGCTTGCACCAGCATCCCATATTTATCCTCCCATTCTATAGATTGTTAAGCTTTTCTCAGCTATTTTTCCCCAAGAGATTTTATCCCTTGCTAACGCTAATGACCGCTGACCGTGCTCAATTCTTATTTGAGGGGATTCTATATAACGCGCCATTATCTTGCTAAGAGCTTGATAATCATCTTTTTCAAAAGCAAATCCATTTTGATTAACTATCAAATATTCACTAGCTTTTTCCTTAGTTACAATTAGTGGAACTCCAACAGCTATGGCCTCCTTGACAGTACTAATTTTGCCTGGCATTATAGCCACATCACCCGCATTATAGTAAGCAGGTAAATCCCTATTGTTTATCCACCCTTGAAATATCACCTTATTACTGATCCCAAGGTTTTCAACCAACTGATGAAGAAAATTCACATAAGTTTTTGGACCTGACCCTATAAGCAAAAGACGAGTCGATTCATATTGGGAAACGACAAGAGAAAAAGCTTTGATTAGCGTTTCAAGCCCTTTTGTAGAATCAAATGTGCCTGCTGTAAAGAATAGCACTTCATCATCCTGTATACCTAATTGAGACCGGATTTTCTGTCGAGATATAGGATCAGGATAATAGACTTCCGTGTCTACCCCTAACGGAAGTAAAGCGATCTTATTAGGTAGAATTTTTAAATTGATTTTGAGATGCCAATATGAAAATGGATTGACACTTATAAATTTACTAACTCGCCGCAATATAAGAGGAATAACAAAATGCCTAAAGAACATCATCCAAATTCTTCTGCTGATCAAATTAAATCTAAAGTTATAGCCATCCATATGGTCATCTATAAAAAGCTTATACTGGGATAGTAATGGGGAACATAGTAATTGTAAAGTGGGTAACGTCCAAATTCCGTGAGCGTGAATGATATCGGGACGTAGTTTTTCAACTTGATGAGATAAACCCTTTAGAAAAACCTGCCAAGGACTTACTAAAGACGCTTTTAATCGAATTATCGGAACTCCTTTATCCATACAGACTCCATACTTATATCTTATTCCATATTTGGGCGAAGCTCGATCGCTGGTAATTATCCAAACATCGTGTCTGAGTTTACTTTGTTGATAAGGTAGATGATTCTCTTGGTAATCATGACCAGCCATATACCAGGCCATCACATGAACAATTCTCATTTTCCAATCATCCCCCAACGGTTGGAAAACTGTTGAATTGTATTCACAATAGTTTCAACTTCGGCATCGCTCAGAAACGGGTGAATCGGAAGTGATAATACAGTCTGGCTAAAATGTAAAGCCTTTGGATAATTAATATCAGGATAATCAAATTTGCTAAAGCAAGGTAATTTATGAAGCGGTTGAGGATAATGGATTCTTGTTTGGATTCCACTTTGACCTAAGAATTTTCTCAACTCGTCACGTCTAGGACCTCGTATTACAAACTTATGATATATATGAATGGCGTTAGGTTGTTCTAATGGCAATACAATATCCAAATTGGATAATTGTTCTATATAATAATTTGCTATCTGACGTCGACGAGCAAGCCACTCTTCATTATGATCAATTTTAAAATTTAACACGGCTGCTGTTAATGTTGGCATTTGTGAATTGTAACCAAGTTCAACAAATTGACTGCCCTTATCTTTACCGTGATAACGCAATCGTTTGATATGTTCGGCTATATCTTCATCATCAGTAAGGACCATACCACCACTTCCGGGTGCACTAATTGGCTTAGTCGGGTCAAAACTAAAACAACTAGCTATACCCAATGAACCTGCAGGTCGAGCATTGAAGCTAGCTCCAAAAGCTTGCGCGACATCTTCTATCAAAATAAGCCCGTGTTCTTGAGCAAAGCTTTCTATCTTGGATGGATCTGACATTTGTCCGTAGAGATGAACAAAAATCATAGCTCGTGTTTTAGAACTGATCATTTCTTCAGCTTTTTCCAGATCTAAGTTGTAAGTATCATCTATATCCACGAAAACTGGTATGGCACCAAGCCGCATTATACAAGAGGCTGATGCTATAAAACTAAAATCTGTAACTAAAACTTCATCTCCGGGGTGGACGCCTCCAGCGATCAATGCAAAGTAGAGAGCATCTGTGCATGAATTTACAGCGATACCGTATTTTCGACCTACTAAAGCAGCTACTTTGTTTTCCAATTCTTCGATAGCTTCTCCTTGAAGAACTTGGCCTGAGGCCAACACCTTCTCAACTCGGTCCATGATTCCACTCTTGTAAGCAGTAAACTCCCGCGATACGCCGAAAAAAGGTATATAATTACCTCCCATCTTTCCCCCCCCTCTTATTTGACTTAATAACTCGTGCAGGAACACCAACCACTGTTGTATTATCAGGTACATCTTGGATAACAACTGCTCCCGCTCCAACAACAGCCCAAGCTCCTATATGGATTTTCGGGATAACACTGCTACCTGTATAGAGATAAGCTCCCTCTTCAACCCATACGTTTCCCCCGAGAGAAACGCCTGGTGATAGATTAGCATAGTCACTTATGTAACAATCATGTTCTACAACAACGTGTGAGTGAAGTATTACATGCTTGCCAATATAAGCATTTGGCATTATAATTGCCATTGGGTTAATAATAACCCCTTCTCCTATTTTGGCCGTTTCGGAAATATACGCTTTAGGGCTAATTATAGTAGCAAACTTATATCCGAGTTTTTGTAAGTGCCTAACTATCTCGCGCTTTTTAGAGTTATCTCCATAGGCGACAATAATTCTTCCAGCATCGGGAGGAAAATAGTTTTCTATATCATCTATTGTGCAAATTATATATACACCATTGATGAGCTTACCAACATTTTTAGAAGTTTCTATATCAGCTATTCCCACAATACGAAATTCATTTCTTTGATGAACATTCTCAATTACATAACGAGCTTGTGAACCAGAACCTATGATAAGCAATTGTTCTTTATTCATGATGTTTAGACATAGATGGATTAAATTTCCTTATGAAATCAATATAATCTTCAACCCCTTTTTCTAGCGACCATTTAGGGTTATAACCAAGCAATTGACGAGCTTTACTAATATCTAGTGCTCCTCGACGGGGGCGAAATGAATCAGTCTCTTCTTTTTCCTTTACTTGCAAGTTAGGAAAATGTTTCCGGAGGATATTCACTAACTCACTTAAACTTCGTCCCTCTCCACGAGTAATATTGAAAATCTGATTAGCTCCTAATTCACTAATAGTAGCTAAGAAAATGCCTTCCGCTATATCTTTAACATAAGTGAAATCAAGAACAGTATCTGGTCCCCTAACGACTTGTATAGGTCTACCAGCAAAGGCATTTTCCAAGAAAATCTGAACGACACGGCGATTGTTATCTGTAGGACCATAAACAGCTGAAGGACGGATAATAGTATAAGGTATATTGTAACGAAGAGCATAGACTTTGGTCAATATTTCTCCCGCAAGCTTCATCCCGCCGTATATATCCTTAGGATTTTTCCTAGCATCTTCTGGCACAGGAACTTTTTCAAAATCTCCGTATACCATACTTGATGAAATATACACGAAGCGTTGGATAAAATCTACATCTCTGAGAACTTCTAAAATATTAACGGTTCCCTGTAAGATACCCTGAAATGCTTCCTCGCTTTTTCGAACTGCAACATTGGCAAGAGGTAGGGCAGCAAAGTGCACAATGCATTCTGGCTTTACTTCAAAAACAGTTCGTCGTAAGTCATCCTTGTTCAAAGTGCTTCCACGTATAATGCGTCCTCCTCGGAGTAGGTAGGAAAAACGAGAATTCATATTCTCCAAGAACCAAGGCTGAATTGGTAAGATATAAACGTGAAAAGCATCTAAGACTGCCACTTCTATCCCAGCGTCTAGGAAACGACGGGTTGTATGTGATCCTATAAAACCTGCCCCTCCTGTAATAAGCACTTTAGTCATTGTAATCCTCCTTTCTATTTCTGAAGCGTTCTTATACCAATGGTTATAGCGACAGTACCTTTATTTTGTTCAGAACCTATATTAACCATGGTTATCTTCATCGCTCGTTTCCTTCCAAAGTTGCAAAGATAAAATCACTGTGCTGTTTGGCGGGGGAGATCCAGGTTACTTGTCTGTGGCTTTCCTGTTTTTTTAGGAATGCTCTTCGAAACTCATGGTCGCAAACCATCTTCTCAGTTAATTTGCATATCCCTTTCGGATCCCCGGGCATCACTAAAAGAATTTCTCCTTTTTGAAACTGTTGTGAGATCCCACCTACCTTAGAAGCGATCACCGGTGTTCCGTGAAGAAGCGCCTCATTGATCACCCTTGGCACCCCCTCGGGATAATAAGTAGAAGGTGCGACCAGTATATCTGCCTCAGCATAGAGTCGACTGAGCAGGCTTTTGTCATCCACAAAGCCAAGAAATTCCACTCTATCGCTTATGCCTAAATCATAACACATCTTCTTAAGTCTTTCTTCTTCAGACCCGGTGCCTACGATGGTCAATAGAAGTTCCTTATCACGCAGGCATCTACGCAGTTCGGAGAAAGCCTGAAGTAGAACTTCTACCCCCTTTCCTTTTACGAGCTTACCCACATACAGGATGCGGATCAAATCACCGGAACATGGCTCTTTCGTTCTCTTGTACAAGACCGTATTCAGGCCGATGGGCATAGTCTCGATTACATTGGGGTTTAGCCGCTTTGTCCGTTCAAAGTTGAGCCTGCCTCGAACGACCGCACCATCGGCAAGCCGAATAGGGAGCTCATGGGAGAGCCTGTACAGGTAGCTATAAATCCGTCTCCGAGTTTTCTTGGACCGCTCACTGTGCTGAATGTAATCGTTGGCCACATACACGAAGAGCCCCTTAGCCCTTCTGCGCAAAGCAAGCACCACAGGAGCAAGCCAGACATTTGGCAGATGGAGGAAAATCACCGTCTGCCGGTCTATGACGCGCCGCAAGATAAGATAACTGGACAGCCACCCCCATGCCTTGGCTTTGAGTTTGAGGATGCAGGGAGTGACCTTGCTTTCGTCTATTACCGTCTGGGTATGCGCCTCCTCTTCAGAAAGAGATGTGGCCCATACGACTTTATTGAACCATCGAGAGAATTCCTGGACGTAATCCACCACCAATCCTTTGGCGGTCAACCTCCCGGCATCGGCCCGCTGAAAGACAGTAGCTCCAATCAGCAACAAGTTCAACCCGCTCATGATGTTCCACCTTCCCCGATATACGTCAGCTGAATTGTAGCCGCCACACAGGCAAAATAGATCCAAACCGCCATCCAGTGAATCATTGAGTGAAAGAGGTTATGGATCCAAAAGCCAACCAAGCCCCCAAGCAGCCCTGCACCGATCACCTTCCATTCGGTATTACTCACCCTATAGACAAACCTCCATAGTCTCCTTATGGGCTTTATTACAAGCAAAAGAATGCCCACAAATCCCAGCCATCCAAGACCTGTTAAAGAACTGAGAAATACATTGTGCACGCCTTTTCGCTCAATGCCGAATGATGCTCCTATTAAGTACGCGGTCTCCGCTCCATAACCGAAAGGGTTCTGAAAAGCGAGAGGAAGAGCCCTCTGCCATATGAGCAACCTGTTCTGTTCCGGTCTTCCCGTTTCTAATTGATAAGCCTGGTAAGATGGACTTAAGCGCTCTAAGGCCGGATTTAACATACCTGTCATTGTCAGAGCCCCATAGGCGAAAAGCCCTATCACGATGACATAGCAGATCAGCTTAGAAGGTTTGATACCTCTCGCGAGGATCACACTCATCATTAATATGCCGAGAAATGCCCCGAGAGTCCCTGAGCGGGATTGAGAGAGCAACAGTGCAACAGCGCATATCCCTGCGGCACCTACCCAGAAGAGCTGCCGCACTCTGCTTGCTCCGGTTAAAGCAAAAGCTACACTTAAAGGCAGAGCTAAAACCAAGGGCGTGGCAAAGATGTTGGGCTGCTCATAAGCACCACCTATCCTAACTCCTACACCTCCCCATCGGCGAGCTACTGTAATCTCTGCTCCTCCTATGTAAATCGTTTGGATATTAAGAAGCAGGGCGAGTATCCCCAATAACGCTATAGCTGCCGTTATCAATGTAAATACCAGTAAAGTCAAGCCGATGGATCTGAAGTCACGGAGTATCTGAACGATCACAAGGCTCATGCCCATAACCATGATAAGGGAGATGAGTTGAGCTGCCGTCTCACGGAGGTAATCAGAGCCACGAAACGTCATTGCCGTCAGGGTAATGAGCCCCGCCGCAATGAGGATCAATACCGGTATATCAAGAACGGAACGCTTCCATGCCGGCTTGCCAAAAGCAAACTTGGCGATAAATCCGGTTAAGAGCATAAACCCTACTACAGTGTCCACTTCTATAGGAAGAAGCTCCTCTAAAAACACACTAAACAAGCTTACAACGGTTAGCAACAGCACACCCAACACTAACATCATAGTATCCTCCTCACATTAGCTCACGCATCACACTCTGTCTTATCCAATGGCGAAACCGATTTACGACCCTTTTCTTCAAGAATTCTATCATGTTTGATAACACTCTTTCCCTCCTGCTCGGACCCATAGCTAATGCCCCATATAAAGGTTGATACCCAAGGTATACCAAGAAATCGCCCGTGAGAGCTTCAAAAATCTCTACATCACGGGGCGAGAGTTCGGTCCTCCACGCCTCCAAACGCGTGAAGTCAGGTCTCCTTCCGATTAGCCTATGTTGGCTTATTGTATACTGAGGAGGAGTAAAGCCTTTACCTTCCAGCATTTCAGGATTAAATTCAATATCAAAGAAATTGCATAGCTGACGGAGCGTAACCTCTGGCTTCCGAAGAAGATCCTCATATTTGACTCGTATGATGCGCTCTGGCCCTAGGAAGAATTCTGCAGCTAAGCCAAAGGCAACTCGCTCAACCCACCAATGAGCTGCACAGATCATAGTATTGGGCCCCCAATCAAGAGGGATTACGGAAGCGGCTACTGCCCTTCCATCCCTAACCATATGGACAAATTTAGCTTCAGGGAAAAAATCGAGCAAAATCTTTGCGTATCGCAAGTTACTCGGTGTGTGATCAATCCACACATTTACGTCAGCCTTTCCATTCCTTATCGTGTATGATTTCACTAAACTCTTAATGAGTTCGCTGTAAGAAGAGGCTCCCTGTATCAACCAATCATAATCAGATTCCCTCAATCCCCATAACTTAAAACGCCAATGTTTAACAATCCTACAATATGCCAATTTTACATCTACAGTGCCATCTTTTTTCCTACAATAAGGAAGTACATCCGTCTTAAATTGTGACTCTGGGGTTGTGATACAATTTTCAGCTCCGCCAAGCATAGAACCTAAAAGAGTTGTTCCACTCCTGTCGCAACCACCGATAAAGACTGCT
>Ga0180301_10004643_pt1 | contig 10606 bp, 12 predicted proteins | sample GuaBasSediGuay16_FD_121797 | JGI IMG/M metagenome (GOLD analysis project Ga0180301, IMG submission 121797) | Subseafloor sediment microbial communities from Guaymas Basin, Gulf of California, Mexico - Guay16, Core 4569-2, 12-15 cm | ecosystem: Environmental > Aquatic > Marine > Hydrothermal... | reverse complement strand
TATCGCTTCTCATAAGCAGTTTTAACAATTATATTTGCTATCTTCCATCTAATATCAAGCTTCTTCTTCCTCTCTTTCAGCTTCCTCATAGTTTTCCTCTTAATTCTTGACTTCTTACCATAGTGCTTATCATATTTCTCCTGAATTCCTTATTCTACGATAATGGTAGCCGAGAACGAGCTTCTCTGTACTGGTTTCAAAGGCGTAGGCAATATTATCGACGAGCATTGTAACATTGTTCTCGTTTACATCAACGGATAGATAACCTCTAGGCTTGAACTCCCCAACCTCCTTAGCAAATGTTAGGTAGATTATGAGCTGTCTATTCCTCTTATCAAGCTTTATCTTAGCTTCACTAGCTAGTCTCCAACCACGATTAATGTATTTCTAGTACTGTTTATGAGGTTCAAACTCTACTGTAACCCATCCTCTATGGGTGGCTATTTTAATTGAGGTGTATCCATTTGGCTTCCATAAGTGGTCGTCAAGCCATATACTGACCCTTCTAATCTCTGGATAATCTCTCTCAGCTAATCCAAGCTTCTTTAACCGAAGAAAGCTCTTGGTTCTAGTACTAGCGTCTTGACAAGCAGTATAAATGTAGTGTGAAGGTAATTGAGGATATAAGTTCCTCATTTCACGATACTTGAGAGCTTTCAATTTAGAGAAGCTCTTAACCTTGCTTCTAACAGCATACATCACTAGTTGCTCTACCATGTTACGATACATTCCCTCAAGCTCAACAAATACCCTAAGCACCCTCCTTGGTAATTTCATGCTCTTAACAATAACTGTCCTAGCCACTCTAGCCATTCCTCTCAACCTCCTCTAGGAGCTTCTTAAGGCCCTGAATCAACTTTTTCTTCTTATGACTCCTCATGCCGTAAAGTTTACCTGCAAATGAGGTAACTATCGCTAACAAGTCTTCAACCAATTCTTGATAAGCATCTTTAGGCTCTTCACCATAGACAACCTCTATTCGTACACCATACTGTTTAAAGAAGTACTCTAGATACTCAAAACCAAAACGGGTAAGTCTATCCTTGTAGGTGATAACTACTACATCTACTTGCTTGTTCACCACATAATTGAAGAGCTTTTGTAATCCTCTACGATTGGTCTTAAGCCCACTAGCTATGTCACTAAGAACATTTATTACTCTATAGCCTTTAGCAGTACAATACTGTGTGAGGTACTCTATCTGTCTCTCTAAATCACTCTTCTGGTCACTAGAGCTTACACGAGCATAGATAACAGCTCTAACCTCCCTAGCTTCTGCTTTACCATCTATGATTCTCTCAACTTCACTCTCTGGAATCATCCACCTACCAGTAGGAGTCTTAACAGCTCTAATCTTACCAGAATAAATCCACCTCTTCAAAGTGACAAAGTGAATCCCAAGCCTCCTACAAGCCTCTCTGGGCGGTACTAACCTCTCACTCATATACTACACTCCGTTACAGAAAGATATACTTTGTTATATTTGAAGGTTTCTGACCCTATATCCTCAGTAATTTAAAGCTTATTGTATCCTACACAGATTAAGGAGGCGAGATGAGTGGGCCTATATGATGAGAGAGTGAAGCGACTGATAAGTGAGCTTGACAAGAAGGGCATTGAAGTCACTATCATAGCTAATCCCCTCAACACCTTCTACTTCACGGGATTCCCAAAGCCATTCTTCCCCGACAAGGATAGGGCTACGTTCCTCTTACTGAATGTGAAAAAGGAGAAGGTGATAATCTTCGTCCCAGAGCTTGAGCTCTACGAGGCAGAGGATGAGGTGAGACTTAAGACTATCGAACATGAGGTCAGAGGCGTCAAGGTCAAGGAAGACTTCATAAAAGCCCTGACCAATACGCTAAAGGAGATGGGCCTGAGACCCTACATGAGAATAGGCGTTGAAGGAGCTTACGTAGGCTTCAGCTTCGTTGAAAGATTGGAGAACAACCTAGGATGGAAGCTAGCAAAGCTCCAAGACGTAAGTGACCTGATAAACGATATGAGAGCCATTAAGGATGAACACGAGGTAAGGTTGATTAGAAGAGCGTGTGACGTAGCGATCAAGGCTATTAACAATGCCATTGAGCATGTAGAGGATGGCATTAAAGAGTCAGAGTTGGCTTCAATAATAGTGAAGAGCATTGTAGAGGAAGGTGCAACCCTTGCTTTTGAGCCTATAGTTGCCTCGGGGTCAAGAGCTGCATATCCTCATGGAGCATACTCCGATAAGAAGGTACGCAGAGGCGAGCCCATAGTGATGGATGTAGGAGCTAGGGTCAAGGGATACTGCGCAGACGTAACCAGGACGGTAGTAATAGGCAAGCCCAATGGCGATCTCCTCAAGGCCATGGAGTCGGTCAGAAACGCTCAGGAGAGGGGTATAGAGGCTCTTAGAGGGGAGAGGACAGCTGAAGAGGTTGATCAAGAGGTGAGGAAGGTTCTTGAAATGGAGGGATATGGTATGTTCTTCATTCACAGCACAGGTCATGGTGTTGGAATAGAAGTTCATGAAAAGCCACGAATAGGTGTTGGCAGCAAAGATATCATCAAGAGGGGAATGGTTGTCACCATTGAGCCAGGGATTTACATAAAGGGCAAGTATGGTATCAGGATCGAGGATACAGTAGTTGTAAGGGAGAAGGCTGAAGTTCTAAGCATAGAGCTGGAGAAGATAATCATGACGAAGTCCTGATTCTCTGGCTCTTCTCTCCTTTCTTATGCACTCTCTCCCTTATGGCAAACAGCACTATCATCGATGCACATATAGCTATGGTGGCCGATGTCCAGTATATAAGGAGCATAAGGCTTCCTTTATTCATTATTATTAAGGCAAGCTCGATCAACGTCTGCCTACTCATTGCGAAGAACACTATTCCAACTAGGTCCCTCCACTGTACTCCTCTTTCACTAAGCCAGGAGTCCAAGACTCTCCCTATGAGAAACAGTATGATGGCTGTAAGTATAATATCAATAGCGTGAATGGGCGAGGTGGGCTGAGGGGCTAATAGGAAGTGACCAAGTGCATAGGAGCTTAGTCTCTTCTCCTTCATTATAAGCTCTACCACTGAAGACGACCCTATGTATAGACCTGCGAGGAAGGTTATTATCGAGACCACTGATGAGAAAAACAGTATAGGCGCCTCTGACCACCACCTACTCATCCTCTCATAGAACTCTGAGAAGCGCTCATCAAGGGAGAAGCCCTTCACTATGAAGACAAAGCTAAGAATGATTCCAAGGGCAAGTCCTGCGTATTGTATAAGATTACAGACAGCTAGAACTGAAAGCACCATGAGGAAGACTCCAGGAATTCCAAGGAAGAGCTTGCGCAGTCTAGGGTCTTCAATGACCTTGTGCATATATCTGATGAGCATTACGTAAGTCTCTTCAATTCCTCTGGATTGCTGAACCACTATTCTCCTTACCGATATAACGGGAACTCTACTCTGTATTATAGGAAGAACCTGCTCATCAACCACGCCATCAGAAACAAGGATCACGCCATCAGCATTAAATACCTTTAGAACTCTCTCTAGCTGTTCCCTGACCTTTAAATCAGCTTCAAGGCCGCCTCTCCTAGATCCTGTTATAGTGGCTAGCTCACAATCTATATTACTACGTTTGAGTTCATCGTATATCTGGATGGCAGCGAATAAGGCATTGACATCAGAGTCCTCAGGATCCTTTAGGGCAAAGAGTATAGCAGCTTTTAAGTTGTCCTCTCTACCAACTACGGGAGTTTGAACACCTGCTTTGAAACCTAGATCATCATCTCGGTCGACATATAGTACGAGCACTTTTCTTGGAAACTGCTCTGGTACACTCTCTTCTGAGGCCATACTCCTCGAACTTAATACTCCGCTTGCTAGTTAATATGCTTCTCCTAATAGAACTAGTCATATATTATAAGGCCTATTTGAGCTCAAGAAGATTGAATTCCATTAGAAGTTTGTACTCCTCAAATGTTATCCGCTCACCTCTCTTATACTTCTCATAAGCTTTAAGAGCCTGCTCCCTCAGGAGTTCTCGTCTTTTCGCTAGAATCTTAGCTATCCTCTCAGCTCGTTTGAGTAGCTGTCTTCGCTCTATCTCATCACAAACCTTTCTAAGCTCATCCTTTAGGCCTCTTCTCTTCGATAGAGCTTCGTCTAATTCCTTCCTTGTTGAGTTGATCTGCTCTCTAAGGCTCTTTATCTCAGCATCTATCCTTGATATTTGACTGGAGATCTCATCTATTCTCGAGCTTAAATCCTTCAGAGCGTTGGTTAGCTTGGTCATCTGCTGTTTCAGATCATTGACTTTATCCACAAGTTCTCTTAGTTTCTTCTGCTCTTTCTCAACAGCCTCTAGAGTTGATGAGTACTCCCTAAGATTTTGGAGGAGAAGTGCGAGCTTAGACAATTTCTCAATGACCTTATACTCTTCCTCAAGGCTTAAGCTATGCGTTTGCTGATACCACTCCAGTTCAAGGATCTTATACTCAAGCTCCTCGGGAGGCTCCTTGATCCTACGAACAACCCTACCTAGCTTTCTAGCCCGTCTCATCTTCGACCTTATGGAGACACGAACTTCTCTAACCTCCTTATATGTGCTTCTAATCTCTTCCTTCACCCCGAGGAGCTGCTCCTTCGTCCTCCTCCTCTCCTCCCTTAACCTCCTCACCTCATCGACAAGTTCTCTCCTCTTCTCCTTTAGCTCCCTTATCCTCATCACCAGGCTAGCAAGCCTTTGTCTCTTCTCCTGAATGCTTCTTGATAAGTCTGATATCTCAGCAAGTAAATTCTCGCGAAGTCTGCTCAACTCCTCCTCACTGAGCTTTGTGACCTCTATACGCTTCACCCCTAAGTCTCTAGGATGATCCTTGCATCTACAACCTTAGCTCCTTTTGTGTACACTATTATGGGGTTGAGGTCGAGCTGTGATATCATCGGGTTCTCCTCGATCATCTTCGAGACCTTTATCATGATGTCCACTATAGCATCTTCGTCTAGAGGCTCTCTTCCACGATATCCCTTGAGTAGTGGATACCCCTTGACCTCTCTCAGCATCTCTCTAGCCTCTTTGTCAGTTATAGGCAGTATCCTGAAGGTCACGTCTTTGAGCACCTCGACGAAAATTCCTCCCAACCCGAACATTATAGCGTGCCCAAACTGTGGATCCTTCGATACTCCCACTATAACCTCTAAGGATTGAGGTACAAACTCCTGAACTATCATGCCGATTATGCGTGCATTTGGCTTGTGCTTCTTAACATTTTCCATTATAGTGTTGTAAGCTCTCACCAGCTCTTCTTCATTCTTGATGTTTACGATCACTGCACCTACATCAGTCTTATGGAGTACGTCAGGGGATACTATCTTGAGGACTACAGGATACCCTATCTCAGATGCGAATCTCTTTGCTTCATCAAGGTTCCTAGCTATCTTGAACTTCGTTACGGGAATGCCATAGTACGCGCAGAGTAACTTAGCTTCAGGCTCCAATAGGAAATTCCTTCCTTCGCTCAAGGCCCTGGATATTATGTCCTTGGGCATACTCATATTCAGACCCATACTATGGTAACAGACCACTAACTTATAAGGTTATCAAGATGAGGTTTCCTTTAACTCAATAGCCACGGCAATGGTAGCTTCTATAAGAAGCCATCGGTCATTATCGAATGTCGCCACAAGAACATCTCTATCATTAAGCTTGAAGAGAGAGAACAACCTGTTGGCTAGGTCTGGATATACATTTTTCAAGTCATCATAGACTGAAGGAACCTCGAGCCTATTCCTCTTCACGACCATTATGATGGCTCCTTCAGCTCCATGTCTTACAGCTGTGTCCCTTTCTCTCATGCCATTGGTTACTTTATCCCCACACCTCTTGATATGAGCTACAACATTGAGCTTCCCAGGAGATAGAGGCCTCAGATCAACTTCCTTCACATCAAGAATGCCTACTTCAGAGAGGAGTTCATCAATGACCCTCTGTCCTTTAGGCGTAAGCATAACTCCCGCTCGCATAACTTGGACTATTCCATCCTCAGCCATTCTCTTCAAAAGCCCTCTCATTACCCCCTCGCTGACCCCTAGGGCTTGACTAGCTCGATATCGTCCAACAGGACCTTCCTCCTTTATGAAGAGAAGCAGTGTCAGGAGCTTTGGGCCCTTCATCCTAAATCTACACGTCAGTCTCTCGAGTAAAGGCACGATCCTCACCTAGCATCTAGTAATACGTGACATAATCCTCACCACCAGCGGATATACGCTGTATCTCGGCGTAGAGGCTATCTATGCCTTCCCCAGTGATGGATGAGACAGGGAAGATGGAGGATATGGAGCCAAGGGAGGCTATCAGCTCGCATAGTTTCTCATGCATCTCTCTATATGGCCCCTTCGCCTCCATTGAGACTGCCTCTATGAGAGCTTGAGAGTTCTCGACTAAGTAGCATATGTGCTCAACCCTCTTTTTATCGACCATATCCACCTTTGTCAGGAGATTCAACTGAGGCATGAGGAATCTGAAGTGAACTGAGGCTGAGAGGAGAAGAGCTGATACAAGGCTTGTTGGTCTGCTTGCGAAGATGGCGTCTATGAGGAATAGGATCATAGCGCCAGAGTCTTTACATAGTACCGAGGCTATGTGCGGACCTGCGGCTCTGAAGGCGAAGAGCTCCATCTGCCCTGGCGTATCAACGAGTATATAATCAGCCTTAAGACCCTCGATCTCATCCCTGATCTTGCCGGCCTCTACCGCTATTAGGTCAGCTGCTGCTATGATGGCACCATTAGGCCCTAAATTATACTTCTCCATGACCTCCTCCACGGTAACATAGTCTCTCACATCAACATCAGGCCTATAAGGCATCCAGGATGCGCCTGGGTCAAGATTGATTGTGGCGACATCTAAGTCATGATCAAGCATCCAGTCGGAAAAGGCTCCCACTAGGGTTGACTTACCTGAGCCAGCCGGCCCTATTATGAAGATGAAGAACATCAGGCTATTCCCTTTCTTTAAGCATATTAACTTCTGTATTAACCTTTTGCTTTAGGCATCCTTAGTTGATTCATCACTCCTCCTTCTTTGAGGATAGCCACCACTTGAGGTACTCTCTTCTCCACTTCTCCTTCTCATCTTCGGTCTCTTGATATATAAGGCGCTTTATCTCCTCTCTTACCATGAAATACTCCTCTCTGGTCAAGGTTAGGCCACAGTTCAAACAAACATATAACTTCCTTCTAGGGTCGAATTTAAGCTCACCACCACATTCAGGACAGCCTTTGACCATATATGCAACCCCCTACATTAAATAGCTTGACTGGCTTAAATGTTTCACACTCACGTTATCACATTCTTGAGACCTACTTCCTTGGCTATGTGAAGCGCCTCCATGAACTCATCTCTTGTAAGAGGCCTTCTAAGTTCAGGGATCTCATCAGCTCTCCACTCAGGTCTATACTGGTCCATGAGGTTAACGCGAACATCGGGGCCCAAATTCTTGGATATCCACTTTAGGATATGCCTGGTGCAACACTCATTGTGCCTAGGAAGAACAAGCACTCTAATTATCAGCTCCCCATACTTCTTAGCGAAAAGGTGATTTCTCGTGCAAGCCTTCCAATAGTTAGGTGCATTAGATATTCTCACAGCGCAATCTCCAGGCCCATACTTAAAGTCAAGTAAGTATACATCAATGAAGCCTGCTAGGAGTTTAGCCGTCTCAGTGCTGTAGTAGCTATTGCTGTTCCATACAACAGGAATGTTCTCCTTGACATGTCGAAACACCTCAAGCCAAAAAGCGAGGTGAGGCGTGGGTTCACCACCTACAAGGTTAGCATTTCTACATCCTCGTTGTCTAGCTGAGTCTATTATGCGTGCAAGTTTCTCTGGAGGAATGTACTCGCCTGGCTCATACCACTGTGATATAGTCCAGTTTTGACAGTGAAGGCACGTCATATTACATCCCAGAGTGAATATGGTGAATGAAGGGACGAGCTCTGGCTCCTCACCGAGATGCTCAAAGTAAGTGGACACGTACATTTTGTCATCACATCTACAGTAGCCTGTTTGGCCTTCGAGCCTGTTGACCTCACACCTACGCTCGCACAACACACACTTCTTCATAAGTCTCTTGGCAATGGCTATCTTCAAGTCAAGATATGACTTCTCAGGTTCATCAAGCTCCTCAAAGGCCAGCTTACCAGAGTCCAACATCCTCTCAAGGGAGTAAAGTTTTCTCGTCAACTCCTCATGAAGACTCCACAGCTTGGGAAGGGGGTCGTCATCGCTGAAGTTAGCAGGTATTCTCTTGGCTATGAGAAACTTTGCATAGTACTTGCCCTCAAGTATTCCAAAGTATCTATGAAGTGCTCTCCTGGCTCTCTGATCCCTTAACACAGCGACAGCATCTGGTCTTACAAGCGCCCAGAGGGCTAATCTATGGAAGCCTTCTATATCATTCCCCACCATGGCGACCTCCTCCCTCTAAACCTGCCAACTATAGGCACTTTCTCACCACATTCAGGACATCTATTGTCGCTGGTCAGGTTATAACTTATAATGTCAAAGCCATACCTGCTTATCAACAGTTTGCCACAAGCAGGACAGTACGTGTTCTCGTATCGATGACCAGGAACATTACCTATGTAGACATACTTTAATCCCTCCTTCTTCGCCACTTCGTAGAGCTTCTCCAACTTCTCAACAGGCGTTACATAGTGATCAGTCATTCTGAAGTCAGGGAAGAACCTTAGTAGATGGAAGGGAATATCAGGGCCGAGATTATCGATTATCCATCTAGCGAGTCTTCTGAGGTCCTCTTCCTTATCACCATATTCAGGAACCACTAAGTTGGTTATTTCAATGAAGACACCATGTCTCTTAAGCTCAAGGAGAAGTTCAAATATGGGCTCTACGTCTGGAACACCACAGAATTTCTTGTAGAAGTCGGAATTAGCACAACCCTTGAAGTCCACTGTAGCCGCTAGCAGATACTTGGAGAATAGCTCAGTAGCTTCAGCGCTCATGTAACCGTTAGTGACTATGGTGTTGAAGAGCCCTTTCTCCTTAGCCAGCTTTGCTGTATCGTACATATACTCAAAGAATATTGTGGGCTCATTGTACGTATAGCTTATGCCATCTGCACCAAGCTTGATAGCATAAGTTACAATGTCTTCAGGACTCATAGGTCTGCCGTAGAGCCTAGAGGTTTGACTGAGGTGCCAGTTATCGCAGAAGATGCACCTGAAGTTACATCCTGTGGTTGATATCGAGGCCACGAAGGCTCCAGGCCACACATGGAAAAGAGGCTTTTTAGCTATGGGGTCTACATTGAAGGCTGTCACTCTTCCATAGACCAAGGTGTATAGAGTACCATCCTTATTCTCACGTACATTACAGAAGCCTCTACGGCCGGGAGGTATCTTGCACCTCCTAGCACATAATCTACACTCGACCCAGTTATTCTTGATTCTCCGATAGAGTAGTGCTTCCTTCAATAATCCAACCTCAGGATGATGGTGTAGAAAGAAGTATATCATCCTTACTCTTCATATAACTCAAACAACTCGTCAATAGGGGCATTATATATCATGTCGGCAAGCTCATCCCCTGACTCACCAGAGAGGATCATGTCGATAATTCTCCTTCTAACCCTCATCACAAGGCGCCTCTTAGTACTCACTTGCTCAAACAGGATCACGAAATCATCAGAGTCCTCTACCTTCAGGTTGAGCTTCCCCAAGGTACAGCCACATGAGCATTGAATTCCATCAAGAACACAGGAGAATGGCTTTCTCAAAGGTATTTTGACGGTACAGGTGAGATCGAAAGGATTCCTAGTTAGCTTGAGAATGGCTGTGAGGCCAGCTCGATACCCCAAGGTCATAAACGGACCTTTGTGTCCATGGAATCTCACAGCGTCCTCATATCTCAACACTTCCCCTCACCTTGAGGAATATCTACTACAGCAGTTGATCTCGCGATTATTAATAGTGGCTACGAATACATAAGACCTCTCCCTCCTGCATGTCAAGCTTCATGTAGTACTCGTTATAGTAGCGATCTACTCCAGTGTCACGTCAAGAGCTTGATGTTTAAAAGGAGCTAACCTTCCTAGATCATGGGTATACTCGGTGAAGTATAGAGTGTTCATACTGCTCTCAGGAGAGCATCCAACTCTTCCTAGAAGCGAGGTCATAGCCTCTCTTGAAGCAGATAATGTGAAGTTTGAGCATCTATCTACTCATGATCAGGTACTTAGACTAGCCTGTGAGGATCCAATGACGCTCTCTGAGTGCATAGCGTCGAGGACTTCCATGGCCAAGGAGTGTTGTCTTGAGCTCTTCTACTGCAGCGCTGAGCATGAGGAAATACTTCACCTAGCAAGAGACGTACCATGGGATAGCTATGTTAGAGACAGGAGCTTCGCGGTGAGGATAAGGAGGATAAAGAACTACTCCAAGGGAATTGACGCTCACAGGCTCGAGGCAGACATAGGCTCCATCATAGTTAAATGTGGTGGGAAAGTCGATCTTGACCAGCCACAGGTCATGATAGTAGGTGCTCTCACTGAGGACGTCTTCATGTTGGGAATAAGATTATCCAAGGTTGATAGAGG
>Ga0180301_10004639_pt1 | contig 10612 bp, 8 predicted proteins | sample GuaBasSediGuay16_FD_121797 | JGI IMG/M metagenome (GOLD analysis project Ga0180301, IMG submission 121797) | Subseafloor sediment microbial communities from Guaymas Basin, Gulf of California, Mexico - Guay16, Core 4569-2, 12-15 cm | ecosystem: Environmental > Aquatic > Marine > Hydrothermal... | reverse complement strand
CTAATCGTATTCCTATCGGAGCTAAAGTAGAATTACGCATTTATGCCAATGAAAAAACCGGCCTCTCTGAGATAAGAATCTGGCATAATAATAAACTTATGGGTATTCAAAGAGCAAAAACCAGAGATTTAAACATAGTCCACTTTTAATTCTTAAAGTGTCCGCTTTTAAAATTTATTTAACAGATTTTTCTGAAGAAAGTTCTGAAAAATTAGCCAGGTCAATTTTTAACTTCTCTGGCTACTTTACTTATCCCTTAGATTCTTTCTCTATATTCTTCCTTATCTTTTCTTTTATCTTATGTATACCTTAATTTTCTTTTTGCCCTCATTTTATCAATTAATTTTATCATCCTTTTTACATTTATTACTATAAATGTCATTATGACTTCTATTGTTACTTTCTTTAAACTCCTATATCTTGCCCTGAAAAGATTATGCCATTTTTTAGGCCTTAAGCAAACTTTCTCTCTATTAAGTGTCTTAATTTGATGAAATATTTATACTTTATAGGGTTTATTTTTCTTCTTAAAATCTTAGATTTACTTAAATATACTCTGGCTCTATTTTCTGATTTGGTAGGACAAAATATTTTTTTAGGGTATCTTTTACAATCCTTTTGGGAAAATAGGTATAAAAAACCATCTCCTTGAGGTATTTTACTTATACTTCTTTTACCTTCAGGGCAGATTAAGGTATCAGAATAAGAAGAATAATTAAACCTATTTAATATCTTTGCCTTCCTTCTTGAATAAATAAAGGTCTCTATATTATGGTCAATACAAAACTTTCGATTATCTATACTGTCATATAAGGCATCAACGATTATCTTTGTGGTCTTTAGATTATTTCTTCTTTCTTTTTCTATAAGCCCCTTCAATTAGGGGCTTTTATTGACATTACCACCCAATATTTCCACCGATGTTATAAGCTGAGTTTTGGTATCCTCTAATATATGTGCTTTATCCCAGATTTTGCATTAAAGAATTCTCTGTGTTAAAATAAAGTATGTTAGCACTATAAATATCAATGGGTTATAAAGATTATACCCACCAAACAAAGGGGAAAAATCAGGATAATTGATAGAGAAAAAATAGGACTGATAAGAGTCGATAGTGGCTTTTTTTGGTAATAAATTCCTTACCTTTTTAGAAGAAAAGAAACTGAGTTATATTACTGCTGTTAAAATCAATCCCTTATTAAAGCAAGATATTCTTAATGTAAAAGAGTGGTTATCTATAGATAAAGGGATAGAAGTAGGCGAATTATTATACAAGACGTATTCTTGGAAGATGCCTCGCAGAATAATAGTGGTAAGGCAATCAATGATTAAGAGACCAAAGGCGGTAGGTAAAACTCTTTTTAATTTGCCTGATTATCATTTTTACAGATTTCAGCTCTATGTAACCAATTTAGATCTTCCACAGGAAGCTGGATTATAAAAGGGGGGAGAAAAAAGATACTAAAACTATCTGTTGCAGTAAAAAGAAGATCCTGGCTGAATGGCCTATTCAGTAAATTGGTGGGTTTAAATGTTCCCTTTCCTGTTAAAATTTGATTTCTAATGCAAAATCTGGGTTTAAAAACTATTCCTAAAAACATAACCAATATATATAAGAGACTCTCTTATTGTATTATTATCTATTATATAGCTTTTTAAACCATAAATTTCCAACCTTAACAAGGATATGTCCCTTTTGAATCTCTTTCTGAATAATATTTAACCTATTAAGGGTTTGCGCCCGGGCCGAATCGAACGGCCACATCAGGCTTAGGAGGCCTGCGCTCTTTCCTTTTGAGCTACGGGCGCTTAAGAAAATTTACCAGGGGTTATATTTTTGGAAAAACTACTTTTCTAAAAAGGTTAGAATTTTATTAGGGAATAAACAGGATACTTCTTTATTTTTTTTCTTCCCTGTAAGTCTACAAGCTCAATAAGGAAAGCAACACCTACAATTTTAGCCTTAAGTTTTTCTATTAGCTTAATAATTGCCTGAGCTGTCCCCCCTGTAGCAAGCAAATCATCTAAGATAACAACTCTGCTATTTTTAGGACAAGCATCGCGATGGATCTCTAAAGAATCCTTCCCATATTCTAAACTGTAGGTATATCGATAAGTCTTATAAGGAAGTTTTTTGGGTTTTCTTACAGGAATAAAACCGCACTTCAGTTTATAGGCAAGTGCTCCCCCAAAAACAAACCCTCTTGCCTCAGCAGCAACCACATAATCTATTCTTTTATTCCTAAATAACCTCGCCAAATCATCTATTGCTCTATAAAAAGCTCTAGAATTATTAAGAAGAGTAGTAATATCTCTGAAAAGAATCCCTTTTTTAGGAAAATCAGGAATATTTCTTATGGTTTTAGATAAATCCATTTTTATCTTCCTTATATTATTTTTTACCATTCTAATTCTTCCTTTTGTTGTTGTTGAGCATACTTTCTTAATTTATTAAGGGCACTTTCTTCTATCTGTCGGACTCTTTCACGGGAAATCTTAAGCTCTTTAGCTACCTCTGCGAGAGTATGTGGTCTTCCATCACTTATGCCAAAACGCAAGTCTAAAATTTTTTTCTCTCTTTCATTAACAAAATCTAAAAGTTCAAGTACATGTTCGTGTCGAAAAAATTGCTCTATTTCCTTTTCAGTATCAGTATAACCGGTAGTTTTTATAAAATCGGACAGCTGAGACTCGCCATCTGCACCTACAGGAGCTTCTAAAGAAGATTTTTTTTCTATCCACATTTCAATATCCGCCACTTTACTAATAGGAAACCTCATCTTCTTAGCAATCTCTCTTCTTGTAGGTTCTCTCTTAAATTTTTGTCGTAATTTATTTTTTACCTTCATGTATTTAGACATAAATTCACTCATATATACAGGAATACGAATAGTTTTACCCTGATCAATCAAAGCGCGTGTAATAGCTTGTCTAATCCACCAAGCAGCATAGGTAGAGAAACGATATCCTTTTTTGGGATTAAACTTATCAATAGCACGCATAAGACCGATATTACCTTCAGCAATTAAATCCATAAAAGGAAGATTAAAATGAGCATAATGTTTAGCAATATTCACGACGAGTTTTAAGTTAGCATTGATAATTCTCCACCGTGCCTTATTGTCCCCTTTATGGCATTTTTTAATAAGTTCTATTTCTTCTTTTTTTGAAAGAAGAGGAATGTCTTTTATCCTTTCTAAATATGCTCTTATTGCTTCCATTACAGACTATTGTTTCTTTTTCCTTCTTACTTTTTTCTTAGCTCGGTTTTCTTCTATCACTGCCTGGGCAGCAGAAAGACGAGCAATAGTTACCCTAAAAGGAGAACAACTTACATAAGTAAGTCCTATCCTGTGACAAAATTTTACTGAAACAGAGTCTCCTCCATGTTCTCCACATATTCCAAGTTTTATATTATGTCTGGCTTTTTTACCTAAAGCGACAGCCATTTCTACCATTTTACCCACTCCTTCGATGTCTAAGCTCTGAAAGGGATCTGTTTTATATATTCCCAGTTTTACATAATCACCAAGGAATTTTCCTGCATCGTCACGAGAAAAACCACATCCCATCTGAGTTAAATCATTAGTGCCAAAAGAGAAAAATTCTGCCACTTTAGCTATCTCATAAGCAGTAAGTGCCGCGCGGGGTACTTCAATCATTGTGCCAATTTTAATTTCAAAAGGCATTTTTTTTATCTTCTTTTCCTTTTTAATCTTCTTGATAGTATTAAGGATTATCTCCTTTTGTAGAACAAGTTCTTTTACATTACCTACCAGAGGAACCATTATTTCAGGATTAACTTTAATTTTATTCTTATGAACATTTAAAGCAGCTTCAATGATTGCTTGTGTCTGCATTTCTGTAATTTCCGGGTAGGTAATACCTAACCTACAACCACGATGACCTAACATAGGGTTAAGCTCTTTTAAGCTCTCCACTGTATCTTTTATCTTCTCCAAAGGTACTCCCATTGCTTTAGACAAAGCTTTTTGGCCAGAAGCATCATGGGGTAAAAATTCATGTAAAGGAGGGTCAAGTAATCTTATCGTACAAGGTTTACCCTTTAGCTCTTTAAATATACCCTCGAAATCTTTCCTCTGTAAAGGTAAAAGTTCTTTTAAGGCATTTAGATATTGAGTTAAAGGACCTTCTAATTTAGATTCTATTTCTTTTATTTTTTGAGGATTATTTTCTTGTTCTAGAGCTTGGCGTAATAACCTTACTTCCGGAGCAGCTAAAATCATTTTCCTAAAAGAGGTAATTCTTTCCCCTTCAAAAAACATATGTTCTGTCCGACATAAACCTATTCCTTCAGCACCAAATTCAACAGCTACTTTAGTATCGTGAGGTGTATCCGCATTAGTCCTTACTCCTAACTTTTTTATATTGTCTGCCCACTTCATAATAGTACCAAAAGGACCGCTTACTTTGGGAGAAATGAGCTTAATTTTACCAATATAAACTATTCCTTTACTTCCATTAAGAGAAATCCAATCTCCCTCTTTTACCACTAATTCCCCGCAACGCATCTCTCTACTTTTCTCATCCATAATAATATCACCTGCTCCTGCAACACAACACTTGCCCATACCTCTTGCTACAACAGCAGCGTGAGAAGTCATTCCTCCTCTTGCTGTAAGAATTCCCTTTGCTGCGTTCATACCTCGAATATCTTCCGGAGAAGTCTCCAATCTACAAAGAATGACATCTTTACCCCCTTTTGCCCAATCCTCTGCATCTTTGGCACTAAATACTGCTTGCCCTATTGCTGCTCCTGGAGAGGCAGGTAACCCCTCTTTAGAAAAAACTTTTGCTTTCTTCTCCTCTATCTCGTCAAAAGTAGGATGAAGAAGCTGGTCAATCTGTTCGGGCTTAATCCTTATGATTGCCTCCTCTTTGTTAATAAGACCTTCTTTCACCATGTCCACAGCGATCTTCACTGCTGCCTGGGCTGTTCTTTTACCCGTTCGGGTCTGAAGCATATATAATTTCCCTCGTTCTATGGTAAACTCAAAATCTTGCATATCTTTATAATGCTTCTCTAATTTTCTTCTTATATTTTGAAGCTCCTCATAAATTTTCTTGTTTTTTTTCTTTAAACCATCTATAGGAAAAGGAGTTCTTATTCCTGCTACAACATCTTCACCCTGGGCATTCATAAGAAATTCTCCGTAAAGACGGTTTTCCCCTGTGGAAGGATTGCGAGTAAATCCTACCCCGGTCCCAGAATCATCACCCATATTCCCAAAAACCATCATTTGAATATTTACAGCAGTACCTAAAAGGCCTTTTATATTATTGATTTCTCTATAGGCAATTGCACGGTCGTTATTCCAAGAGCCAAACACAGCATCTATTGCTATCATAAGTTGTTTCTTGGGATCTTGAGGGAAATCCTGATGAGTGTATTCTTTATAGATTTCTTTGTAGTGTTTAACTAACATCTTCAGATCATCAACTTCTAAGGCAGTATCAGGAATCTGACGATTAAGGGCCTCTTGGACCAAGGAATCCGCATCTTTTATCCCTTTACGTTTAGCAACCCTTCTTTTTATCTCTTCTAATTCATGTTCAAAAGCATGATGAGGCACTCCTTTTGCTACATTACCGAACATCTGAATAAATCTCCGATAAGAATCCCAAGCAAAGCGAGGATTATTGGTAAGATTGCTTAATCCCTCTACTGCTTTGTCATTAAGCCCTAAATTTAAAATAGTATCCATCATTCCTGGCATAGATACTGCGGCACCACTTCTTACTGAAACTAAAAGAGGATTATTTTTGTCACCAAATTTTTTATTGGTTATATTCTCTAATTTTTTAAGATTACTCTCAATCTGTCCATAAAGCTCTATAGGATATTTCTTACTATTCTCATAATATATCTTGCACACCTCCGCAGTAATGGTAAATCCACCAGGAACAGGAATACCAATTCTACTCATCTCTGCCAGATTGGCCCCCTTACCTCCCAGAAGATGTTTCATTTCAGCATTCCCTTCTGCTTTTCCTTTACCAAAGAAGTATATGTATTTTTTTGCCATCTTAGCCCTCCTTCTTATTTTTAATAACTCAAGTGCTTTCGATTCACTCTTTTATTAATTTACGCAATAATATATGCAAAATGTTCTCAATATCTATTCTTTCCTGTTTCATGGTATCACGCTCTCGTAGTGTAACTTTTTTATCTGATAAACTATCAACATCAACGGTAATACAAAAAGGTGTTCCGATTTCGTCTTGGCGACGGTAAAGTTTACCAATAGCGGCACTATCATCATATATAGCAGGTATTTTATTTTTTATATCATAAAAAATCTTTTTTGCAAGTTCTACAATTTTACTATTATTCTTAAGAAGAGGAAAAACCGCTATCTTATAGGGAGCAAGCTCTGGTTTTAATCTGAGAACAACTCTCTTTCTGCCTCTAACTTCTTCTTCAAAATAAGCATCGCATATAAGAGCGAAAAAAGTCCTGTCTACTCCACTCGATGGTTCAATCACATAAGGGAAAAAACGTTCATTTATTTTTTCATCAAAATAACTTAAGTCTTTTTTACTTATCTCTGAATGACGCCGTAAATCATAATCACCTCTATTAGCGATACCCTCTAATTCACTCCATCCAAAGGGGAAATTATACTCAATATCTGCACAAGCACGAGCATAATGAGCAAGCTCTTCTTTTGAATGCTGACGAACTCTTAAATTCTCTTTTTTTATTCCCATCATTTCTACATAAAAATTATAACGTTCATTTACCCAGCATTCATAGTATTTATCAGCATCTTGGGGTTTTACAAAATACTCAATCTCCATCTGGTCAAATTCTTTCATACGAAAAATAAAGCTTCCTGTAGTAACCTCATTCCTAAAAGCCTTTCCAATTTGAGCAATACCAAAAGGGAGCTTTTTATGAGTAACATTTATTACATTGGCAAAATTAGTAAAAATACCCTGCGCAGTCTCCGGTCGAAGATAAGCCTCCTGAGGATAGTCCTCCGAAGCGCTTACATTGGTTTTAAGCATAAGGTTAAATTTTTTAGGCTTATTCTTTCTAATATCAATGGAAATTTTACAATCAGGACAGAGATATTCTTTATCAGAAAGTTTATCAATTTTATCGAGACGAAATCTTCTTTTACACTGAGGGCATTCTATAAGATAATCAACAAAACCTTCAAGATGACCCGAGGCGATAAAAACATCTCGAGGCATTATAATGGCACTGTCTAATCCTACAATATCTTGACGCCTTAAGACATATCTTTCCCACCAGATATCCTTTATTTTTTTCTTAATTCTCGCACCTAAAGGTCCATAATCCCAGAAACTAGAAAGCCCTCCATAAAGCTCAGAACTTCCAAAGATAAACCCTCGGCGTCGACACAAAGAAATTATTTGAGACAGTTTATCTCTTCCCATATAAAAAGAAAAAATATTATACTCCAAAATATCCAAAAAGCAATTCCTTTTTCATTGATTGTCAAGCCAATTTAAAAATGTCCGGTTTTTACCAAAATAAAAATGTCCGGTTTAAACTTTAACTAATGCTGATTCTTTTGAAATAGGGTCATAGGGTCAGATCTCCACATTACACATTTATTTCTTTTCCTGCTCACTGCATTAAACTACTTAATTACTCATCTCCTTTACCACTCTAACCTTATACACAACGGCTTTACCCGGTTTAAAAAATCCCCTCTCCTTTTAGAACTCTCTTTCTAACAAAGATTACTCCTCTATTTCCTATATTGCCATAAAAAGTGACTATCTTTATCCTTCCTGCTCTATCTTTGTGTTAGAAATATGTCAAATGTGAAGATATGAGCCCTTTATGCCGTTACAAGAAAAATTTTAGCTGCAAATAGCCTGGTTTTTCACCATTTTTACACACCCCTGAACCAGAAGCGAATTCGGTTCAGAGCGGTAAACCCTACGTGGTTTAGCGCTCCCCCTTTAGAGAAGAACCAAACTTTATTATTCCAATAATCCTACCTAACACAATCTATAAATGTAAGAAAAAGAATCTCAAGTAAGAGAAAATTTAATTTTCCCTCATCCTGCAGTCTCGGTGTTTCCTGATGTCGCTATCACTCATCGGGATAGGCGGACTTCTGTGGGGAGCTTATCCCGACGTTTCGTCGGGAAGCCTGCTTCCCTGATAGGCTTCCTCAGACACCTGTCTTCGCCAGAGTTTATTCCGATTTTCACCGGGACATAATTTTTGTAAGTAAAAGAATGAATTTATTATTTTGTGTCGGCTGGCTCCTTATTTTTGAATTAAAAAGGAAGAAAATTTTAAGGATAAGAATCTTTATTTAAACCTCTCCTCAGACAGGTGTCTTCGGCAACCTATGTCCTGATTGCCCTTGGGACAAAAAGAAATCTATTCCCGCCCATCACCTTAACTTTCATCTTTGTGATGTTTTATAATTTTGCCTTCTGTCATGAATATTACATCTTCACAAATGTTTGTGGATAAATCGGCTATACGTTCTATAGAGCGGGAGATTCTTATTAAATGGATTGAGCGTTCAATAGTGGAAGGGTCAGAACTCATATAGGTAATCAGTTCTCTTAAAATTTGGTCTCTTAAATTGTCAACGACAGTATCTTTTTGGCATACAGATTTTGCTAATTTTGTATCTTTATCTATAAAAGAATTTACTGCATTCTTTAACATATTTATAGATTCTTGTACCATTCGGGGAATATCAATTAAAGGTTTAACAGGTGGTCTTTCTATTAAAAATAAAGCACTTTCAGATATATTTACTGCTAAATCTCCAATTCTTTCTAAATCATTATTCATCTTTAAAATCATAAGAATTGTTCTTAAATTTCCTGCTTCTGGTTGATAAAGAGCAATTGAATTTGTGCATAATTCATCTAATTCTATTTCCAGCTCATTCATCTTAAGCTCGTATTCTTTGACTACCTTTTCTAAAATTTCGTTTCTTTTTTCAATAAGCCCTTCAATTGACTTTTTAACCATACCTTCAGCCAAACCTGCTTCTTCAACTAATTTTTTCTTTAATTCATTCAATTTTTCTTCTAACATATTTTCCTCCTTTTTATCCAAATTTACCAGTTAAATACTGCTCAGTCATTTTATTTTGAGGAGTAGTAAATATCTTTTGTGTGGGGCCAAATTCAACCAATTCTCCTAAATATAAAAAAGCAGTGTAATCAGAGATTCTGGCGGCCTGTTGCATATTGTGAGTAACGATTACTATTGTATAATTCTGTTTTAAATTCTCAATCAATTCTTCAATCTTTGCTGTAGCAATAGGGTCTAAAGCAGAACAAGGCTCATCAAATAATATAACTTCTGGCTCAAGAGCTATACAGCGAGCAATACATAATCTTTGTTGCTGGCCTCCAGATAAATCTAAAGCAAATTTATCAAGATTATCTTTAACCTCATCCCATAAAGCAGATTGTTTTAATGCCTCCTCAACTTTAAAATAGAGCTCTTCTTTATTCTTAAACATCTTATGAATCTTTAATCCATAAGCAACATTCTCAAATATAGATTTAGGGAAAGGGTTGGGCATCTGAAATACCATTCCTATTCTTTTTCTCAAAAGCATCTCATCCATATCATAGATATTCTCACCATCCAATAAAATCGTGCCACCTACTTCCGCTTCAGGTATTATATCCAACATTCTATTTATTGACTTTATAAGTGTGGATTTACCACAACCTGAAGGCCCAATAATTGCTGTAACCTTATTTTTCTCAATATCAAGATTCACATCTTTTATTACCTGCATATTTGCATACCAGATATTTAAATTGCGAATGGAAATTTTAATATCCTTTTTACTGTTAACCGTTAACTGGTAACTGGTGACTGTATCTACCACTTCTTCCTCCTTGCTCTTTTACGTATAATAATAGCAATCAAATCTATACCTAAGACTAAAAAGAGTAAAACTAAGGCTGTCCCATAAGCAATAGGCACTTGAACTTCAAGGTGTGTGCCTTCAGTCATTAAAGCATAAATATGATAGGGAAGCGCCTGAACTTCACTAAAGATTGAGATGGGAAGCCTTGCTGAATAGAGTGTGACCGCAGTAAAAAGTATAGGGGCAGTTTCTCCTGCAGCTCTTCCTATTCCTAATATTGAACCAGTTAATATTCCCGAAATAGCATTAGGCAAAACAATTCGGTAAATAGTTTGCCATTTAGTTGCCCCTAAAGCTAAAGAGGCTTCTCTGAAAGACTTTGGAACAGCCAATATCGCCTCTTCAGAAGCACGAATAATTATAGGCAGAATCAATATCCCCAAAGTAAGACCTCCAGATAAAATTGATACACCAAAACCAAAGTATTTAACAAAAACTGCTAATCCAAAAAGCCCAAATACTATAGAAGGGATTCCAGCAAGATTGTTTATTCCAATGCGAATTGTCCTTACCAGCCTTCCTTGTCTTGCATACTCTACAAGATATATTGCTGCCGCCACCCCCAAAGGCAAAGCAAAGCAAATTGCACAGAGAGTTAAATAAAATGTTCCCAAAATTGCGGGAAAGATTCCCCCAGAAGTCATTCCTTCACAAGGCTTGTGGGTTAAAAATTGCCAGTTTATTACTTTTAT
>Ga0180301_10004638_pt1 | contig 10613 bp, 12 predicted proteins | sample GuaBasSediGuay16_FD_121797 | JGI IMG/M metagenome (GOLD analysis project Ga0180301, IMG submission 121797) | Subseafloor sediment microbial communities from Guaymas Basin, Gulf of California, Mexico - Guay16, Core 4569-2, 12-15 cm | ecosystem: Environmental > Aquatic > Marine > Hydrothermal... | reverse complement strand
TGGGCACGGTTTGGTTAACGAAGATTCCTTTCGACTTCTTCGAAAGAGATTGTATTTTCCTCTTTCTTGAATTCATCAAGCATGGCGAGAAAAGAGTGGTTTTGTCGCAATAGTTCAACTTCGGAATCAAATTCATCAGCTGTACTGATAATAAAGGTGTCACCATCTTGACTTTTGACAAGCAATGCATCATTACGGGCCATGCGCAAAAGTTCTATAACAGATAGTTGATGAGATGAAAGGTTGATTGTTTTCATAGCATTATCTCCTCCCCTCCGATAAAAAGTTTGTCACGTTCCTTAATTCCGATGGCAAGGATTCGGACACGTCGGCTAGTTGGATCTGTTTCATAAAACACCCTGAAAGGATGAATTCGCAAATCCCAGTCTGCTATGGGATTTTCCCGTAGTATCTTCTTGTTACGTGTTTCTTCATCCGGATTGTAAGTAAGCTGCTCCTTTATTTCATCCAGAATTCTGTTCCGATCAAACCGTCGGAATGCTTCCAAGTGAAGATATGCCGGTTTTTTGAACTCAATTCTGAACGATTTGGCCATATTAAAAGTTTATCAAATCGCTTTTGAAATAACAATCCTAAAATCTCACGGTAACGTCAAAGCCCCAATGTGAGTGAAATCTGAGGGACGCCCATTTGTAAACAAGTAATTTTTTCCAACCAGAAGCAAGGGGATCGAGATTTTTCATAAAGGGTACAGCAGAGAACTAGCGCAGTACCTTTAGACTTTCGGTGGCTGCTGCCACCGCTTTCAGACATGACGCCTGAATCCCACTTGCCTATGGCCTGTCTCCAGCTCCCCCTCATCAAACCGCATGTTCTAAATGGGTTAGGCATGCCTCGGTGAGTGTTCTTTAACCCCTATTTAGAATAAGAGCTTGCTCCATCTTTGTCATCGTCTTTGCGAATCTATTGGCCTCCGATCCCAGAGCCAGGAAGTCTTCCCATTCAAAATAACCTCAATTTGAGTTGTTACGAGGATCATAAAGGCGTCTGCATTTTATCAAAGCAGATTCAAAGATATGAACTCCCCCGTATGTGTGATCTTGGGGACGTCATTGGCTATATTGACTGACTTTTTCATTATCCTTTTTCGGAGAAGAGCCTTCCTGCCTCTTTCAAGGATTAATAGAACAGCAACCTGATAGAGATGGACAGCCGCTTGGCTTCATTCCTCTGCCCCATTTTCCTTATTAGATGTGTCCGAAAACAATTGACTGTATCTCTTTGGTAACTTTTACTTGACAAATTACCAGTGAATGGTATAAATATTTAGGATGTTATGGGACGTAAAATTTACAAGCAGGGCTGAAAAGCAAGCCAGAAATCTTCCGCCTTACGTTCGGGAAATACTTTTTGCCCTGGTTTTGGAAATTATAGAGCTTGGTCCCATGAGAACTCTCTGGCCTAACTATAGCAAAATAAAAGGTAAGAAAGATTGCTACCATTGCCATCTGAAAAAAGGGAAGCCAACCTATGTTGCAATTTGGAAGATCATACATAAAAAGAATAAGTTTGTGGAGGTGAGATATGTTGGAACTCATGAAAAGGCAGACTACGGACAACTTTGTTGATATTTTTTTGCGAGGGGTACCTTCCGAAAAGGCCGAGATGGTGAAGGAAGCCATTGAAAAGATCCTTAAACTAGCAGGAATGCCTCTCAAAACCATGGAAGAATACGATGACAGGCTCTATTCCATTGAAGAGGTTTTCCCCAATTTCCATATAGGCCATGCATTGCGCGGTCTTCGTTCCCGTGAAGGATTGACGCAGAAACAGCTTGCGGAGATGATCGGAGCCAAGCCAAGCCATATCTCTGAAATGGAGAACGGAAAGCGTCCCATTGGTAAGGAAATGGCAAAGCGTTTGGCAAGGGCTTTACGAACGGAATACAAGGTTTTATTATGAATGTGTTTATTTGGGGTAGGGCCAAGCTATGGTATTGATATATCTGGAAAAATATTTCAAAAATAGGTGCGAGTCTTAAGCCGCCGTCTTTAACGTCAAGATCCCTACCATAAGGAGCTAATAGCTCTCGCCATGGACCGATTAGTACCTGCTTGATCGACCCTTTCGTGGTTAAAAATGGCGCTTTAAGGGACCATATCAAGCCTGTGGGGAGATGGGGACGTGAGTGCAGAACGTGCTTAATCAGAGAGGCGATGCCCCCATTTTTCTTAATTGAAGTTAGGAGATAGTGAGCACCAAAAAGGTGACAGATGGCATCGAGACAAAAGGGGCAATTTCATTGGTTCTGAGATTTATCGCACTTGTTTGATTTAGTATATGCTTATGGCCTAAGTATGAATCCCATAGTGTTGAAATGTTCGTCAAAGCCAAAGGCTTCTTTAACACCTGCATGGCTGGCTATTACGAAACTGGTACAATCAACAAAAGAGAACACTTGATCAGTAAAACTTTCGAAAATGTCCCATGCCTCTTGGTGCATGGCGGGGGTAACCCATTCTACATGAAGCTTTCCTATTTTGATAGCCTCTTGGACTAAAGAATGAAACTTGATGGCCTTCGCATGGCCGTCGTCGTATCGAATACGGGTGTAGGTTTCAGCCAAGACATAGTTGGAAGTAATCAAGGGGACATTTTTCCCAGAGATTTCCCTATAGTACAAGGCAGCGTGTTCGTGGAATTGATCCCTGACGACTGCCATTGCTATCCAACCGCCCGTATCTACAAAGACAGGAACCATCATTACACCTGCTTTCCATATAAATACCTGTCATGGTGAATAGAGGCATCGGTAGGACCATCTGGCTTATCACACAGTCCGATGAGTTGCCAAATAGGGTCCTCTTCTGGCATCTTGCCCTTCTGCATGGCAACATATTTTTTAACAGCCCTTCGAATATGCTCGGATTCAGAAATCTTGGTTGCGAGAGCCAGACGCTTAAGTGCCCGATCACTCTCTCCATCAAGATAGATCTGTTTTCTTTTAAGATTAGCCATTCATAGCCTCCTTTTTGTGGAATATGATGTATACATTATCATATTTGCATAAGGTTGTCAATGCCATAAAGCACAGTTTTGACTTTGCCTGGATGTATCTTGGGGACATCCTATATTTCTCGCGTTGACTTGTTTTTCCCCTTTTCCTTTTAAGGTTTCAGAGGCGATCTGACCCATTGGAGACGCAAAACTCTATCGGTCTTAACAGTCATAAAAAGTCCTGCACTTTTCTATCACTCTGATGATAACATGATAAGATGCGCAAGGGGCCTGCTCGCCGTTGGGAGATAAGGCCAGGCCGGCGGACATTAATCCATGACCAATGTAATGCGGGGACGTAGTCAACTATTAGACTTATCAGGGATCGGGCACGGATTTATTATGATCTTTTTGCGATTAGCAAGGGTCTTCCGATAGTCCCGAGAATACATTTTTCTTACAATCGGAAGGCCCAAGTTAGACCAAGATCCATGTTATAATGCCTGGCTATGTAATCCATGTCGTGGCCTTGAGAGAGCAGATTATCGATATTACCAAAATTGGTATTTCCGATAATTTCTGATACACGATTTTGGCTCAACCCCACTGTTTCTGAGATCTTTTCTTGGGTCCAGCCCCTCCAGAGGGTAAACCCACCAAAAAGAAAGCGGGCAAGCCCTCCAATCCGCCACAAAGACGGCGGACAAGAAAGACGGCGGGCAGGCAAGGCGACTCAAACGAAGGATAACGATGTTCCGGATCGCCTTCTGCCGGGCATGGATATCCGAGATCCAGGTGTTGACGGGGCGCTGTGTTACTTCTAACTGCTCTGATAGAGAAAAAACAGGTTCGCATATTAAATATTAAATATTGCCAGAAAGCGGCCAGTTGAAAAATAGACGGGGTTGATAATCAAATAAATATTTTTCAGCCCCTGTTCAAAAACAGGACTTACTCCATCCTTGTCATCTTTTCGAGAATTTATTAGTGCCTGCCACCAAAATTAAAGATAGTCCTCATTTAAAATAAAGCCCGTTCAATAATTCAAATCTATAACAGCATGTTTACAGTCAAGATTTTCCTTCCATCCTTTTGACCTCATTTTTCATTTTTTCCAGAGATAAGGTCTTTCCAGCTTCAAATTCTGCTCTGACTTTTTCAATGAGTTCTATAAAGTCAGGATGGCAGCTCAAGGCCAATGATTCTTTGTCTACATTCCTAAGAGGGAGCATTGCTGCTATTGGCTGTTTATTTGAAGTAAACACAAGGACATCTTCGCCTAATTCTTTGGTATACTCAACCAGGGGTTTCAAAGATTCTTTTTCGGTCTCAATAGTTCTCATAGCATCAACGAGACATATTATACAGAGGAAAAGAAATGGGTGATTTTCTCTGAAAAAGGTTCAGATTGGAGTAAAAATAGTGATTGACAAAATGATACGATAGCTTATCATAAGAATTATCATGAAAATATTTTATAAGCTGCCTTTCAAAAAATTCGTGAAGAAGCAAATAAGGCCTTTCCAACTCATAATCGAAGATGAAGTAGAGAAAATAGCAATCAATCCTGATATAGGGAAATTGAAAAAAGATGATCTAGCAGGATTTCGAGTTCAAAAATTTTCTTATAGAAGCCAGAAATTTTTAATTGCCTATCATCTCCGAGAGAATGAAATAGTGTTTTTTAAAATAGGTCCCCACGAGAATTTTTATCATGAACTTAAGAAATATTTAAGGGAGGTTGAATAATAATGATTACTGCTGAGAAAGTTTATAACGAAATTTTAGATATGCCTTTAAAAGAAAGAGAGAGGTTATTTGCGGTTATAGCAAGGCGAGGATTTGAGAAAGATTTATATAGCCATGATGAAGTCTTTGACGAGATCAGGCAGACGCCATTCACTGTTAAAGAAGCTGCGGAGTATCTTGAGATAGCCGAGATTACATTGAGGAGATGGATTAAATCAGGAAAAATAAAATATAAAAGGGTGGTGAGGAACATTCTATTTGACCCAGATGAGCTTAAAACTTTTAAAAAGAATAAGATTTAAGCTCAATATTATAAGGTATCCGTAAAATTTCTATCCTGAAATAGTACGATCAAATTTCAGTTGTTACACCTTAACGATATATTTAGATGCCCAAGTCTTTTTTCGCGGACTCCAATTGCTCCTGAGCGAATTCCCATCGTGCTATCAATTCTTTTCCCTTTTCTCTGACTTCACTATATTCATTTAAAAATGAAGAACTCTTATTCTTATCTGCAAAAACCGCTGGGTCTGAAAGAATTGACTCCAGTTCTTTTTGCCTTTTTTCCAAATCAGAAATCCTTTCTTCTAATACGAGTAGTTTCTCCTGAATGGGTTTAAGGGTTTCCCTGATCAACTGGCGTTTTTCTGCCGCTTCTTTTTTCTTCGCCCTTCGAGATTTTCTTTCTGTATTAGGCGCTATTTGACTTTGTTTCTTATCTGATTCTTCGGATGAAGTCTTGGCAATTCTGTCCAGATGATCATAATATTCATTGAGATTGCCAGGGTATTCTTCAATTTGGTCACCTTGTATATCCCAGATCTTTGTTGCCAATCTATTTACAAATGACTGGTTATGGGAAACAAATATTAATGTGCCTTTGTAATCAGTTAGGGAATCTATTAAAATTTCTGATGATATAAGATCAAGGTGATTTGTTGGTTCATCCATCAACATAAGATTTCCAGGTTTTACGAGCAATTTCGCAAGCGATACCCTTGCCTTCTCTCCACCTGAAAGGACGCCTATTGACTTGTCTACATCATCGCCTGAAAAGAGAAAGGCGCCGCACACAGTCCTTGCAAACCCTATTGTTTCATTCGGGGCAGCCAGGCTCACTTCCTCAACTATTGTCTTTCTGGGGTCGAGCATATCGGTGTGATGCTGGGCAAAGTAAGCCATGGTTACCTTGTGGCCCAGTGTTATCTCACCATGGTCAGGTGTAATTTCCCCCGCTATCATCCTGAGCAAGGTTGTCTTGCCAGCGCCATTTGGCCCTATAATAGCGATCCTTTCACCCCTTAATACAGTGAGATTGATGTTAGTATATACAACTTTTTTATCAAAACCCTTTGTAACACCTTTGATTGCTACCACCTCTCTGCCACTCCTAAGAATAGCAGGAAAAGAGAAATGGATAGTCTTTTGAGGGTGGTAGGATTTAACGAGCTCCATTTTTTTTATTAATTTGATTTTACTTTGCGCTTGTCTGGCCTTTGTGGCCTTATACCGAAATCTTTCAATAAACCTCTCGGCATCTTTTATTTTTTGTTCCTGGTTTCTGACCTGGCGCAGGCGAATTAATTTTTCATCTTCTCTGGCCTTTAGATAAAAGTCATAATTCCCGCTGTAGGTTTTCAATCCCTCTGGTTCAAAACTTATGATGCGATTTATTTGCCTATTTAAAAAATCCCTGTCATGAGATACAAGAATTATAGCGCCTTTATATGTTTGAAGGAATTGGTCCAACCAGTGCACAGATGGGATATCAAGATGATTGGTCGGTTCATCAAGCAAGAGGAGATCTGGGGACTGATAAAGAAGACTCCCTAATACTGTTCTCATTTTCCATCCTTCGCTCAGGGAGGAAGCTGGAATATCAAAATCCTCGGATCGAAAACCTAAACCTGCAAGGATTTTTTCGGCCTCATGGGAGGGGAATTGCCTGTCCAGATAACTTATCTCCTGGTGGAGCTCCGCAAGCTCCTTTGCCAGTTTTAGTTGGCTGTCTTTGTTCTGGATATTTTTCAGTGACTCTTCTACCCGCATCATCTCATCTCTAAGCCTAACCCTCCCTGGTATGGAATCCAGAATAGATTGGAGAACCTTGCCGGATAATGCAGTATGGACATCCTGGGGAAGGTATCCTATCCTTATCCCTTTCCTTTTCTTAATCTCTCCAGTGTCAGGTGAAATCTCGCCACCTATCAGCCTCAACAATGTTGTTTTACCTGAACCATTTGGGCCTACAAGGCCAATCCTGTCTCCAGGCTCGACCTGAAAACCTATTTGATGAAAAAGATTCTTTCCTGAAAAGGTAATGGAAAGGTTAGAGATAATTACAAGGCTCATGATAGATATACGACGGCCTCGGGTTTGTTGAGTTTATTGTGTTTGTTGGGTTTATTGTGTTTGTTGGGTTAATAACAAATGACAATATTCTTACTTCCGCCAGTATGCAGGGGCAACCATAATAATAACGGTGTATATCTCAAGGCGTCCAAGAATCATGCAGAAGATCAGAACCCATTTTCCCAGATCAGGGACAGACAGATAATTGTTTACCGGTCCAACCAGACCAAATCCTGGCCCGACATTGCCTATCGTGGCAGCTACTGAGGCGAATGATGTCGGAATATCCAGCCCGATTAAGCACATAATTATTACAGCCACAATAAAAAGACCAAGATAAAGGATAAAAAATCCCCAAATGCTGTTCAATACCTCTGCTGGCACCGGCTTGCCACCGAGCTTTATGGATCTTACGGCATGGGGATGAATAAGTCTAAAAATCTCCTGGTAGCCATGTTTAGCAAGCAATATAATCCTCATAATCTTTATTCCCCCGCCAGTAGACCCTGCCATTGCCCCAATAAACATGCATAATACGATAATAATTTGCGATAGAGCTGGCCACGTTGCATAATTTGCCGTTACAAAACCAGTTGTTGTGATTATGGATGTAACCTGAAAGGCAGCGAGCCTTAATGCATGACTTATGGAATAGTAAATACTCCCATAGATATTAAAGGTTACCAAAAGTATCAGAATAGCAAGGATAAGAAGAAAGACACGACACTCTGGATCCCTGCCAAACACCTTAAAATCTCCCTTTAAAAATTTAAAGTGGAGGGAAAAATTTATTCCAGCGATGATCATAAAAAAGGTAATAACACCATCAAAATAGGCGCTGTTATATTGAGCAATGCTCCCATTCTGGGTGCTAAATCCTCCGGTTGGCATGGTACAAAAGGCGTGACATATAGAATCAAAAAGAGGCATTCCGCCTATAAATAAAAGGCCTATCTCAAGCAGGGTGATAAATAGATACACCTTCCATAGGGTTTTAGCCGTCTCCGAGATGCGAGGTTGTAATTTATCCACTACCGGGCTTGGGACCTCAGCTTTATAAAGTTGCATCCCTCCCACTCCTAAAAAAGGGAGAATAGCAATAGAGAGCACAATAATTCCCATCCCTCCCATCCACTGGGTTTGGCTCCTCCAGAATAATATTCCCTCAGGAAGAGATTCAATGTTGGCAAGAATAGAGGCCCCAGTAGTGGTAAAACCGGATATGGATTCAAAATAGGCATTTGTGAGAGTGCCAATTGAGCCGGAAAATAAAAAAGGCAAAGAGCCAAAAAAACCGGCAGTTAACCAACCAAAGGTAACAATTGCCATACCCTCTCTTTGGCTTAGAGAGAGATAATTAATTTTCCCGATAAGAAAAAAAAGGGTGATGCCAGCGCCTGATGTGATAATAAAGGAATAGAGTAAAGGAAAGAAGCTTCCATCGGAATAGATGATGGAGATGGTGAGGGGCGCAAGCATAGAAAGACCGAGGAAAAAATTAAGGATTCCGATCAGTCGGAAGATCTGACGAAAACGCATTAAAAGTATTCCAGTTTAACGGTAAATAATTTTTGAATCTTTTGTATAGCCCCTTTAAGGGCGAATATTATTAAATGATCATGGGGTTTGATCATATTGTGCCCTCGAGGTATGATAACCTCTTTTCCTCTCACAATTGCGCCAATAATGGCCTCTTTGGGGAATTTTATCCTGGATAGAGGGATATTGACAATATCAGAAGTCTCTAATGCCTCGAGTTCTATAGCTTCCGCACCTTCTCCTTTGAGTGGCGCCACACATATCACCTTTCCTTTCCTGATAAACTGGAGGATTGCTCTAATTGCAGAAAGCCGCGGGCTTACAACTGTGTCAATTCCAATTGCAGAGATAAGGGGAATATAACTGAGGTTTCCTATCCTGGTTACCGTCTTTTTTGCACCGAGAGCCTTACCCAGCAAAGAAATGAGAACATTGTTTTCATCATCGCCAGTGATTACAACCATAATATCCACATCAGCTATATTCTCCTCCAAAAGGAACTCTCGGTCTGTGCCATCGCCATTTAAAACAACTACCCTTTTAAGCTTTTCCGCCAGCTCGAGACATCTCTGTCCATCTTTCTCGATTATCTTAGTGTTAATAGTCGTAGCATCAAGTGATGTTGCCAGGGCAAGGCCAGTTTCACCGCCACCAATAATGATTATCCGCCCCAATCCTTCTTCTCTAACATTCATTAGACGGAAGATATTTGCGATGTTTTCCTTGTGGATAACACAATATATCAAATCATTTGGTTGGATTGTATCACATCCGCCTGGTATGATAACCTTTTCTCCCCTTACAATAACACCAACAAGGAATACATGCTCAAAATCAGTAAACGAGGAAAGCTTTCGTCCGACTAATGGAGAGTTATCTTTTATGGTTATACCAATGAGCTTGATTTTACCCTCAGCAAAATCTATTACTTCAGATGCCTCTGGCACCTCTATAAGCCTGAGCATAGAGGAAACCATCTCAGACTGGGGATTAATAATCAGGTCAATATTTAAAAAATCCTGATTAAAGATCTCACTGTGTTTCATATAATCTGAATTTTTTACCCTTGCTATCTTGGTGATATAATCGGTTAAATATTGAGCATATAAGCAAGCAATTAAGTTTGATTCATCACTATCAGTGGCTGCCACGAGCATATCACTTTGCTTAATGCCTGCCTCAATTAATGCCGAAGGGTTGGTGCCTGAGCCTAAAATAGCCTGGACGTCTATAACATTTTGAACCTCCCGGATTTTAATAGGATCTTTTTCAATTATAACTACGTCTTGATTTTCTTCTGATAGTCTCTGGGCAATATGAAAACCTACTTCCCCAGCGCCTATGATAATAATTTTCATCTCTTATTTCCTTAAATGTTTCTTTAAATTTAACTACTCAGCCACCATGCCTCCAAGACACTAAGATTAAAGAATTATTTTTCAATATCTTTCTTCCAATGCCTTCTTCCCCGCCCGCCTCTCCTGAGCGAGAGCGATGGTGGCCAGGTCTATCCTTTGTGTCTTGGCGCCTTAGTGGCTGCCTGGGCAGTTACCTTTAAATAAAAGCTAAGTTGAGTTTTAAAAAAGCCCAACTAAAAAGTCAATATATAATACGTTCTCTTTTTTTTAGAAAAATTGATGGTAAGTATTCACCGCTGGCAGTCGTTCGACAGGCTCACCAATAAGCAACAGTGGCAATAAACCGCTTAAATAAATAGACATATCTATTAATAGGTCAAACAATGAGTTTCTCCAGAGGAATATCTCTCTTTTCGGATACCGTATAATCCCGATAAATCGGAGTGAACGGTTGCAAATGGTGTATATCACGCTGAAATATTAGGGAGTAACGTGATATGCGCTTTTTCTAATAGAAAGACAAATAGAACAACTGAGACAGGGGGGTATAGTTAGAACAATTTTTGTTGGGCAGCATTTTCTGTTGTCTTTGAAGGAAAGCCAAAATGGCTATAGGCAAGCCTGGTAGCTACTCTCCCTTTTGGCGTACGATTTATG
>Ga0180301_10004637_pt1 | contig 10616 bp, 7 predicted proteins | sample GuaBasSediGuay16_FD_121797 | JGI IMG/M metagenome (GOLD analysis project Ga0180301, IMG submission 121797) | Subseafloor sediment microbial communities from Guaymas Basin, Gulf of California, Mexico - Guay16, Core 4569-2, 12-15 cm | ecosystem: Environmental > Aquatic > Marine > Hydrothermal... | reverse complement strand
GATATGGTATGAGCGTAAACATTTTAATAATAGGCGGTGCAGGTTATATCGGAAGTCATGTTACCTATCTCCTGCGAGAAAAAGGGTATAAAACTTTCGTGTATGATAATCTTTCTACCGGTCATAAGGAATTAGTGTCCGGTCCATTTATCTATGGAGATATTCTGGAGGAAAATCGTCTGGAGGATGTATTTGCATCACATAAAATCGATGCAGTAATTCATCTGGCAGCGAAAAGTCTGGTATCCGAATCCATTACAAAACCATTATTTTACTACGAGAATAATATTGGAGGGACACTTAATATCCTCAAAATTATGCTTCAATACGGAGTGAAACGAATATTGTTTTCCTCCACTGCATCGGTGTATGGCAGTCCTACCAAAGTTCCGGTTACCGAGAAAGATGAACCGAATCCTGATAATGTATATGGGTTCACCAAATTGGCTATCGAGCGAATGATAAATGAAGCCAGTCGAATACACGGATTTTCATATTTTATATTACGCTATTTCAATGCCGCTGGCGCAGAACCAACAGGCAAATTTGGCGAATTACATATCCCGGAGACTCATATTATTCCAAGAGTCCTCGATGTGGCATCTGGCGAGGAGGAGCACATAGTGATATACGGCACCGATTATGACACTCCCGATGGCACTTGCATTCGAGATTATATTCACATTATGGATATCGCCGATGCTCATATACGCGCTATAGAATGGCTTCTGGATAGAGAACCAGATGGCTCCGGATTGGCGCTTAATGTGGGCAGTGGTAAAGGATTTTCTGTTATGGATGTTATAAAGATGGTTCAGGAGGTTACCGGGAAAGAAATCCCTATAGTGGAAGGTGATAGAAGGCCTGGCGACCCACCTAAATTAGTAGCTGGTGCTGAACTTATCAAAAAAATATTGGAATGGCAACCACGATATTCCGACCTGGAAACCATTATCAGAACTTCCTGGAAATGGCATACTGGAAAGAGATTGAAAATTCTCAAACCATCTCGGAAATATGTGCTGACCAAATGATTTCTCTGCATCGCCGATTATCTCTATGTTCCTAAAATCAAATTTATTCCGATTATGAATAAAAATATTCTATTCAATAATGACGAAAGCCATATTATCTCGGTTTCCCGAAGAACCGATATTCCCAGATATTATTTTAATTGGTTCATTGACAGGATGAAAGCGGGATATGTGGTGGTTCGAAATCCATTTAATCGCAAACAAATCAAGAGAGTATCGCTCACTCCCGACGATGTTAGCGCATTAGTATTCTGGACTCGACTGCCATCGGAAAAATTTATCGATGATGGATTGGATTATCTGATTGAAAATAATTATAATTTCGCATTCCTGTGGACAATAACAGGATATGGAAAACCATTGGAGAATAGCCGAATCGAATTAAATCGAGTAATCGATAGTTTCCAGAAAGTTTCCTCGAAAATTGGCGCCAAAAAGATGGTGTGGAGATATGACCCTATAATAATCACGGACAAATATTCTTGTGGATGGCATATTAAAAATTTTGAGAATATTTCAAATTTACTTCAGGGTTTTACCGATAGAGTAATAATCAGTTCGATGACAGAATATTCTTCAGTGGTGAGAAGGATGAAAAATTTGGGGATAAAATATCGGCAGCAACCATTGAAATATGAGCAAACTGGAGAGATGTTAAGAACGCTGGTTCACATAGCGGGAAATAATAATCAAACCATACAATCCTGTTGTCAGGAGGGAAAATTGGAAAGTTATGGGATATCCGATGGCGCCTGCATCGATACGGAATGGCTGTCATCCATATTCGACATTTTTATTCCTTACGAAAAAGATAGAGGACAACGCACTGGATGTGTTTGCACAAAAAGTATCGATATCGGCGCCTATGATACCTGCCCGAGTGGTTGTGTATATTGTTATGCAGTGAAAAATCACCGGAATGCTGAACGATTTTATCGAGATTTCGATTGCAACAGTGAGGGATTATTTTTGTAATAACAATGAATCCAAGATTTTGCAGGCGTGGAATAATTCCTGTGCATCGCCAATTTTGTGCTCACCCTCGGTAATAATTAAGTTCACTTTCAATCCATTTTCAGTGAAATATTCTGCCAAAAATTCATTCGATTTTCTGTTCCAGTCATATTCTCTGGTGATTAGAATAATTTTCAATTTATTGCATAGTGAGAAATTAGGTTTAGACATAAGTCCGTGGTGAGCACATTGAGTAATCACTCCAGCGAACAATTGTGGATAACGAAATGTAGTTCCCAGAGCTTGAGCGCCCTGTCCGGAAAATCCATATATCACTATCCCTCCAGAATCCACCTGCGGACAGTAAAATAATTTCGAAACCAATGATATTATGTCGGCTTCATTGAGATATGGACTGCGATGATTCCTCGATTTCCCGCATATCACTACATTCCAACCCAGTGAGTCATAGACAAATCTCGCCGTATCGATATCCTCTATACGACCGCCGTTGCAATCGAGGTATAGTAATGTTGGACGAGGATATACTGCCATCGGCTGAAGTCTATATATGTTCTCTTGCGAGTCGAAAGATATTCCCGGCTGACACCAGATAGCGGTGAATGTTAGGATAGCATATCCACAAATAATTAACCAGTGTCTATTCATTTTCGCTCATTCATTCAGATTGTTTAATGAATTTAAATTATCGATAAGTATCTATCTACTCTATCGGGAAAAACAGTGACCACTACAGAGTCATCGGGCAATTTTCTCGCAGTCCTGATTGCTCCAACCAGATTAGCACCCGAGGATATTCCCACAGGGATTCCCGAATTCTTTGCTATCGCATTAGCAAATTCGAACGCTTCATCACTATTCACTTTTTCTATTGAATCCACTAATTTTGAGTTATATATTGACGGGACGAATCCCGCACCGATACCCTGAATTCTGTGTTTTCCCGGTGAATTTCCTGAAAGGACTGCGGATTCTTCGGGTTCAACTGCCACTACTTTAAGAGCCATTTCCTTATCTATTTTGAGAAATTGTGCTACACCAGTGATTGTTCCGCCTGTGCCGACTCCAGCCACGAATGCAGATATATTTTCGCCGAGTTGCCGTGCTATTTCTGGTCCGGTGGTCTCACGATGAATGGCAGGATTTGCGGAATTGTTAAATTGATTCGGGAAAAATACATTTCCGATTTCTGATGCCAATTCCTCAGCTTTTTTGACTGCACCAGTTATTCCATCTCCTTCGGGAGTAAGAACTATATCCGCGCCCAGATGGCGCAACATTTTCCTTCTCTCTGTGGACATATTCTCCGGCATAGTAAGAATACATTTATATCCTTTAGCGGCGCATACTATTGCCAATCCGATTCCGGTATTTCCGCTGGTGGGTTCTATTATCACCGTATCGAGATTTATTTTTCCCTCATTTTCTGCCCGTTCTATCATCGCCAATGCAATCCTATCTTTTACGCTTCCGCCCGGATTGTTTCCCTCCAATTTGGCGAATATTTTCCTTCCCGGTGGCGAAAAGTAAACTAATTCTATAAGGGGAGTATTCCCTATTGTATTCAGGATATTCATTTTTCCTGTTTCTGGTTATCCTGTTTTTTTCCTTTTTTCTTTGCGATATAATCCTCAATAGCGGCTTTGAGTCCCTCCTCGGCGAGAAGAGAACAGTGCATTTTATTGGGTGGTAATCCATCCAGAGCATTTGCGACAGCTTTATTGGTAATCTCCAGTGCTTCCTCCACTGTTTTTCCTTTCACCATATCGGTGGTAATCGAACTGGTAGCGATAGCGGCGACACAGCCGAATGTCTCGAATGAAATATCCACTATCCGATTATCCTCGACTTTTATATATATCCACATTACATCGCCACAAATTGGATTTCCGACTTTTCCCACTCCATCGGGATTTTCCATCCTGCCCCAGTTATGTGGATTCATAAAGTGTTCCATTACTTTCTTGCTATATATCCCGCCGGGCTTTTTAGGTTCATTTTCATTCATTTTTTACCTTCCCCTGTTTGGTTTAATTTAGATTATTACTACAGTATTGCTATGTCAACCGATTTAATTATCGATTATGATTTTTCCAATGGGGGTAATTTGGGCATATTTCCTCCTTTTCATTTTTTCAATTCATCGGGGCAGAATGGGGACATATTTCTCAATTTTTGCACAATTGGTGCGAGGACATCGACTACCTTGTCGATTTGCTGTTGTGTATTATCCTTGCCCAGTGAGAATCGCAGTGAGCCGTGAGCTGTAGCGTGGTCGAGACCCATCGCCAGCAGGACATAAGATGGTTCCAGTGAACCCGATGTGCAAGCTGACCCCGACGATGCCAGTATTCCCTCATTATCCAGCAAAAATAACATCGCCTCTCCCTCCACATATTTTATGGCAATATTGAGAGTATTGGGCACTCGAGGTGCAGTTCCGCCATTGACGATTACTTCCGGGATTTCATCCAGTATGCGCTGTTGAAGTCTATCCCGCAATTTTTCTATTTCGGGCATTTTATTATTAATTTCCCTGCTGGCAATTTCGAGTGCGGTAGCTATTCCGACTATTCCGGGAGTGTTTTCAGTTCCTGCGCGCATCTTATTTTCGTGAGCGCCACCGCGAATTAATGGGGTGAATGGTGCACCTTTCCGACGATACAATATCCCTATTCCTCTCGGTCCGTGGAATTTATGTCCCGAAATAGATGCATAATCCACACCCAGTTCGGATAAATTCACCGGGATTTTGCCGATTGCCTGAACCACATCGGAATGGAACGGGACATTAGCCTGTTTTACTATCTTCCCTATTTCCTGGATAGGTTGAATCACGCCAGTTTCATTATTTGCATACATAATGGAAACCAGCACAGTATCCGAGCGAATACTATTTTTCAGTTCATCGAGGTCTATCACTCCCGAACTATCCACCGATAGATATGTGATTTCATATCCCAGATATTTCTGCAGGAATTTGCAAGTTTCCAGGACAGCCTTATGCTCGATTTTGGATGTGATGATGTATTTCCCCTTTTCTTGTTGTGCCAATGCCGAACCGATTATTGCGGTATTAACAGCTTCCGTCCCACCCGAGGTGAACACTATTTCTTTGGGTTGCACACCAAGAATTTCGGCGACCTTTTGGCGACTGCTTTCTATAGCATCTTTTTGCTGTTGAGCTAATTCGTAGAGGCTGGACGGATTGCCGAATTTCTCCGTAAAAAATGGCAACATAGCCTCCACTACTTCAGGATATGCAGAGGTTGTGGCGTTATTATCTAAATATATCATTTCTACCCCCTGAAAATTTCATTTCAGGCAAGGATAATATTAATTATTTCAATGTCAAGAGCAGATATATAGTTAAGCGTCGGCTTTACGCACATAGTATCCCGGTAATCCCAATTGATTAGAATTCAAATTGATACCATAAAGGTAAAGAGTCCGTTTTTTATGGAATGATAGAGTAAGTTTCCCGCACTCCATCGCAATTTACCATCATCAGGTGGTCATAGTGGTGACTGGAATCACCATTTCCTCGATAGAGATGCCACCGTGCAATATGGAATTCTTATAATGTCGCTCGTATTCATTGAAATTAGTCGGATATACCAGATAGTAATCTTCCTTGGCGATGATGTAATTAGTGGTAATCCCAAATGTAGGTAATTTCCATTTTTGGGGGTCTTTGATTAATATTCCACCTCGTGGATCGACATTCAAGTTATCGCCATATTTATATCGCAGATTTGTAGATGTATCTCGTTTCCCGTATGCTTTTATACCTTTTTTCCCGATAGTGCTTCCATGATCGGTGGTAATTACAATCACCAGGTCGTCTCTGTTCCGAGATTGTTTCAGCGCCTCGAAAAGCGCAGATTGTGTGAACCAGGCTTTCATAACTGCTCGATAACCCTTTTCATCGGCGGAAAGTTCTCGTAATATATCCGATGCTGCTCGAGAATGAGCCAATATATCCAGGAAATTCACCACTACTGCAGAAAGTGGCGCCGTGATAAAACTATTCAGCCTTCTGACCAGGCTCTCGCCTTCCTCAGGGTCGAGGACTTTTATATATTTCGAATCGCCGGGCAGTTCGATTCCTAATCTGTCCAGTTGCCTATCCATAAGTTCGTGCTCGTATCTATTGTGAGAACTCGGATCGGATTGTCCACGATTCCAGATTTTTGGATATGCTTTTTGCAATTCGCTTGGAAAAAGTCCGGCAAATAACGAATTCCTCGCATAGGGTGTGGCTGAAGGCAATATGGAAAAATATAAGTCCGTTTGAATATTGTAATAGTCACTCAGCAATGGTTCCACAACCATCCACTGGTCGTATCTCATACAATCTATCACCACGAACATTACATTCTTTCCTACTTTAATATGCGGGAGCACATATTTCCTAAATATATCCACAGATAGAGTTGGTCTTTCTGCGGGATTTTTATGTATCCAATCAGTATAATTATCTATGATATATTTTGCGAATTCTGTATTGACTTCCTTGCGAAATGTCTGATGTGTTTCATTGAGAGCGAGATCGGGGCGCTGGTCGAATAGTAAATCCCAATCGGTCAGCCAATCGGCTATTTCCAGCCAGTTATCCGGTGTCATCCTCGGAGACAATTTTTCATATACTTTCTGATATTCTTGGGTATAGTTTCTGGTAAGTTTCTCTGCCACAATCCGTTCAGATTCGAATAATTTTTTCAATGAGGTCAATATCTGAAGCGGATTTACGGGTTTCACTATATAATCGGCTATCTGCTGACCGATAGCTTCTTCCATTAAATTTTCCTCTTCGCTTTTTGTAACCATAATAATGGGGATATTTCTGTCGATATGGCGAATCTTTTCGATAGCAGATATTCCATCCATTCCGGGCATCATTTCATCTAAAAGCACCACATCTGGCGGAGAAATTCTAACCAAGTCGATACCATCAGATGCACTGGAAGCGACTAATACTTTGTATCCACGCTTCTCTAAAAATTTTATATGAGCGCGCAATTGATTTATCTCATCATCTATCCAGAGAATCCTTTTCTGTGTCATTTTTACCTCCTCGTATGTTTTTTGATTTTTATAAATTATTCAGGAAAGGTGAATTAGCATTTATTCATTTTTATCTCTCGTTTAAATAAATATTTTGTTCGGTCTCGTCCTAAATATTATATAATCCATCTCCAAATTTTGCGCAAGCTTTTTTTTTATTTTTTTTACAAAATTTTCAAAAATTCCTTGCAATTTGGAATGCGATAACTATATATTATTATTTGCAAGAATAATTATATTTAAATTAAACTTGGAGGAATAAATATGCAACGCTATTTAATATTAGGCTTTTTTCTGGTTTTGGCTCTCGGATTATGGGCGATGAATGTGGAGGATGAATATGGCGCTCGTCCACTGGGTATGGGAAGAACATTTGTTTCTATCGCCGACGATGGCTATGCATCATTGTGGAATCCCGCTGGAATGGATTTTTTCAAGGAAAGAACTCTATCTGCTATGTTCTCCAGACTATACTGGGGAATCGATAACGACGCTATCGGACAGGGGTTCCTTTCATACATTCATCACTGGAACAAACTGGGTTCCGCAGGAATATCGGTCGCTCAACTATTCAGCGAACGATGGTGGGAGACTCGAGTAAATCTCGGATATGGACATAAAATCGGTAGAAATTTCTCCTTCGGATTTAATTTAAAACTCCTGCGAAACGAAGTTATTAAATCCAATATTTCATATACACCTCAACCCGGCGACGATGAAAATGGAATCGTAGATCCTCGTGAGGACCCGTTTTTTAGAAACTATGGCTGGAACAAAATGGGGTTCACTGCCGATGTCGGATTTATGTATAAACCGATGGAAAATCTATCAGTTGGTCTGATGGCAGCAAATCTCACTCAACCCGATATGTCGTTCCAGGGAGTAGGAGCCGAAGGTGCCGAACCATTGAGTATCAGATTCGGTGCATCATACTGGATTAAAGACCACATACTTCCCGCATTCGATATTAGGTATCTCAACGATGATGTTAATGGAAAGAAAATAATTCGCCCACATCTGGGATTAGAATATTGGCTCAAGGGGAAAAATATCGCAGTCAGGACAGGATTCAATCCGGAGGAATACGCATTCGGGTTCACTTATCGTTCTCGTAAGACACTCGATATTCAGGTAGATTATGCATTTGTCTATCCGTTGTCAGATATACGATTAACCGGAGCTACCAGCCATAAAATTTCTGCTACCTTGAGATTTTTGCCACCACCGAAACCATTGTTCGACCTGTCAATCAGGACAGCGAATATGAATGTGTATCCGCAAAATGCAATAATAGGCGAACCTATCACAGTGGAAGCTACGGTGGAAAATCTCGGCGAACGACCAGTGAACAATTACAAAGTGTCCTTATATTATGAAGACCCTGAACAAGGTTGGGTTCTCGCTGCACCGATTAAAACTGTAGATGAAAAATTGGAACCCGGTGAAAAGAAAAAGCTGGAATGGGAATGGAGCGCTCCAGATAAGGGACATTATCAGTTCTTTGCATCCGTAGATGACCAGGGAATCGCTATCCCTACCGTCAGTGGCGTCATCGATGAAATCGACGAGAACAATAACACCGGTTTCGTGGAATTTACAGTATTTCCATTGCCCGAAGGCACAGTTTCACCGGTGGAAAACAGTCTCGAAATTTCACAGGTTACATTAGTCCGTGAGGAAGAGCCAATTGTTCCGGTGGTATTTTTCGACCCTATGGCTCATCGTGTTGATGAACGATTCCAACCCATATTGGATGTTATGTCCGATAGATTGAATGAAAACCCCGATATTCACATTAAACTTTATGGCTATTATAATCCGGAATCCGATGGAGATATTACAGAATTTGGCGAGAAATTATCTCTTAATCGTGCCAAGGCTGTTCGTTCTGTGCTTATTAACGATTCTCCAAATATCCGAAATCAAATTCATCTGGCAGATATCGGGGAATATGACCCTTCGTTCCATCGAGCTGGTAGGAGTGAGGAACATATGCCAGAGGATAGACCACTCGCCGAGGCAGAAAATCGCAGAGTAGAAATCAGGACTTATGTAGAAGGGTTCGAGGATTGGGAACCGACTGTATTTTTCGATAGGAACTCATCCAAGGTAGCATCTAATGCATTGCAAACACTTCGCGCTGAAGCCGATAGGATTCGTGAGGTTATGGAGAGAAATCCGGAAGTGATTTTCCTGATAGAAGGATTCGTTACCGAAAATGAAAGTAATCCCACTAAATTGTCGTTCGACAGAGCATATAATATCAAAAAAGCTCTTGGAGATATATTGGGCGAGAGTTTTGTAAAACGATTTTCCCGAAGGATATTTATTCGAGGAAATACCGATACCTATGCTGATAGAGGAAAAGCAAGGATTGGGATTTCCGGTGAGAGTTTGATATTCCGTCCTATGGAGGGAAGATGGTCTGCTAAAGATTATGAACTTCAGGAAGACCAGACAAATTTCGTGAAAATCACATCACATGTCGAAGCAGGAGTAGATAGCTACAGAGTATCTATAATCGATGATGAAGGAAACACATTCTGTGTGCTTGCTCAAGGAACCGGAAGTATCCCATCGGGTGTGCCTTGGAATTGGCGCGATGAAAATGGAAATCTTATAAATCCTAAAAAGCAGTATTATGTCAAATTGGAAATTAAGGATAGATTGGGACAACGATTTTCCACTAAATCTGACCCCATTTCGGTCAATGTGCAAAAACGACAGCAAGAAATCGAGACACTTATAATTGTCCAGTTTGTATTCGATGAAAAGACTTCTGAATCGAAGTTTTTGGAATCTCGAGTAGAATACATTGCTCGAAAATTCATCGAGAAAGCATTGGAACCCAAAAAATCACTGGTGGCAGAAGTCGGCGGACACACCGATGTTATCGGTATGGATTTCAGAAATCGTGAACTATCCATATTCCGTGCGGAAAAAGAGTATCATAATCTCAGGCAATATCTAATCTATCTGCTGGGACTTTCTGGAGGTGCCGAGCTGGATAAATGGTTAAGAGAACATAATACTGTGCTCACTTATAAGGGTTATGCCGATGCTAAACCGTATGTGATTACTAAATGGCAGGAAGGTGAATTGATAAAGAAGAAAATTGGTGAGAATACTATTCCCGAGGGAAGGACTATAAATCGTCGAGTAGTAATCGAATTCTATATGGAAAAAGAAGGCGAGAAAAAAGCCACCAAGGAAGAAGTTCCACCTCAATCTCGAAAATAAAAGAATAACAAGTAGAAAAGCGCCTTTTTCACAGGGCGCTTTTTTATTATTATAATAATTTGGGTTTATTCTGATGATAATTCTGGAGGAAATATGAGAAAATATAATCCTATTCTACTCACCGTGTTTTTTTTTCTATCGTTATGTTTTGGGCAATGGCCCATAACTCGTATCCAGAATGACTGGCATTCCGGACCCGGACTTACCGATACCACCGACCAATGGGGATTCGGATACTCATCGGGCGGTGGACTTAACGATGCAGCGGTTCCATTGGTTCTATTAGCTGATCCCGCAAGT
>Ga0180301_10004636_pt1 | contig 10617 bp, 9 predicted proteins | sample GuaBasSediGuay16_FD_121797 | JGI IMG/M metagenome (GOLD analysis project Ga0180301, IMG submission 121797) | Subseafloor sediment microbial communities from Guaymas Basin, Gulf of California, Mexico - Guay16, Core 4569-2, 12-15 cm | ecosystem: Environmental > Aquatic > Marine > Hydrothermal... | reverse complement strand
ATTATATCTCTTATTTCCCTTAACGCTCTATTCTTCAAATCCATAGTATACTCAAACCCCGTACTAAACATCCTCTTATATAGTTTTTAGGAAGGATGAGTTCCAAACTAAAAGGTTTAGATATGTTGTTAGAAAAAGTGGGGCCGGCGGGATTCGAACCCGCGACCACCGGTGCCCCAGACCGGCATCCTCCCTGGCTAGACTACGGCCCCACTCGCGCTTGGAGCCGCCGGCGGGATTCGAACCCGCGACCTCGGGATTACGAGTCCCGCGCTCTACCACTGAGCTACGGCGGCATGCTTTTCTCCAAAATAGTATGTAAAATTTGGATAAGACTTCGTTTTAAATCTTTTCTGCTAGATATATAAGCTCGAAAGAATCATTGTTGCAATTGAAAAAAGAATCGCATCTGTTACTAGTAGTATGTTATACTTTCTTCGCTCATAGTGTTCTACTCCCTTATATGCGTGGCCGATTAAATAGATGAATATCAATATCGCGAAGAGGTAAAATATTCCTGCAATAATTGTTCCATATTTTGCAATTATAAAAAGTATTTCCACTATTCCTCACCTACATTAATATGACTTTGCTATCACGAGATATTTTTTCGCATTTTTTCCGCAAATAGCGCACTTTAAACCTTCTCTTGGTTTTTCTGGTTTTAAATTATTTTTATTAAGCAATATTCCTATAATCCTTCCACTAATAATTTCTTCTAGCGTTTCACTTTCTTTTTCATCACCACACCAAGGGAGTATTGCTATCTTACCCTCCTCAACCATTTTATTTGCTTTATCTATAGAAGAGACCTCAACAATGTTTTCCTTAAAGAATTTCATAGCTCTCTGTTTCATATCCTCAAACATCTTTTCCCCAATTTCTTTTATTTTTTCAATTAGTTCTGAATCACTTACAGTAATTCTCTCTAGATTGTCCCTCCTAGTTATTGTTATCTTGCCTTCTTTAACTTCTCTTGGTCCTATTTCAATTCTAAGAGGAACTCCTCTAAGTTCCCACTTATAATACTTCGAACCTGGGGTTTCATCCTCCTTATCGTCAAGCACGACCGAAATTCCAGCTTTTTTAAGCAATTCAAATACTTTTCTACTTTTCTCTAAAACTTTTTCACTAATGCCTCCATCCTTCATAGGAATTGGGATTATTACAACTTGAATTGGAGCTACGTGGAATGGAAATACTGGACCATGATCATCACCATGCACTGCAACAAGTGCTGTAATAACTCTACCTGATACTCCAAAACACACTTGCCAAACGTGCTTGTTTTCTCCCTTTTCCGTAATCACTTTTATATCGAAGGGTTTTGAGAAGTTCTGTCCTAAATTATGTACTGTCCCGATCTGTAATGTTCTTCCATTAGGCATTAGAGTATCAAATGCTATAGTATAATCCGCTCCAGGGAACTTATCCCAATCCGGTCTTCTTGTAATAATGTAGGGAATGCCAAGATAGTCAAAGAATTTTTTATAAATTTCAACAGCCCTTCGGACTTCTTCTTCAGCCTCCTCTTGTGTGAGAAAAGCAGAGTGACTTTCGAAGAATATTGATATTTCCCTCTCTCTGAAAAGAGGATGGGTTGCCTTGGTTTCGTATCTAAATACATTAACTATCTGAAAAATTCTGAAAGGTAGATCCTTGTAACTATTTAGCCAAAGCGAGAACATATAATACATAGGAGTTTCTGATGTTGGCCTTAACACAAATTTTTTATCCAGTTCCGTTAATCCTCCTCTTGTAACCCAAAAAACTTCTTTTTCAAATGAAGCTACATGTTCAGCTTCCTTTCTAAATATGTCTTCAGGAATTAATGTAGGGAACTGGACTTGCTCGTATCCTGCTTCAGTATGGAGCTTTTTGAGATAACCATAAACCTTTTCTCTGAGCTTAAACCCATACGGTAACCAAACACCCATACCTTTAGCTGGATACCTATCATCATAAATACCAGCTTTTCTTAAAATCTTAGGATACCACTCAACAAATTTTTTCCATTCCTTTCTTGGGATTTGCTTCATTTGCTCTCCCAAATAGATTTAATTAAATCATAAAGTATCAGTTTTAACTCTGAATTCATTAAATCTCGAATATTTTAAAGTTGTTGAAATGGTAGTTTGCTATGGAGATTCCTAAAATTATTTCTGAAATTCCTGGCCCAAAATCAAGAGAGATTCTTAAAGAGGCAAAGGAGCTTCTCGCAACTACAACACGAGAATATTCGATTGTTATTGAGAAGGCTGAAAATGAGTTAATATATGATGTTGATGGGAATATCTTCATAGATTTTGCCGCTGGTATAGCTGTTGCTAACGTGGGTCATAGAAACCCAGAAGTAATTAAGGCAATAAAAAATCAGCTTGATTTTTTCATTCATAGCGCACCTCATGATTTTTATGATATCGTACAGTACAAAGCGGCGAAAAAATTACTTAGTATTGTACCAATTAATGGAGCTAAGAAAGTTTTCTTTGGAAATAGTGGTACAGAAGCTGTAGAAGCAAGTCTTAAAATTGCAAGGAGATACACTAGAAGACCAGTATTCGTTTCATTCATAAGAGCTTTTCATGGAAGAACTTTTGGAAGTCTTTCATTAACTGCTAGTAAAACAGTGCACAGAAAAAATTATTTCCCACTGCTTCCTAATACTTATCATTTTCCTTATGCTTATTGTTACAGATGTCCATTTGGAAAAAGACCGGAGGATTGTAATGTTGAATGTTTATGGTTTCTTGAAGAAGCTTTAGATACTTTTCTACCTCCTGATGACGTAGCCGCTATAATTGTTGAACCTATTCAAGGAGAAGGAGGATATATCGTTCCGCCTAAAAAGTTTTTCGAAAGATTATGGAAAATAGCTAGAACTTATAACATTTTATTAATAGTAGATGAAGTTCAAACCGGCTTCGCACGAACTGGAAAAATGTTTGCCATTGAACATTTCGGAGTTAATCCTGATATTATGACTATGGCAAAAGCTATAGCGAATGGATTACCTTTAGGAGCCACTACATATAGAGCTGAGCTTGATTTCCCAGAACCAGGAGCACATAGTTCCACTTTTGGAGGAAATGCTCTGTCTCTCGCGGCCATGATTGCTGTTATCGATTACATATTGAGAAATAACCTAGCTAAAAGAGCTGAAAAACTAGGTAGGAAAACTATTAAATTTCTTAAAGATTTGCAGGAAGAGAGCAAAACAATTGGTGATATCAGAGGCCTCGGATTGATGATTGGGGTAGAGTTTGTTCGAAACAAAGAGACTAAGGAATATAATGTAAAAATAAGAGATAAAATTGTAAAGATTTCTCTTAAGAAAGGCTTAATTTTGCTTCCAGCTGGTAAATCAGCTATTAGAATAGCACCACCTTTAACGATAAGGGAAGAGTTTCTAGAAAAAGGTTTAGAGATATTTGCTGAAAGCATAAAAATTGCTGAGAAGGGTTAAAATGGCCAGAAAACCATAATTAGCCCTGAGATCACTAAGAGAAGAAGAGTTACAATAAACCATTCCTTAAAAATCTTTTTTTCCGCTTGCGCTATGAAATAGTCTAACGCTTCTTGGTAAGATACTTTCCATTTTTCATAGTTTATCTCTGCTAATGACTTTGCTCTATCTTTCTCTTCTATTAGAGATAGTCTCATACCTAAAGTCGCCATAGCAAAAGCTAGAGCAAACAATATTCCCGTAGTAAATTTGTTGTATGGTCTATCTATAAGAACCCAGATCCCAATTGATATTATGAATGCTAGAAAAGAAACAATTGAAGTCAACATTAGATATCTCTCAAAAGGTTCTTCACCAAGAACTTTATTAATGCTACTTTTAATTTTGTCCCTCCACATCAATTTCACGCTCCTCCACGGGAGTTAAATCCTTCAGTAAAATAGTAACTTTATCTAATTTAACTGTACCTTTTATTGGTATTAGACTTAATAGTTCAAGATCACTTAGTTGATTTAGCGCTAAACCATAAGTATAATCCGAAAATGCTGGTAAAACTATCCAGTTTAAGTCTTTAATCTCATCTTCTATGTTGATGTTTAAGTGCCCTAAAAGCCATGCTTTAATATTCTTACGAAGCGGAGAAAAATTAATAGCTGGGTGTATATGCGCTGTTATAATTGTTGAAACATCTAGAAGGCTGTTATCTTTTACTTTCCTGTGTCCATGGTATATTATAGTGTTCCGTAGTATAAGCTCTTTTATTATCTCGAAATTGCCATAATGCTTAAGGTCTGAAAGAATTTCTTCTATCTTTCCATCATGGTTTCCTTTTATTATAATCAGTTCCTCAACGTAGTTTAATATGCTCTCTAAAAAGTCAACTAATAGTTTTCTTATTATTTTATTCGGCAGACCGATACTTTCCTTTAGATCACCATTTATTATCATTTTTCGCTTCTTTTCCTTCTCCAGAATTTTAATTATCTTGCTTGTGATTTCGTTTTTATAATGCTCTAAAATCTCAATATCATAGACAAAGAAATCTCCAAAATGAATGTCAGCTATTATTAGATACTTGTCAAACAGAAGAGCCTCGTTTTCCAGTAGTTTTATCATATGCAACACAAGAATTAGCTGGTGCCGGGGGCGGGACTCGAACCCGCGAGGCGGAAACCGCCACCGGATCTCCAATCCGGCCCCGTTCCAGCTCGGGAACCCCGGCACATCTAAGATAATTTTTCTTTAGGAGAGTCAACTTTTATTTTTAATTCTTACCGAAAAGGAAGTATTTTTTACTCGTAATTTTTTAGAAAGGTTTTTCTGTTTTCTGCTTTGAGGAAAAACTTTTTAGGATGTTAAGAAATTAATTCTTAGGATAGCTAATTTCACTTTGTCAAAGAGAGGATGTTAAATGGATGTTAGGACTCTTATATACCTCCTACTTCTGTTTTTGCCCCTTTTTCTCATAATTTTGATTCCTTACATCATAGGTCGGAAAAAGCTTCTTTACGTCCGTGACATCTATCTTAATGAACTTTTTCGAATTCTAAAGCAATATAACCTTAGAGTTAAAGAAGTATCGCCTCCTGAGAACCTTCTATATTATCATGCATACTTATTGGCTTTAGGAGGAATCACTTTTAGAGTTACATTATCACTAATGGATAGAAGATATTACTTTTATTATTTAGTTCGTCGTCCAGATTTAGTCCAAATTAGAGTATATACAGACGGTTTTGCTCCCTTCTCTTTCTTAGTAATTCCTAAAGAGAAAAAGGATACTCTGCAAAAGTTATCTGGGTATATAACTGAAATGAAAGCAATTCCGGGAGTTCTCTCTAAGGATTTTGTCGCTGTCACTGACGATCTATCAGTCTCTTCTGTCGTTCTTACTCCTAAGATTAGAGCAATGATAAGGAAATTGGGTGATGATCTTAACTGGTTATACATTGATTACGCACAGCCAATTATAGAAATTCGAAGCGACCTTACGGAGAACAACGTTAAAAGAGTTCTAAATTTAGCATTTGCACTATCATTAGAGCTAATAGATGCTATGAGGAAAGTTAAAAAACGTTCAGAAAAAGGACGAGCTTTGGATATTGTCAGGAAAATACTTGAAGAAGTTTAGGATTCCTCAACCTCCTCTATCTCTCCTTCTTCTAACTCTTCCTCTTCAAGTTCTTCTACCTGCTCGCTAGCACCACTCATAAGTTGCTCTAGGAATTCATCCGTTAGAAGGCCGTGTTCTACCAGAAACTCTAAATCTTCATAATCTAACTTTCCTTGAATCTGAACTTTCCTTCTAATCTCCTCAAGCCTTGCTTGTATAAGTCTTCTAAGCTCATCCTTCCTTTTAATCTCTGCTCTTTCCTCTCTTAACTTGCTTATCTTTCTTAGAGTCTGACCTATTTTTGATCTCAATTCTCTAATCTGATCAAGTCTCCTATTAATCTCTTCAATTTGCTGTCTAATTTGCTGAACAATTTGATGATACTCATCAGCTTTTTTCTTTCTTTCTTCTCTGATTTTAATAAGCTCTGCTATCTTCTCATCTATTTTCCTTCTTTCTTCATAGTACAATGCAAGGGATTTTCTTAAAGCGCTAAGGTCTGTCCTATATTTTTCAAGTTGCCTCTTTATTTTCTGCAATTCTTTATACTTCTTTTCTTTTTCCTTCAGTTGTTTTAATTGCTCAGAAAGCCTTAAAATACGCTCCGTTATTCTCTTTTCTATGAAGTCTGGTAATGATTGTGTTTGAAGGTTCCACTCTAGTCTTTCTATCTCATTCTGGATCCTCTTAACTAAAGCTGGTCTAAAGTTCTTTAATTCATTTTCCAACAGCTTCATCTTTGATTCTAGTTCTCGTATAGTATTTTCAATTTGTCCCCCTTCATTTTTCTTCTCATTTATAAATTGTTGAAGTTCTTTTCTTCTCTCTCTTAATTGTCTTATAACCTTAGCCACTTCTCTAACTTTCTCATTTAGCTCATTTCTTTTGCTTCTCTGTTCTCTTAGTTCAGAAATCATCCTTCTTCTCAACTCGATTAGCTTGCTTGTCAGTTCCCTAAGCTCACTAAATTTCTTGCTGAGTTTCTTAGATAGCTCTGTTAAATTTTCCTCAAGCAGCTCTTCAGGACTTGCTTCTATCGCTTTTTTAATTTCATCAGGAATTTTGAGAGCTTCATCTACAGCAGCCAAAACTTCTTCTAGAGATGTTGATGTTTGCTCCTTAGTAGTTTCTTCTTCTGCCATAGAGACACCAACCAAAGGCTAATCAAAAAAGCACCTTTTAATTGCCATCATCTCAGTTTTTAAATTATCGAGTATTGAAAGTGTATTTTATGCTTAACTTTTTTGGCTTAAATTAGTCCTTTTAAATGTAACACTGGTTGGTTCATAATGACTGTTAAAGAAAAAAGCAAACAGATGGTCCCTCTAGACACTATTGACTTTTTACCCAACTTCATTAAAGAGATTATAAAGAGGAATGGCATTATCGGGCTTAGAGAATTTCAGGTCAAAGCACTAAAGGAAGGATTAAAAGGTAATAATCTCGTCATCTCGGCTCCTACAGGTTCTGGGAAAACTCTTGTTGGAGAGATATTAGCTTTAATTGAAACGGTTATAAAAAGGAAGAAAGCTTTATTCTTAGTACCATATAAAGCATTAGCAGAGGAGTTATACAATACATTAAAAGAACGTTATCCAATTGCGAGAGTTGGCATTTCTACCGGAGATTATAAAGAAACACCCTCCTCCCAGTTAGGTATTTTTTACGATATTATCGTAATGACTTATGAAAAGGCAGATATGCTGATGAGAGAATCACCCGCATGGCTGAAGAATGTTAACTTATTAATTGTTGATGAGATTCATTTAATAGATGATATTGAAAGGGGATCCATACTTGACGCGTTAATTACAAGATTGATGCAAAGGAGAGCTCAGATTATAGCTCTCTCTGCTACAATAACAAATGCTAAAGAGCTTGCTTCATGGATGAAAGCAAAACTCATTACTTCAAATATAAGACCCGTTAAGCTCATTGAAGGTGTTTATCTTCCTAAAGAATCCAAAATCTATTTTTATGATCCTAAGCCAGAAGAAGAGGAGAAAGTATTAGTTAATGTTGGAGCATCACTTAGAGGTGGACGTACTTTATTAGATTTCTTAAGCGAGGAAGAAATTTCATCTGAATTTAAAAAATTACTTGGAGAAGCTGTAAAAATCAAAGGAATTACAGAAAAAAAGGAAATTATCTACAGGAGAGAAAAGAAAACTGATGAAAATGTTACTAAGCTACTTAAGATTATGGAATCTCGCAATTTTGTTGGAGCTGTTTTCTATGAACCTATAATTGCCTCCCCCTACAGAGAGAGAACTTTCATTCGCTATATCCTTGATCTAGTTTATGATTTATTTGCAAAAGCCAAAAAAATTAATGCAAACTGGCAAATCCTTATTTTTCGTAGATCTAGACAATTATCCCAAAAAACAGCAGAACGAATTGCTGAAATGATGAATCGAACAAGGCTTTATGAGTTATTTCCAGAGGCGAGAAATGTTTCTAAAGAGCTTCTTGAAAGTGTTGAAGAGATATCTCCTCTTACCGAAAGTTTGGCGAATGTGCTGAAATACGGAGTAGCTTTTCATCATGCTGGACTTACTAGAGAGGAGAGAAAAATCGTAGAATCAGCTTTTAAAAATAGAAAAATAGGGGTTATTGTTGCTACCCCTACGCTGGGAGCTGGAATAAATCTACCAGCTAGAAGAGTTGTAGTAGAGCATCTAGTTTACGAACCTCTCTATGGTATGAGAAAGATTAGTGTGGCACACTATAAACAGAGAGGAGGAAGAGCTGGTAGACCAGGACTCGATACTGTTGGAGAATCCATTCTAATTGCGAAGAACATTAATGACTTATTTGAACTTTTCAAGACTTATATATTTGGCAAACCAGAACCTGTATCCAGCAAGCTTGGTGCTTTTCTTCCGGAGCTAAGAAAACAACTCCTAGCAACAATAGTAATGTCTGAAAATGGTTGCTCTGAAGAAGATATTCTTAGCTTCTTTACTAACACATTTTATGCTTGGCAAGCTATTAGGAATAATGATGTTCTCGCAATACACCAATTAAGAGAAAACGTTAGAAGAGGATTAGAAGAACTGCAACATTGGGGCTATGTTATAAGAAAGGATTCTACATTTATGCCAACATCCTTAGGCAAGAAAGTATCCTTATTATATCTTGACCCACTGTCAGGCCGAATAATCATAGATTACTTAGAAGAGTTGAGAAGGAAAAGAATTAAAAAAGTCTCCCCTGATGAGGTTTTCTTTGTACTTAGTAAAACCCCAGATATTGAGTACTTTAAGTTGAGACTTCTCCAGGATGTTCAAAAACTGGCTAAATACATATTGCTCCAACATTATGAGTTTAAGGAAGAGTTTAGTAATATAATGACTGAAAGCCGACTTCATTTTGTTAAGATGGTTGTTACTAGTTCCCCCACGCTTTTCCCTATCGAGGAAGAAGAACTAGCTTCATTAGGTATAGTAGCAATTCTCATCCAATGGATAAATCTGAGACATATTAAGGATATCTTAGAACCATTATCTCCTGCTTTTAGTGGTGGCGATTTAAGAGAGCTTACATCTATTGTTGAATGGCTTTTATACTGTATGAGAGAACTTGGAGGAACATTGCGATTGAACATTTCAGTACTAAAATCAATAGACATATTGAGAAGAAGAGTAGAACATGGGGTAACGGAGGATTTATTAGAGATCGTTGAAATTCCTGGTATTGGGAGAATTAGAGCTTCGATCCTTAAGCGTTATGGTTATGCCTCTCTTAGTAGGCTAGCTAAAGCTTCTATAACATCACTAACGAGTTTACCTGGCATTGGAGAAGTACTTGCTAAAAGAATAATTGAATATGCTAAAAGACATGTTAAAGAAATCTAATTTATTCTTCCTCTGGATCCTTGATCCCCTCTTCCGTGATTTCAAATACAACCTCTGATTCTGGTAGATGTGGTGCATCCTCAAGTTTTGCAATTCTTCGATTTCCTTTTCCTTTTCTAAGAGCAACCCTAACTGTTACATTATGAGCTACGATATGTCCTCCTATAGCTTGTGTTGGATTTCCAAAGAATGTTGTTGGATTTGTTACTACCTGATTAGTAACGACAACCGCAACATCAAAAGCAAAGGCGATCCTCTGGAGATCGTGAAGATGCTTATTCAGCTTTTGCTGTCTAACAGCAAGTGAATCTATACCAACATACTCCGCTCTGAAATGGTTTGTGAGAGAATCAACGATTAGAAGTTTTATATTATCTTCGTAAATTTTCCTCTTCACTCGCCTAACTACTTCGATCTGGTGATCCGTTGAAAACACTCTAGCTACGTATATGTTTTTTAGAACTTGTTGCGGATCTAGTCCAAATCTCTTAGCTATAGGAACTATCCTCTCAGGTCTAAATGTGCTCTCTGTATCAACATAAAGAGCACGTGCTGATAAGCCACCCTCTTCTTCAGGAAGCTGAACAGTAACAGCAAGAGTATGACAAATTTGCGTTTTTCCAGTCCTATATTCTCCATAAAACTCTGTTATTGCGCTCGTCTCTACTCCGCCACCGAGCAAATTATCAAGAGCTTTTGATCCTGTTGTGATGTGCTTAACATTCTTCCTCATCTGATAAAATGTTAAGGCATCTGTTAAATCAAGGTGCAACATGTCTCTAACAGCATTAACAATTCTCTCAGCGGTTTTCTCTGTAATCCCTGTTTCTTCTGCAAGAACTCTTGGAGCGGTTACCGCAATTAATCTAAGTGAAGTATATCCCGCTTCATACAATCTTAATGCCATACTTCTCCCAACACCAGGAATGGAAGCGAGTTCTGCTAAAATTTCCTTCTTTTCTTTCTTCACTGGACTGGAAATCTGAGGTGCCCTCTCCATGCTTTGTTCCTGTATGACGTCTTTTACCTCCTCTTGAACAGCTTTCTTTGTTGATTTTCTAGGCATTATGCTCACCGATAATCTTAACTCTTAAGAGACTTATTCTACGCGTATTTTCATATAAATACCTTTCTTTTATTTTTCATGCATATTTCGATTATCCGAATATGAGAGAGAAAGT
>Ga0180301_10004635_pt1 | contig 10617 bp, 15 predicted proteins | sample GuaBasSediGuay16_FD_121797 | JGI IMG/M metagenome (GOLD analysis project Ga0180301, IMG submission 121797) | Subseafloor sediment microbial communities from Guaymas Basin, Gulf of California, Mexico - Guay16, Core 4569-2, 12-15 cm | ecosystem: Environmental > Aquatic > Marine > Hydrothermal... | reverse complement strand
TCCCGGGTCGCCCGATCGAAATATAATTTCCCCTTTTCTGAAGGAACAGTATTCACTGCTGGATGCTACTGTCCTAAGCTCCTCTTCTTCGAGCGTAGAAAAAATGGCCATTTTTTTAAGTAGTGCCTTTGTTTTATAGGCACCGTCTGTAGTTATGGATCTCATTTTTGCTATTTTACAGTTTATATACACTTTGCATAATTTACAAGGAATATATCTTTATTATTGGATCGAACCAGGAAGGTATGTAATTGATTAGGATACTGGGTGAAATGCTTTGCATACGGCTTAAACGTGGAGGTGCCAAATGGATATTGACTGGAGGAAATTTATACATTCGAAGCTAAAGGCCTTGATGTTTTGGGACGTGCACATTCAGAAAACTGCATCATTTTGACCTTTGATCGGGATTATGGTGAATTAAATTACAAACATAAATTATTTTCTCCGGTTTATTTCTTACCAAATTAAAAATGTTCAAATGATTATAGATTATATGAAAGAGTTCTGTATCTTATCAACCTATGAAAAATCAAGTAAAAATATTTGTCGTGATAAAGAGGATGATAAGGTTATAGCATTGGCCTTGAGTAATAAAGTTGAGTATATAATAACAGGTGACAAAGATTTATTGGTATTGAAAAAATATAAAAATATTAAGATTATTTCTCCAAGAGAACTCTTGTTATTGATTAAAGGGTATAATTAATAAAAAAAGAGGAGCGCAGGTCCATGCCCTGTAATCAAAATGGAGCGAAACGCCATATTGATTATCAGTGGGTAGGCGTTTCTCGGTTACGCTCCTTGTACTACACCCCATTTCCGGATAGGGGAGAGAGTGAATGCCTAAAGAACGTACACACTGGATTCTTGCAGATAAAATACTAGACTCACCAGGTTGCCCAGAATTAAAGAAAATTATAAGTAGTAACAGAAACCTCTACTATGTGGGTGCAGTTGCGCCGGACATTCCCCTATACTACTTGTGGGGAAGGGAGAAAGAGAGAATTCGTAAAGCCTTTGAAAAAACACATGGGAAAAACGGTGGAAATACTCTCTCCTTCCTGGCCGAGTTTGTAAGAAACTACGGAAATGCTCTTCCACCTTCCTCGTGGGCTTTTCTCTCTGGTATTGTCTGCCACGTAATGGCGGATAGTCAGTTTCATCCGATGGTAATCTATTTCTGCGGTACTTCGCAGGATGCAAATGAAGCAGAGAGAAGGATTTCCTCGGCACGGCACAATACATTCGAAACTTATCTGGATCTTCATTATTCCAGCAAAAAGGATTTGCTTAACGAAGGTCTTTTAATCAATTCATTGAAAAATATCGAGATTCCCGAGAGTCTACTTCTGGATATTGTGCGCTTCTATCTTGTAGGTATGGAAGAGTTTCCCGAAGACGTAATCAGAAGAGCTATTTATCTCCATGCGAAGATCCAGGAGGCTTTTTCTTCCTCCCTTGCCGGTAAAATAATAACCTTTCTGGATTTGATTCCTGTTCTGGATCTTAAAGATTTCAGAGCACTTTTTTACCCGGATCGAGAAATTACTTCCGTTCCGTTTTTTCAAAAACCGATTTCATACCGTCATCCCGTAACTGGAGAATACAGAAACGAACGGGTAGAAGATATTGAATCAAGGGTTAAAGAAGAAGCCCTTAAAATCTTTCGTGTGATTGAGGAGTTTCTAACTGGCAGGCAAACCCGGGCTATAGGGCCGTTAGAATCCCTTGTGGGTCCTCGGCTCGATACGGGGTTGCCTCGGAAGAGCAATCATGCGATGAAATATTTTGACATACATGATATAAAAAAGATGCTTTTTGCTTCCTAAAGTCTGTAAAGGGTATAAAGGCAGGAATATTTGCTTGAAAAACCCCTTCGGGGTGATTACAATTACCCTATGGTCATTGCCAGCTCCCTGATTGTAGCTGCCTCCGTGCAGATAATGTGCCAGATTTTTAAGGTGATCTTCTATTCTGTTCGTGACAAAAAGTTGACCCTTTCCTACTTTACCACTGCCGGGGGAATGCCAAGTGCTCACTCCGCCTTTGTTACTGCCTTGAGTGTCGCCGTGGGACTAAAGAGCGGCTTTACTTCGGATGTATTTGCAGTAAGCACGGTTTTTTCCACCATAGTGATATACGATTCCTTTCGGCTGAGAGGCGTTGTGGAGAAGCAATCGAAAATTATAAACTTATTGATAACAAAATACCATTCCGAAGAGAGAATAAGAGCAAAAGAGATGGTTGGACATAGTCTTTCAGAGATCGCAGCAGGTATCCTGGTGGGATCGGTATTAAGTGCGGTAATGAGCTGTTTTATCTTTTAAAAAAGTGTGTAGGGTACAATCTCGTCGATTTTAAGCTTTATCTTTACCTTTGCACTGTAAGTACCGGAATCTATGATGGTGTAGGGTGCACCCATAAGAAGAACTTCTCCTCGAATCTCTTTGGGCTTGTTGAAAACTCTTTCTCTTAAGTAATCCCTTATCGCCTGTTTTATCCCTTGCCTTAATGCTGTAAACTTTTCCTTGTATCCGCCGAAGAGATCTCCCCTGCCTGTACCAGAAGCCGTTGGAAGAGTTGTGCTCTCCCACAATTTAAGCCAGTCCTGCTGGAAATCTGCAAGCCTGTACCTCACCCTTGCATACAGTCGATCATCATCTGTTCTGGTACTCTCTACCTTCAGGTTCTTATCCCCCCAGAGGATCCGGGAAAGGGGTTCCAGGATAAAAACCTCCTCTACATTTCGGGTCAGATCGAGAGGAGTATATACAAAGCGAAACCCGTAAATCATTCCGGAAAAGACAAACTGCGCCTCTGCAAGTATTTGCTTAAGCATCTGATCTCTCGGGGGTGGATACTCTTCGTCCTCTTGAATTATGGGCTCAAGCTCACACCAGAATACTTCACTTATAATCTCTCTTACAAGTTCTTCTGGAAATGCCTCCTCAGCGGAAAAGGGAAGAAAAAGAAATATGAATACCGTTAAGATGCAGGAAGCCCTGGTAGTACGTTTAGGATATCTCATACAATAATAGTATCGGTTAATTGATGGCTAATATCTATGGCGTCCGAAAAAAACTTGTATGGGATTTATTCCCTGCCTTACAAGCAAGTATAAATAGGCAAAACCGAAACCCGCCAGATGGGTCAGGTGAGCAATTCCCGAACTAACGCTGAAAACCTGAGAAAAGAGAGCTATAGCTGCAAACCCCAACACCAGAATAGGAGCCCTTATGGGAAATATACCCATTACATAGATATTTGCGTCGGGGAAATAGGTGGCAAAAGCGAGGAGTACTGCATAAACGGCACCCGAAGCACCCAGAAGCCATACCCTGTACATTCCGGAATACCAGTAGACCAGCAGAGAGAAAGCGCCTGCTCCGATTCCCGCGATGAGGTAGAAGAGGAGAAACTCAGTGCTCCCCATTCTTCTCTCTATTCGTATTCCGAAGAAAAAAAGCCCCAGCATGTTGAAAAGTATATGGGTTATATCTGCATGGACAAACATGTAGGTAATTACCTGCCAGAGAAACCCGTGCTGAACGACCAGAACGGGATTCATCGCCATGTACCCACGGGTAGCCGGAGAGATATAATTGATCAAGAAAATAAGTACATTTATGCCTATAAGGATAAAGGCTGCATTGTAATACCTGTATACAAAGGGTCTTCGTATTATAGAGGTTTTCATACAAGAAAGTTAAGAAGTTTAACCGAATTAATCAACCACCAGGCAGAGGATTATTCAACCCGAAGGCTTCTATTTCTGTAATACCTCCTTGAAGTTATTGGCTGTTTCTCCTATGCTGGAAAATATATTATAATTCAAGGAGAATAATTGAGAGAAGAAGATTTTCTGGAAACAGTTTTTAAAATCATCGAACATCTTACCAGGAGCGAGCTTCGTGTTAGCAGTAAGAAACTAATCCTCTACTACCTTAAAGATTCGGGTAAACTACATCTCCAGGATAGGGCAAGAGAAGCAATAAGGAGGTATACATATTATGAAATACCCACCCTGCAAGGAATTCGGGAGAAAGCTAAGAGAGAAGAGCTGACCTTGCTGGATCATCTTGTCTTAAAAATGGAGTACATGGCAAGACAGGGGTAATAGATTAGAGAAATCTTTTCAGGATAAAAAACCCGATATCATTTCGAGAATAAGATCTCTGGACTCGGAAGGCCGGAAAGAATTACACAACCGATTTGCTGCATCCTGAAGCATCCTATGGGCCGTATTTCTCGCTTTTTCAATACTTCCGGATGCTTCCATCAGCGAGATTGCTTCCTCTATCTCCGGTATTACTTCTCCATGATTTTTCCTCGCGGTATAGGCGAAAAGTTCTTTTAAACGCCCAACCGTTTCCGGAGCTTCTTTCCAGTGAATTATTACACATAGACTTTTTTTCCCCTCTATGATATCGTCTCCCCTTCTCTTACCCGGAACACCTTTCGTTAAATTCACCACATCATCGAGAATCTGGAACCCCACTCCTATATCTTCACAAATTCCGGACAGCAGTTCCGATTCTGCTTCCCCGCCTCCGCCGGCAAGAGCCCCGAGTTTTGCTGCAAGAGCGGAGAGAGAACCGGTTTTCAGTCGGCACATCTGGAGATATTCTTCTACAGAGGGGAAATATTCATGATCTCTGTGCCATTGAATATCCAGTCCCTGTCCGAGATGCAGCCTCCTCATTGTCAGGTTATAAGAAGCATAAAAGGCGAGTTTCGTCTCCGGTGGGAAATTGCTCCTGTCGATAACCCAGGTTGGTAGAAAATAGAGCAAATTTCCGCAATTGAGAGCCACATCTTCACCATATTTCAGGTGCACAGCAGGACCGCCTCTGCGAAAATCGGCATTGTCTTCTATGTCGTCTATTATAAGGCTTCCGTTATGGGCAAACTCCACGAGAGAAACGAGAGGTAAAGCGGGATTATCCTCTATGGATAAATCGGGGTTTACAATTTCTGAACAGAGAACAAGCAGCATGGGACGCCATCTCTTGCCGCCTCTCTCAATGAGGTCTAACGCAGGAGAAATTATTCGCCTTATGGATTCCTGTGAAGCTACAAGAGATTGATACCCGATCAATTTTTCGATCCAGGCATCTGCGGTCGTTTGAGGAAGCACTTCTGCCAGTTGCTCTTCTATTTTTTTCAAACGCTCTGTATACTTGGTGTTCATATTCCTCTAGAATCCACGGGAGCCTGAAAAGAGTCAAGATGAGAAAGAGAAATAAAAAGAAATCCTCGGGTAAAAAATATATGGAAGATCCCTATACTATCAGGGCAAGAAAGGAGGGTTACCCTGCCCGCTCTGTTTATAAGCTTATGGAAATTCAGGAGAAGTTCGGAATAATAAAGCCGGGTTACAGAGTCCTGGACATAGGGGCTTCCCCCGGAAGCTGGGCAATGTATACGCTTAAAGTTCTAAAGGGGAAGGGTAGTGTTACCACCGTGGATAAAGAGCCTCTTATTTCAAGTCAAACCAACGGTATTGAGACTTTTAACTTCATACAGGGTGATATTCTAGAAAAATCTACAGAGCAAAAAATCTCAGGGAGGGCACCATTCGATCTAATTCTCAGTGATGCGGCTCCGGAGACTACGGGTAACAGAACCGTAGATACGGCCCGTTCCTTCGGTCTAGCGGAGAAGGTTATCTGCCTGGCGGAAGAACAACTTAGAGCAGGAGGTAATCTGGTGGTAAAAATCTTCCAGGGCGGAGATGAAGGAGAGATATTAAATCGTTTGAGGAGGTTATTCGAAAGGGTAAGGGCTTACCACCCCAAAGCGAGCAGGAGCGATTCCTTCGAGATTTTTTTTATTGGGTTTGGTAAAAAAACATAACTGCCGAAAGTAAAAGAAAAAGGAAGTATTAAAAGGGGATGAAGATGTTAAACTGGCTGGCTCTTATCCTCGTCCTGGTCGTTTATTTCTCCTCCTGTGCTACCAATCCGTCTTCAGTTTCCAGGGAGGAAAGGGTCAGCGTTTTCCCTTCAAAAAGATCAGAAACTGCAGCCTCCAGGACTTCTTACAAGGAACACAGGGAAGATTCAGTACAGCAGAAACTGGTAGAAGGTGCTAACCGCCTGAGAGGTGCCCGAAAGTTGATTGTTAACGGCAGGCTATTCCCGTTAGATTGCACAGGAACCGTACTGGCTATTTACTACTATGCCGGGATCGATCTGAGCTCCGATTTCTATAAATACAACGGAAACGGCGTTAGGCGACTATACCTGATGATGAAAGATAAAAATCTTCTCTACGATACAACCGACCCGGCTGAAGGAGATATCATTTTCTGGGATAACACCTATGACAGAAATAACGACAGTAAATGGAACGATCCCTTAACCCATACAGGAATGGTAATTTCAACCAGTGAGTGGGGTACTGTAATCTATGTTCATCTCAATTATAGTAAGGGTATTGTTTTTGAGAGGATGAACCTCAAAGAACCTAATGTATATATGAAAAGGATAAACGGTCAGATGGTTACTATAAATGCCCCTATGCGGATGAAAGGGCAGCCCGAATCACACGGTAGATGGCTTTCGAGCCACCTCTATAGAATCTTTGCCAAAGGATACGCTTACCGGTAGGTAAAAAAACTATTTCTTATAATGTTTAAGATCTTCTTCAAGAAGATTTACCACATCCTGAAAGAGTTCCTTGTTTTTTTCGGCAATAAGGATAAGATTTTTATGAGCATCCAGGATCATCTCCGCCATTTTAATGTCGTTTTCTTTGATAAAGGGAATCTCGTAAAGCTCTTTCCTGAAACTCTCCGGATTGTTTATGATAATAAAGAACTCATCAAACCCTACGCTTTTAAGCACATGGGTAATATCTTCGTTGGTTGATATTATGGTAACCCTTTTTTGCTTTTTCTCCAGAACATGTTCGCCTATTTTGGCTACCAGGCCAAGATTGGTAGAATCGATATAATCCGTCTCTGTTAAATCTATAAGAACATCTTCAAACTTATCTTCTTTTATAAGTTTATCGATGAATGCGTCGAATCCGTAACTTATTGTGTATCTCAAGCTCCCTACAAGCTTGATGAAAGTACGCCCATTATCACGGGCGAAGAAATACCTACCTTCCACTAAACTTCCTCCTCCTTTTTATCATGAGAAAAGTAATATCGTCCGGCAGCTCCTTTCCTTCCTCCATATTTAGCTTATTCAGTACCTCCTTTATATCAATATCCATATCCATCATGAGCGATTCGATGTATATCTGTTTCTCCTTGATCCTTTTCTGGGGTAGTATCTCGAGGATTCCATCAGAGACGAGGAGCATGGTAAACTCATCGGGTAGTTCTACAACTTGCTGGCGGTATCTGGTGGATTTGAAGAGGCCGACAGGAGCACATCTCGAGTGGATATGAATGACCCTGCTTCCCTCCTCTGAAGAGATGACCGGCCAGGGAAACTGCCCTCCGTTGGCAAAGGATAGTATGTTCTTCTCTGTGTTAATTACCCCGTAGAAGATTGTAAAATATTTATCCAGTTTCTCTTTAAGAAACATTTCATTAAGCTCTTTCAATAAAAGATGCGGATCGAGTATACTGCTCTCCTCTCCTGAACGGTATCTTGAAAGTATATCGGTTATCATAATATTAAGCAGAATGGTTACATATCCTGAGGATACTCCATGACCCGACACATCGGCCATATAAAAACCGAGATTCTTATCGTTTATATGAAAATAATCGAGGAAATCACCGCTGAGGCACATTGAAGAGAGAAGACACCGGCTGAACTCGTAGTTGTGGAACCTCTCTACCTCTTCCGGTAGCAGCCTTGACTGAATCCTTTTACCGGTTTTCTCCTCTTCCTCTATGTGATCGATAGAAGTTCTTAGAGTGGAGTAGAACTCTTTGGAGCTATGGGTATATCTGGTTACTTTCTGTTTTAGTCTCTCGGTGAGGCTTGATATGTTAAGCGGATGCTCATAGTGTGGCATTTCGTCCTCTTTACGTTTCGATTTATCTATGTTAAGCATAATTACTCAAAGTAATAGAGTCAACAAGAGCATAATGAAACCAAACTTTACATTCAAAATAAAATTTTTTCTACTGGTTATTTCCTCTATCCCTTTTACCGGATGTTCAGGAGTGGGAAATCCCGTAACAGAAACCGAACTTGTAATGGGGACAACCTGCTCGGTTACTCTGTATAGACACTCCGGAAGCGAGATATTCCACAGAGTGTTTGACCGGATAAAGGAAATAGACAGAAAGATGGCCGTACAGAAAGAAGAGAGTGAAGTCTCAGAGATTAACAGAGAAGCCGGTGTTCGTGCCGTTTCTGTATCCGAAGACACTTTTCGGGTAGTAGAGAGGGCTGTAGAGATAAGCAGGGTAAGCGGTGGTGCTTTTGATATTACCGTAGGCCCACTGGTTCAATTGTGGGGGATTGGAACGGAGCGAGCCGGAGTACCGGAGGAGGAAGAGATAAAAGCACTTCTTCCGGTTGTGGATTACAGAAAAATACAGCTTAACAGGGAGGAGCTTAGTGTCTTTCTCGAAGAAAGGGGGATGGCTCTTGATCTTGGGGCTATTGCCAAGGGGTTTGCAGTGGATGAGGCAGTGGAGGTGCTTGGCAGAAACGGAGTAGAGCGCGGAATAATCAATCTGGGAGGCAACATCTATGCTTATGGAGAGAAACCCGAAGGTAAGCCCTGGAGAATAGGGGTACAGAATCCGGAGGGGAAACCGGGTACCTACATAGGTATATTGGAAGTGATAAATAAAACCATGGCCACATCCGGAGTGTACGAAAGATACTTTATTCGGGATAACACAAGATATCACCATATTCTGGATCCTGAAACGGGTTATCCCGTGAGAAACGGCCTTGAATCTGTTACAGTTCTGGCTGAGGACTCCATGGATGCCGATGCTCTATCGACGGCGGTATTCTGTCTTGGACTCCAGGCAGGGATGGAACTTGTAGAGAGAAGCGATGGCACAGAAGCCGTTTTTATAACCGATGATAAAACCGTTATACTTTCAAGCGGCCTTCAAGGAAGATTTGAACTTACAGATAGGGATTTTGTTATCGGAAGGACGCAGATTCCGGAATAGGCGGCAGGTTTGCAGTGGGATAAGCATATTAGCTTTTAGTCCTTTTTTTTAATTATCTTCTCAATACATGCCTCAAAAATTGGTCTCATATTGCTTCGGCCACTTTCACCTATTATTTCAAAATTTCTTGTGAACCCTCTCTTTAGTAACTCATTCAAAATAAATTTTTCATAATTAAGTGCCTTGGTTTCTTTTAAAAGAAAGTTTATCTCATCAAGAATATGTTTAAGATAGGGCAAGTTCTGTTTCATACCATTTAACCTCCCTTACAATATACGGCTCTATATATGGGCTTAAACTCCCATTTGTTATTAATTCAACTTTTCTGCCGAATAAATCTTCGAAAAAAATGCTAAATCCATAAAATTATCAAAATTATGTTTTTCAAATTCTACAAGGAAATCTATATCACTATAATCTTTCTGTTCTCCTCTAACAAAAGAACCGAAAAGTCCGATTTTCTTAACACCGTATTTTATTAGAATATCTTTATTCTCCTTCAACATACTGATTATTACTTCTGAATTTAATCTTTTATTTGTCATTTTTGTCTCCTATAAAATTATACACTCCTTGCCTTTTCCAATCTATTCTTTACCAGTTCGCAGACCGACCAGTAGACCTCATCCCGCTCTGCCTGAGTGAGACCGAGGACATCAAACACTATGTCATCAAGAGCCTTGTCTGCCTGTGCGCCGTGCCTACCCTGCAGCTCGGCATGCAGGTTCCTGCACGCAGACGGGCGGTAAGGAAGAAGATTAGGTTTCTGGGAGCGGATTGGTTGACGTGGGTTGATGCCGAGTTCTTGGAAAATTGATTTAATTCTTCGTTTACCAAACTTTTTTTTGATAAGTTTTTCTATCTTGTTCTTCTGTTCCTTTTCTAACAAAGCGGGTGCTACAAGAATATCAGCGCGCCTTAAATCCTCAATCAGTAGTCTTACGGCACCCCCTCCCAATCCTTTTCTTCCAAGAACCTCTACAAAGAATGACGTTAGTGTACTATTCAAAAGGCCACATAAAAGAATTATAAGAGAATCATCATACGGAATTATCCCATGAAAGTTGTGAGTAAAATAGAGGTTGTCAATATTATAATGACATATATGCCTATCACCTCTGATATCTACCCATAATAATTTGGCATGTTTTAATTCATTTTTTATCTCATTAATCAATAGGAGTAAGCTTTCCGTGTCGCCTTTGTTAAATATTATTTTTTGGATTTCTCTTGGACTCTTGAGAACAGGAATTTTTTCATGTTGTGTAGAATTATTCTCCTCTTTTGGAAATAAAATTTTGCTGTTAATTCCTTTTCTACTCCAAGAAACAGTAATTACTTTACCAATATTAGGTTCAATGCTTAATAATTTGTCCTTTTCTTTTCCTAAAATTATAAAAAATATATCAGGCGCTCTCAGGTATTTCCCGCTCCATTTGTTGCCGGTGTATTTGCCAATATTAAATTTAAATTTCTCGTTATTATCTTCGGTAGTATCTTCAGGATATTCC
>Ga0180301_10004634_pt1 | contig 10619 bp, 10 predicted proteins | sample GuaBasSediGuay16_FD_121797 | JGI IMG/M metagenome (GOLD analysis project Ga0180301, IMG submission 121797) | Subseafloor sediment microbial communities from Guaymas Basin, Gulf of California, Mexico - Guay16, Core 4569-2, 12-15 cm | ecosystem: Environmental > Aquatic > Marine > Hydrothermal... | reverse complement strand
TGTTGCCAGGCACAGTGTCAAAAAACTACAGGCAGCAATGGGTTATAACCTACTCAGAATCTTGATAGCTCAGGCGCCAGAAGGCGGAAAGGTAATTACCGGAGCAGATATTGCCTTTGTTCAAATAATGGCCGGATATTCTCGGGAGGACGAGCTTTTGGCTGACCAGTTAGGAGCCCGCTATGCAAAGCGCGCCGGCTTTAATCCCGAAGCTATGATTAGTTTTCTGCAGAAGCTTCAGGAGATAACTCGGCGCAAGCCATTGCGCCCAAAGTCATACATAAAGACCCACCCTTATGTTCCGGACAGAATCCGCGTCGTAAAGCAGGAATTAGGCAAGCCACTTACCTTTGACGATTACATTAATATTGAGCAGAAGCCTCACGGACAGTAAGCTAACGAAAATGGGGTCGGATCTATTTCTGTCTAAAAATAATTCTAACCCCGTTTCTGAGCCCGTTTTCTGTTGATGAATATGAGGCCAAGAAAGATTAATAATAACATAACCGAAGGCGGCGTAAAATCTGCGCTCTGGAGATTGGCTATGCCAATAATGGCAGGGGCAGTATTGCAGGATTTATTCACTTTGGCGGACTTGTTCTTTATTGGGCGCTTAGGGCATATAGCGGTTGCAGCTTTGTCTATTTCTGGGATTATCCTTACTGTAATAATGATGGCGGCAATAGGTATTTCCACGGGCACAACAGCTTTAATTGCCCACTATGTCGGAAAGAAAGATTATAAATCTGCAGACAGTGTCCTTTTTCAGACGATTGTTCTTAGCGTTGTTTGCTCTTTACTTATGGTTATAGTTGGCCTATTCGGAACGGTTGGTTTGCTTAGTCTATTCGGCGCGAGTTCTGAAGTTATCTCTGCCGCATCTAGATATTTAAAGATAACTTTTGTCTGGTCAATATTTATATTCCTTTTTATTGCTTTTAATCAGGCTTTAAGAGGTTCCGGAGATGCGGTTATGCCTCTTAAGGTTCTTATTCTGGCCAATATCATTAATATTATTCTTGACCCATTGTTTATTTTTGGATTTGGCTTTTTTCCGAGAATGGAAGTCGCCGGCTCGGCCATAGCCACGGTGATTAGTAGAGCAATAGGGATTGTTGTGCTTTTAAGATATTTTCTATTTGGTTACTCGGCCTTGCATTTTTATCGAGGCGTTTTTAAAATCAACCTTCCGGTTATGGGCAGAATGATAAGAATCGGATTTTTTGCGTCTTTTGAGGTTCTATTGCGGCAGGTGTCTTTGCTTTTGCTGCTTGGTCTTATCACTTCTTTCGGAACCGCCTGTCTTGCCGCCTACGGTATAGTTATTCGGCTGAGAATGACTATTATGATGTTCGGCTTTGGATTGGGCAATGCCTGTGCCGTGCTGGTGGGGCAAAATATGGGTGCGGATAGTTCCGAAAGAGCGGTTCAATCCGGCTGGAAGGCGCTGAAATATTATGAAATGATGGTTATTCCGTTAGCTGCGATATTTTTTATTTTTGCCCCTCAAATAATTGGCGCTTTTAATGACCACCCCGAGGTGATTAAAATCGGCAGTAATTTTATGCGTCTCATAGCTATTACTTTACCCTTTTTAGCTTCAGCGCTCATTTTGGGTAAAGGTATAAATGGAGCGGGCGATACGATTGCTCCGGCTGTGATGACTGGTATTGCGCAACTTGGGCTGCGCATTCCCATTGCCTATGTATTAGCGCTGACCTTTGGTTTGGGTCCTATAGGGATATGGCTGGGGATTAACGTCTCGGATATTTCTCAAGGGCTGGCGATGATGTGGTATTTTAAGCGAGGATTCTGGCAAAAGAGGTATTACGAACACCGCGCTATATTAGAAGAAACCCCTCTGATTCCGGTTTAGGTTAACCTGATGCCGAGAGAGAGGGGGGTTAGATTTAAGGGTATTTTTGTTTATTTGTATTGGTGTGTTTTAGATTGTGTCTTTTTGTGTAACTTTATAGTATATATAGGGGTACGGAGTACGCTCTTTTATTTGGTTCTATCTGGTTAGGTGTAATTTATTTGTTTTGAAATGAATATGGCACAAATTTGGCACAAGCTCGAAAGTGAACCGAAGAGTCAAATCAATCAGAAAATTATACTTGATTTTTTAATTTATTTATTATAATGTATGTTTAGACAATTTGGCGTATAGGTATCCTGAGGTAATTTCAGGATAAAAGGGAAGCCCGTGGAAGTCGGGCGCGGTCCCGCCGCTGTGAAAGGGGACGAAATCCACAAGAAGTCACTGCCTGGCGCTTTTGATAAAGGCGCAGGGTGGGAAGGCGTGGAGAGTAGGATGAGCCTGAGCCAGAAGACCTGCCTATTGCACACAGAGAAACTGTAAAGGAAGTAGTTTCTTAACCTCGTGGTAGGGTGAAGTAGAACAGGGTGCAACCCTTGGTATTTTAGATATCAAGGGTTTTTTATTTTTGGGGCAAAATGAAGCAAATGTCAAGATTATCTTTTAGAATAGGCACGACTTCATATATTTTCCGATAAAATAATTCCCAATGTCCATAGATTAAAAGGCAGGGTAAATGACATAGAGCTGGTTTTATTTGAAGTGAATGATAAAAGAAGTATTCCCTCAAAGAGAGACTTGGAAGAATTAAGGAGGATAGCTAAGGATTGTAATCTAACCTATACCGCTCATATGCCATTAGATATTAATTTAGGTAGCGGAGTAGAAAATAAAAGAAAAAGTTCAATAGATAAGGTAGTTTCACTTATGAATCATTTATATACCCTTAAGCCCTATAGCTATATTTTTCACCTTAATTTAACAAAAGTAGCAGAGAAGAATATTAAGAGATGGCGGGATAGGGTTAATGATTCGCTAAGGGGCGTACTTAGAAAAACAGAATGTAGCAGTAAGAAAATTTCAATTGAGAATTTAGACTATCACTTTAGATATATAGAAGATATTGTGGTAAAAATAATCTCTCAATATGTATAGACGTTGATCATCTAATTAGTGCAGAAATCGATGTAGAAAAACATATAGATAGATATTTAGATAAAACGCGGGTGGATTCATTTTCACGGGGTAAATAGAAATAAAGATCACGTGTCATTGAAGTATCTGGATAAAAGGCTAATTAAGTACGTATTGCGACTCTTAAAGGAGGAAGACTTTCAAGGAATTTTGACCTTAGAAGTATTCTATCAGGATGATTTTGAAGACTCGATGTTAATTCTAAATAAATATATTTAGGATTCTAAAGGTAAAATGGGCAGACTCATATTTATTACAGGTGGCGCAAGAAGCGGTAAGAGCTCTTTTGGATTAAATCTGGCAAAGTCTATAAAGAAAAGAAAGCTATTTATTGCCACTTGTGCCCCCGAAGATGAAGAGATGAAGAAAAGGGTTACATTACACAGGCAAAATAGGCCATCTTCCTGGAGAACTATAGAAGAGAAAAGGGAGTTGTTATCTATACTTAAAAAAGAGACAAAATCCGATGTCGTTATTATTATAGACTGCTTAACACTTTTTATCTCTTCTCTTTTGATGGCACGTCAGAAAGAAAACGCTATTAAAAATGAGATAGAAAGAATAGTTAAAGTTATTAAGCAGGGTAAGGCTACAGTAATAATTATTTCTAATGAACTAGGTTTGGATTTGGTGCCGGAGAATAAGCTTGGGAGAAGTTTTAGAGATATCGCTGGTTTGTGTAATCAGATAGTTGCCGCCAGCGCCAAAGAAGTCTATTTTATGGTATCAGGCATACCGATAAAAATTAAATCTCGTTAGAGATACCGGAATTCTAATAAAGCAGAAACAGAGTCTCTAACGGGGTAAAGGCGGCGAACCTTATCCGCTGGCACCATTATGCTACAAATATTTTGGTGCCAAAACGTTTATAATTACCTAAGTTTAACTTAAACATTCGTCAAATAAGCCGCATAATAAATAAGATATCCAGAAATGCCTAAAGATGTCTATTGATACAGAGGTAAGACTTGGGTAAGATTAGAACATTATTTAAGAATTAGATTTTTGCCCAGATAGGCAGAGGAAATCCCTGTGTGATTCAGGGTGCTGTCGCGCAACGGTAAGGGTTTAGTTGCCAGAAACTAAATTGAGCCCGGTCGACTGCATATTCTGGTAAGTACCTTCGCGGAAGGGGAAAACGTAAGGTGTGAATGTAAACCCAGCTTGTGAGGGCTGGGTTTTTTGTTACCACGGGAGGTAGAAGATGGATGTATTAGAGCAAAGGGAGGATAGGGTAATTGTAGCTTATCAGCTGGTTATTAGTGGGAAATTATATAGAGTTGATAAAGAGGTTGGAGAGTACATTTTGGAGCTGCAGAATTGGGTACGTTTTCTTGAGTTCTTAGAGAAATTAAAGAAGAGTGGCAATTTATCCATAAAAGATGGCAGGACAGAATAAATTTAAGAATATATATACAAAGAAAGACAGGCCTTTAGACTATTTAATTCCGCTATGCTTAGGGATACTGGCCTTAATTTTTTTTGCGTATATTCCTTTTTTAAAAGCACAACCTAAGGAGGTTAAAGGCACTACAGAGGAAGAACTTTCTTCGTGCGACAATATCCATATTAAGGGAATTGTTGTTGGGAATGAAAGCATAGAGTTTGTCTTAGGTTATGAGGAGGATAGGCCTTTTGATGATAATCTTCTAAGAAAGTCTGTTGGCCGGTTGATAAGTTATTTCTTTGACGGAATCCATATTCCCGGTCAGGACTTTTGGGTAAATCTAAACCCAGATGAGCCGGAAAGGATTACCTCTATGAAATTAACCAATTCCCATATTGGTAAGGTTTTGCTTGAGGCAGACTTGCAACTCAAGAAAGACGCCTGTTTTTTCACTAATCCTGAAACAGAATGCGGCAATAAATATTGGAGCCGTATAGATGTTCAAATACCTGCTTCTGTAAGGTTATGGATTGTTCCTGATGAAGTTTATGTTTATGAGGAAGATAACAGGTTTTCAATAGTTAAGTCAAGATTAAGGATTTCTCTTGAAGGAACCAAAAATAGTTCGCAAGTGGCAGAAAATCGTGCAGTTGAGGCTATGAGAGATATAATCTTGCCGAAACTAAACCATGAAGTAAATTATGGAAAAAAATACGCTCAACTAAGAGAGGTGCTTAGGGCTTTATCAATTGCCCGGTGGTACAGACAAAAGTATTGGAATAGAAGCGGATTGCGTTTCTCATATATTGATAATAAAATTTATTGTCCTGATTCGAAAGTGAATTGGGATAAAAGGCAATATTGGGAAGAATATGTTAATTCTCTGAAAAAGGGAGAATATTCCCATATTAAAACCGAATATATCCCTTATATTTCCGGCTTCATCCAGAAACGCTATTTTAGCGGAGGGGTTGACTTTACAAATATTAAGTTAACCAAACTAAATTATCACAAGAAAGGTCGATCTGGTTATTTTGAGGATTTCGCAACGCTATCTGATAGAAAAGATGAGTTGTTAATTTGCAGAGTAATAAATGATAAGCTGTATTTAGAGAAACCGCCTCGACTTACCAAGGGAGAACGCCAGGCATTTTTCATCAAGCAACTTAACAAAGGCGAGGTTTTCACTGTAAGGATTGCTATGGAGCTAGTTGAAAAAGAATATGGCCTAAAGGGTAAATTCAGTTATTCAACTATCTATCGAGATCTTAAGGAATGCGATAAGAGAAAGATCGGAATAAGAAATTATTATTATGATGAAGATATTTATAAGAATCCAACTAATAGAGAATTATTACAAAAAGCAAGCAGAGTCAATGTAGGGGCAGCAGAAATAGTAAGGGAGCAACTTAAGAGATATCAAGAGAGACAAAGGGCTCCGCCTGCGATTGCTCAGGCGCAGAAAGCTGAGGAAGTCGCGACACCATTCAAATCATTTATTTCTAACTGGCATAGAGTTTTTCAGAAAAGTAAAGAAAAGTTTACAGAAAAAGAAAGGGCGCCGCCTAGGATTATTGCCCATATGGGTTTGCATGATGAGGAGACACCGCCTAATACTGTACGTTCATTTCTGAAGGCTCTTGAAGCAGGGGTAGATGGCATAGAACTGGATGTGCGTTTAACGCAAGACGGCAAGGTTGTTGTTTTTCACGATGAGGATTTATCCCGGGTAACCAATGGAAACGGCTCGGTAGAGGCTAATAGTCAAGATGAGCTGGCGGAAATTGAATTTAACCATAGAAACTGGAATTCTCATAATGATAAGATTCCTACGCTGGATGAAGCCCTGGAAACAATCTCCTCTTTTTCCAAACAGAGCAAAAGGAAAACAAGGGTTTATATTGACGTTAAAACTACCTATGATGAATCGGAGAAGATGCTGGATGTTGAACAAAATCAACTTCTTATAAGAAAAATAATCGAACAGATAAAAAGATTCAGGAATTTGGATATTACCCTATGCTCGTTTTTCCCTGAAGCTTTAGCAAAAATAAGAGAGATGGATCCAGATATCCGTATTTGTTATCTACTTTCTTTTTATAACGCGGCTTATTTAAAAAAACTTCGAGAAGAAATACTTAAGGATATCAGGGATATAGGAGTAACTGCAGTACATATTAATAGGGAAGCCTTGAAATCTCCTATTGTTCAGGATTTTATCAAAAGAAAATTGAGCATCCTTACTAATCTGACACACATAGACGCAGATGGTTATTATGAGTTAATGAATTATGATATAGAGGCCGTTGGAGTTGATGAGATAAAGAGGGCAGTTAGATTAAGAGATAGCGGTATGAAGATGATAAAGAATATTCGCCTTTTTCCCTGGCTTAATTTATTAATGGGATTGTGTTTCCATTCCTCATTTTATATAGTTTTCCTGCAAAAGGTTGGCTATTCATTAAGCAGTATTGGCTGGGCGTTTGCTCTTTTTTCTTTAACCTTTGGTGTTGCCTCTTGGCCTCTGGGTTGGATTGCCGATAGGATAGGCAAGAGAAATATTTTAATCCTGTGCAGCCTGTTTATTTTTTCTGGATTCATATTTCTGTCTTTCTCCGGAACGGGCAGCATCTTTTTGGTCCTTGCCCAACTGCTTTCTGCTTTTGGTTTATCCGGTTATGTTGTAGCCAGCAATAGTTTTCTTTACGAATCTGTAAATAGCATAAAGCAAAGTCGACACTATTCATATTATTTGGGTAAGGCATTAAGTTTATTTTGGATTTCAATGGCTGTGTCTACAATAACCGGAAGCATCTTAGCAAGTCTTATATCCTTGCAGGCGGTTATTCTCTTAAGTGCCTCTTTTTCGATTATGACTACTATCTTTTTGTTAAAATTTGCCCCAACCAAACAGATGTCTAAATTGGCTATAGGTAGTCAGGGGGGTAATAATGCATTGTTGCAGATTAAGAAAATCCTGGGCTATACACTAAAGGATAAGGCATTGGGTAATTTATTATTATTTGATTTACTGATTGGTTCAGCAGTTACCATATTGCTGGGATTTTTTATGCAACCACTTCTTGGTTTATCTGGAATTGCGCTTGCATATTTTGGTGTAATTATGTTTGTATTTAGTCTAATTCAGTCTCTTTCTGCAAAAATAGCTCATAGATTTGCCGGCCTGGTTTTAAGTAAAGCCTACCGTACCGGAGTCTTTCTCGGTTTGGCCGCTTTAGTTATTAGTTTCTTTGCATTTGACCACTGCATTCCATTGATATTCCTATTTTTTTCCGGATTATTCTTTTGGGAGGGCCTCTCGAATGTTATTATTGATGCGCAAATTCAAAACAGGTTAGGAGATAGCTTTCGTGCCCAGTGGTTTGCATTTAAATGCATTATCTCGGGAATTGTGCTTATGCTAATGCAAGGAGCAATAAACATTGTTATTGATTCGACTGCTATACAATATGGTGTATTCGCTACGGTGCTGATAGCTATTATTTCATCTATCTTAATCAAAATAAAAACAGCAACGCAATCTCTTTAATATACGAACTACAGCTACTTAAAGTGAATATTCAAGGGATTAAAATGAATGTCCAAAGATGTCTATTGATAAGAAGGTAGAGCTCAAGTAGAATAAAAAAGCTGTTTGAAAACCGAATCTTTTTCCCAGATAGGTAGAGGAAGTTTCTGTGTGATTCAGGGTGCTGCCCGCAACGGTAATTCCTGCACTTTTATAAAGTGCAGAATAGCCCGGTCGACTGCTTATTCTGGTTCAGGGCATACTCTGTTAATGATTGATGGGGTTAAGGTCTATGACCCTATGGCCCCCAGCGCAGATTTTGATTTTGCCAACTTGACTACGGATAATATTGAGCGCATTGAGATAATACGCAGGCCACAGAGTTCGCTATATGGCTCGGATGCAATAGGGGGTGTAATAAACGTTATTACGAAAAAGGGAGAGGGTAAGCCAAAATTTACCACATCATTTGAGGGGAGATTCTCACAATACGTTTCGTGAATCTATTAGCTCTTTGGGAAGTATTGACCATCTTGATTACTCATTTTCTATTTCCAGATTGGATTCTGACGGTATATCCATAATTGCGGGTTTCAATATAATAAAGAAAAGGGTAGTTCTTATTCCTGGGGAACTGTTTTTCCCAAAAAGACCCTTTCTAACAAAGGGTATTATTTAGAGTGTAGGAAAGTATAAATCACAGATAATCACAGATGAAAAGATACATCCCCCTTCGCTAAAGCTTCGGGGGATTGTTCTCCGAAGCCTTGGCGAAGGAGAACAGATGATCGCAGATATCTGTGATCATCTTGTGAAATAATATCTAGGTTAACCTGTAATCTGTGCTCATCTGTGCTATGAGCGAAGCGAATTTTCTTGTTTTATCAAATGGCACAAGCCAAGATGTCAAAATAGTCCACTCTTCGAGTTTCAAAATTTTATTGGTAGAGTTGTGAGGTTTAAAGAGGACGACATTGAAAAATGGTTAGCTGAGAATCAGAGAAAGGCATTAGGAAAGTGGAGTCCGAGTTATAAATGGCAAGGGTATATCAGAGGAAAGATATTTGGTATATAGATTTTCAACATAAGGGCAGGCGTATTAGAAAGAAAGTCGGAAAATCTAAAAGGATGGCGGAGTTTGCCCTTAAAGATATTGAGATTAAGATTGTTAAGGATGAATTAGGAATTTTGAGAAAGGAGGTTAAGATAGATAAATTTATTGAAGAGCATCTTTCTTATATTGATAAATATAAAGGTTAAAGATTTTTGGGAGCCTAAAAATAGCCGCCCAAGGGATATCCCGACGACAGATAAGTTATTGAGGGTATTGAATGCATTAAATAAGAATACAAGATGGGCATTTGCGACAAGGAATGGTAATCAACTAAACAGAAACCATTTGAGAGAAACCTTGGTTAAGATATATATGAGGATTGGAATTGAATCAGGGAATATTCATACTTTTAGACACTCCTTTGTCAGTCACTTAGTTATGAGTGGAGTTAATTTATCTACAGTACAAAAACTAATGGGATATTCGGATATCGAGACTATAATGATTTATGCGCATTTGGCGCCGGAACATTTAAAAGGGGCAGTGGATAAATTAGAATTTTAATGGCACAAATTTGGCACAGACAAAAAATAGCCGTTGCAACTATAATGGTTACAACGGCTTTTAATTTATGGTGCCGAGAGGGGGATTTGAACCCCCATGGGCGTAAACCCACATGCTCCTGAAGCATGCGCGTCTGCCAATTCCGCCATCTCGGCATAAATCAGATTTTAAGTATATATTAGACTGAGGAATTTGTCAACCAAACTTTGGCAACCAAACTTCAGGGACGCTTCTCCGGTTGTTCGGAGAAGTACCCCCATATCGTATTCGAAAGAATTTTAACTTCTTCAGGGACACTTTTCCGATTGGCTCGGGGACAGTTCTCCGATTGGTGGAAAAGCGTCCCTAAAAAGAATTGCGAGGGGCTGATTTTAGTGTATAATTAGTTTATGTTTTTTAAATCCCTTGGTTTAGTTTCTGAGGCAGTCGGGCAAATTTTTATCCTGGGAGCCATAGGCTTTTTGCTGGTAAAGAAGAATATTCTAACCAGGCAGGGGATGGATTTCATCAGCCGCCTGGTTATCGATATAACCCTGCCTGCGATGATTTTCTCTCAATTGATTCAAGGGTTTAATTTTAACCTGAAGCCGGCCTGGTGGATTTTCCCCCTGGCCAGTTTTGCCATTACCCTTCTGGGTTTAATTGTCGGCTGCGTATTTGTAAGCTTAATTAAAAAAGGCGAACAGAAGAGGCAGTTTCTAAGCCTGGTTGCTTTTCAGAATTCGGGGTGGATTCCTCTTGCTCTGGTTGCCGCTTTATTTAGTCCGCAAAATTCAAATTTGATGTTTATTTATATATTTCTGTTCCTGTTGGGCTTCAATCTGGTAATGTGGTCTCTCGGGGTTTATTTTCTATCCTATCATCGGAACAAAAGATTTGAGTTAGGCAGCCTTTTTAGCCCTCCGGTTTTGGCGACGCTATTTACTATGGCGTTGGCTGGCTTAGGAGTAAATAAATTTATTCCCGAGCTTATATTGAGGCCATTGCGAATGGTGGGCGATTCTACTTTGCCCCTGGCAATGTTTGTAGTGGGAGGTAACCTGGGGTTAATTCGAATTAACCGGATTGAATT
>Ga0180301_10004633_pt1 | contig 10619 bp, 9 predicted proteins | sample GuaBasSediGuay16_FD_121797 | JGI IMG/M metagenome (GOLD analysis project Ga0180301, IMG submission 121797) | Subseafloor sediment microbial communities from Guaymas Basin, Gulf of California, Mexico - Guay16, Core 4569-2, 12-15 cm | ecosystem: Environmental > Aquatic > Marine > Hydrothermal... | reverse complement strand
GGGATACAGGTCGGAGAAGGCCACGATAACGCTGCTGTTGGGTATCGCCCCGGATGAGTATCGGGACTTCTTGGGGAGATGCTCCTCGCCATCCGAGAGCCAAGACGCTCCGGACTCCAGCCCACAGAAGTTGTTCTCGATATTGCATAAGCCCTTCTCGCGCAGCCTCTCGGCCTCCTCGATGTCGTAGTAGTTGTAGCCGTCTGAAGGTATGTAGGCGCCCCCAAGCAACCTCAGCTCATGGGTGAACGCCCTCATTAGGGGTATGCCCTCGGAGAGCATCTTGTCAGCCGTGACCCGGCCTATGTACTTGGATTCTTTGAAGCCCCATGTTATCTCTCCTGACCGGTTCTCTCCCCCTAGATACGAGTGTATTAGGGCTAGGGCGTAAAGGGCGAGCGTGTTATCGTAAATCTCCACCCTCATCGGGCCTCCGACGGCCCATGAAGCATCAAGGATCGGAAGCTCTATGCCGCCGATCTCCGAGTGCCCTAACCTCAGGTAATGGGCTAGCTCGTGAGCTATCACGTCCGCTTCAATAAGCTCCACGTAAACGGTTCCTGTTATGTGGTCGTAGCAGCCTGCCGCATAGGGGAGGCCTGGACATTTTCCATACCTTACTACTACCCCGTATTCGGATTCGCTTGGCAGCTCCGTCTTGTTCCATATCAGGTAGGTTAGCTGGAGCTTCTCGAGGTATGAGTATCTCGGGTATTTGCGGGCAAACCATTTAATGGCGTCGTTGAGGTAGTTTACAGCCTTAATCGACTCCCGTATGAACTGGCTCCGAATGTTGGGGGGCGCGGTTTTCGCGTAGATTAGGACTTTTCCTAGGTTGGGGTTCAGGTCGAAGCGATTTCTCTCGAAGACCTTGATCACGTAGATGTATAGCTCCTTTGGGCTTTCCGGATGGAGGGTGAAGGCGCTGCAGCCTTGAATGGCCAGCAGTATGGATAGCGTCAGGGTTAGGGCTACTAGGAGGGGCTTAAGGCCTCTGGGTGCCGGCATCATCGTTACCTTGATTTAGTCGGGTTATTAAACCGTCTAGACCTACTCCTTCACGAATACGGCGAAGTAGGACGCCGAGCCAGATTTATATGATCTTCCCGACTGCGGGTCGCCTGGGTTACACGTGCATTTCGCTCTGCACACTACTAGACCCTCGCCCTTTAGGGTGAGCCTACCACAGCTGGTTATTATTCCTTCCGCATCCGCTAGGTAGACTTTTTGGACTTTCCACCCCTCGGCTAGTTTTATGTCAATCCACCCGGAGATCGTGCCCTCGACCGTTTCGCCCTCGCTTATCTGTATTCTGCAGCCGGATGCCCCGTTCTCCCACTCGCATTCTTTATCCGTGATCCTCGCGGATCCGCAGCTCTTTGTTCCGGGCTTGCCCGGCTCGACGCAACAGTAGTCTATCGATAGGCTTAGGGCGCAAGTGCATTTCCCTTCTGGTGGTTTACAGCATTCATGATCAGGGTGTAGTTGGCAGTAACAGTACTTCCATATCTTGCTCGGGGGGTTACAGGGGTCTCCGGGCTGCTTTAGGATGTCCGCGCAGTCGTATACGGTCGGCTCCGGCTCTGTATAGGCGAAGGTCTTCTCCCAGACGAGCTTCTTCTCCTTCAGGACGTATAGGAACTCGACCTCGGTATTCCTCCACAACCTGAATGTTATGCTGGTCTTATTCACGGAAGCGTAGACTTCTCCGGTGTCTAGGTCGATGAGCTTGATCCCGGCGAACTCGTACTTATACTCCCAGTTCTGTATCTTCATGTAGCAGGTGCGCTTACCCGACCTATACTTGCAGTAGCAGCTTCCAGCAGATCGCTTCTTGGTATACTCGGTTACGCTCGTCTTTGCCGTCACCTCTTCTCCTCCCCTTATGTAGTAGATCTTCGGAACTTGATGCATGTCGCAGGAAAGTCCGTAACAGCCGGAGCACCTTTGATAAGTTTGTAGATTCTTCAGGTCTTTGTAGCAGCTTCCCGGGCTGGAACATTTGCCGGTCGCCGTCACCTCGGGCCACACCTCGCCTAGGACTCCTCTCGTCACCGTCCAGCTATCCGACGTGTAGCGTAGATTGCCGTAGATTTTTTGGCAATATTCGCAGTATTTGTTTTTGCAGCAACCGTATTTGAAGTCGTGAAAGTTTACTCCATCATCGCTCTCTAAGACCTTCGACAAGAGCGTATATTTGGATTGCGGTATCGTTACGGTGAAGTTTATCAAGGTTGTCACATTGACGGACTCCGTTACTTCGACCGTGTAGTTTTTCCAGATGGTGGTCGTAATAGCGGGCTTATCGAGCTCGATAAACTCTGGTCTAGCGTAGATTGAGCCGTGCACTCCCCCGCTACTTGTTTTTAGGAGGAGCCTATCCACCGTGGCCTTGAACTCCGTGTAGTTGCTTGGGAGGTTCAGGAGCTGGCTGACGTTCAGGAACTTGTATTCCTCCGGCGCGAGGGTCAGGGGCTCCGGCAGAGCGGCCTCCCTAATGACGTCTCCTTTATGCGACAGGGCCAGCACCCTCTCGACGGACGCAGGGACGAGGCCGGGGTTATGTATCAGGCAATTCACCCTCACATCCTTTGGCACGATGCTGCCGTTAACCACCGTGAAGTTCTTGGGGTCGCCGTAAAGGTAGGCGATCAGGTGCTCGGATCCCCTCTCGACGACCGGCTGGCCGCCGGTGGGGGTTCGAGCCGCCGTCGCGTATAGCGTGTAGGTTATGAGTGCCATGGAGATGCCTAGAGCGGCTAATATGGCTATAAGCGAAACCGCGGTGGAGACGGCTTTCCTAGCGGGTTTCATCTGACGACCGCCTCCAGCTCAAAACCGCACTCGTAGTAATATACGCACACAGCGTCGCCCACGTATAGGGAGAGTCCGCCTTCCTCGTAGGCTAGCTTCGGCGCACGTTTTTCACAGTATGATTTCACCACCTTGCATCCGGCTGGGATCTTAGGAGACTTGCCACCTCCGCTACTAGGCGGCGGAGGTTGGACATCCTTATCAATGTAGTAGATCCTGTTGATCAGGACTATCGGCGCGTCTATCTTCACCAGCTCAAATGGCTGGACGAGCTTTACCCGGTCAATAACTATCGCGGTCGGCCCGCCTAGGTTCGTCTTCTTTAATATCGCTCTGGCGTAGAGCACCTTCACGTACAGTCGAACGTTACAATATTTGTAGTCGGACGTCGCCACCAGCTCGCCTCTAACGTGTAGTGCTGGATACCATCCATCTTTTTCGGCGATCTCCGCGTAGATCTTTTTGATCTTGAAGGAGTGGAAACGGGAGCAGCTGTCACCTGAGGGGGTTCGGCCGCTCGCCCAATATTCTACCTTTATTGGGTAAAGCAACGAGTCGGGGTACGATATCTCCCAAGAGGCGAGGATGTCAGCGGTGTGGTCGCCTCCCGTCATTTCTCCCGCGCTCAGTACCTTCTCCTCCAGCCTAACGGTCTTCGCATCGCCTTCGAAAACGTAAGTATACTCGTCAATTATCAGCTCTCGGTAGGATACACGCACGTATGGGTTGATTTTCTTCCTTCCATAATAGTACGAGTATCCCTTCGCGTCCCAGTATTTTATCGTGAATTCTGTTAACTTCTTCGATTCGGCGGGTTTGAGATAACAGCTTGTCCCGGAGTAGTATGGTGGGTTACATTCTACCCAGTCGCCGTGGATGCTACACCGCCAACAATACTTCGCCTTCTTTAGTCTAATGGGTTGTCCATTCTGGTCTAAGATTTGTACTTTGATCCTGCCTTTTTGAGGGACGTAGATTTTAATCTCGTTTATCGATATGTAGTCTCCTTCCTCGCGCCCGACCTTCTTTTCTCCGGAGCCCTCCCCCGAGACTGAGACCGACTTTTCTTTAGTCCACCTAGATGTCGTCCACGTTACAGTCGTTGACGTTTGTTCAGTATTCATGGTTTGTATATAGCCGGCTGCGTGCCCTACGGGAACCGGAAGGGTTGCCGTATATACATGTGTCTTCGCATACTTCTTCTCGTAGTAGACTCTGACTTTAACCCTATCATACATCTTGTATTTGATGGCGAATTTGTCCATGAAGTCGCTTGCCCGTATCTCTACCGTGGCGTCGGCCCCTTTCTCACATCTTATTGCATACCCGACGCGATAGCCTATACCGTACTTAACCGAGCAACCCCCGCCATATCTTCCCCTCGACCAGCTGACCAGTTTCAAGGGTATTGGGATTCCTTGCGGGTTTAGGATGCTGATCTCAGCGTAGTTTTCGGAAAGGCTGTCATGTAAGCTGATCTCCATCTTGATCGGCTTTACGGGCTCTCCAGTTTCTATCCACTTGGTTCCAGCTTCCCAATCACTATAGCCGACTCCGGTTTCATACTTGCTCGTTACGGTGAACGTCCTTGTAGATCGCTCGGTGAGTATTCGGCCCGTGGTCGTGTAGCTCCTTGGGTAGTTCATCGAGTAGGGTAGCAGCAGGTTGTAAGTTCTACGGTTTTCAACCGTCTGTTCGCCATACCTCATGTATGGGGCCGGGGCAGTCGCCCCACTTCCAAGAGAGTACCATTCTTGTGGATATATAGCGATGAGCTCTATGTACTGTAGTCTCGCTTTCCCTAAGTAGCCTCCCCCGAATTTATCGCTATAGTGGACTTCGAATTCTTCCGTAGCTTCAGGTACTTGGAAGTACCCCCAGATAGGAGCGTAGTATAGACCTGCACCATCCCAAGGAATGCTTCCCGGGTTTATCAAGCCGCTCGTGAAGTATTGTCCGTTCTCTATTCCTCCGAGTATCTTACCCTCCTTGTCGAGGACGTACGAGTTGACGGCGATGTAGGCGTCTCCGCCGGTTATGTTGAGAAAATCGGTGAAGGTGAAGTTATACTCCGTCTCGACGTTGTAGTAAAATATCTCGATCGAAGAATTTTCCTCGTAGTCGACTTGTCCTTCTAGGATCTCTGGCGGGGGCGGGCCGAATGTCGAGCCGAAGCTGTTGCCCCTAGCCGTGATGAGGTACGCGACCTTGAGTGTTTGAGCCGCGTCTAGGAAGCTGTTGAACTGGAGACCGAGGGCCGAGAGCCTGATGGTCGTCTTAGATGACGGGGGTATGGAGAGGCTCTGTGGAAGCATTCCCGCCTTCAGTACGCCGCCATCCCTCTTCACGGCCACGATCTGCTTGAGCATCACCTCTCTAGGAGATGGGTTGAATATTGTGACCATGGGCTCGGATGAAGGGTCGCTTTCGTTCTTCGGATGGATGTATATTCGGAGAAGCTCAGAGTGTGTTTCAGCCGCCTGTCCGATCGCTCCCCGCACCTGTTTTATATTCCTGAAATGGACGGTAGAAGTGTAGGCTAAGACGCCCGCAACGAGGAAGATTATGACGATAAGGGCTATGAGGGATGTGGCGGTCGAGACACCACGCCTCCTCAACTGCCGCCACCTCCTACTTTCTCAAATTCTGCCACAATGTTGTAATCTTGTTCTAGAAGGAGGAGGAGTTGTGGCGTGTTGTACTTCTCTCCCTCAACCTGCCAGTAGCTGAACGTGTACTCGCTGGAGTCTTCCGCGGTCAGCAGGACGACCGTGATCGGCCGGCAGCCGTTTATCCTTATCTGATCCGCTTCGCGCTTCGGCTTAACCAGACAGCTTCCGGTAATCACTTTCACGGTTACCTGACCTAATGCCTTGGCGGGGGATGCTTCCACCTTGAGGTCGAAACTATTTTTGTTGTTCGAGCCTTTTCGAGTATAAATACAGGGGATTACCTCGGCTATTTTAGGAGACTCGTTTAGGGCTTGATATATTCTGCCTCTCGACGACACAAATTTCACAACCCCCTCTTCCATCTTGTTGAATCCGATATTGTCAGCCTCGATCACCAGACAGGGCGGCTCGATGACCGTGTCAAAACTCTTGGCCTCTTTCACGTTCTTTTCATCCTTATCCGCGAGGATGACATATTTTATCCCGACTGGATAACCGTGTCTCACGATGAAGGTGAAGTAGCCTCCCTGGCTCGAAGGCCCTACCACGGAGATACTTTGGTCGGCTCCTCTTGTTTCGGCTAGAGCGGCGGCGATAAGCGGATGATTCTTTGTATAATAGATTTTCAGTTGCTCCTTTTCTCTCTCGTGGGCCTCCCTAACGTTTTGAACCGCAGCCAGTCCGTATTTTTGGTATATGAACGCTAGCTCGGCGATCAGGAAGGCCGACAGCACGGCGAGGATGGCTATCGCCGCGGCGGCGACGGCCCCCGCGACCCCGAGCCTAGCTCTATGAGATTTTTCGATCATATTAGATCACCCCCTACGGGCGATGCTAGGAGGATGAGCCTACCGGTCTCCGTCTCCACGGCCAAGTACTTGGAGGGGTCGTAGGGGCAGCCGGCTGAGAACTTCTTCACCTCCTTCCCATTAAGCGTCCAGCTGATATCCTTTTGATCCGAGCCGCAGTAAAGTTTACGTAGAACGATCTTATCGGGCGTGTTGTTCGATAGCCATATTTCGCCATTATTTGACCAGTAGACGAGCGTTATGTCCTCGCTAAGCCTCTTCTCCGCGGTCATCACCTGCTCGCCGACGATCCGAACCGAGGGGGCCGACTTGCTGATAAACGCGTATAGAAGTAGGGAGCTAACTAAAACCGCGGCCACGACTCCCGCGGCCACTGCCACAGCGTGACTTATTCCTAAATTACCTACATCTAGATTATGTTCAGGGGAAATTCCCAAGAAAGCTCACCCCCTTTAACTAGGAGAACGTACTTCTTGGGATAGAGTGAGCATACAAAAGAAAGGTGATGGGTTTGCGAGGGTTTAAGCTCTTTCGACAAGTCAATCCTACAAACCGTGTTTGCACCATCTTTTACCTCTATTCTGGTTATTCGGACGTTTGTGTCCCCTATATTTGTGATGTCCACCGATAGCGCATAGCTATTTTGCGAGACCCTTAAGGCATCGACGTTAACTGAGATCGAGGGGTTTCCAGAAGCGGTTTTCCCAATGTTCGTGGCACCTATCGAGGCCACCAAAACCACGAGAAACACGGCTACTATCGCCAAGACTATGGCCGCTAGGACGTTGCTAATTCCACTCCGCCTCATACTACCGGAACCTCTACGATGGTTCTTATGATCGAGCCTGTACCGGTTGTTCCCTGTATCTGAACTACTAGCACGGAGCCGGGTGCGACGTTTCCAGCTGCAACACAGCCGGATGCGCTAGTGGCGGCTCCTGGGGGAAGGGTTGTGGTGCCAACGCCCAACGACCCGGATATAGGGCTGATTATATTGACGGTTATGCCTGAGATGGTACTTGCGCCCATGTTCTTGAAGGTTATGCTCACGCAAACTTTGTTGTTGGCCTGAGTGTAGTAAGCTTTAGCGTCTATGACGTGGAAACCCTCCTGCCTGCCAATTGATATGCATAGACCGCCTGCGAGGGAGGCGACTAGGAGGCCGAGGGCTATAGCGGCCACGATTAAAACTATCGTTGCTATGACGGGGCTTATGCCTGCGCGTCCCCTCTTAAAAGAAAAAATGGGGGAAGGGCTTTGCACGCTCATCACCTCCTTAGATGTGCGCCAGCACCGACTTCTGATCGGATACCATGTTACCTGCTGGATCTCGGAAAGTCACTTGAATCACGTAAGTCTGGCCGGCTTGGAGACCGCCAGCGGTTCCAGTGAAACTAATTGAGTTGCCTGGATTTAGTGGATCAATGTTTGCGGGGTCTGGATCCCAAGTTACGGTGACCTCACCATTTGGACCATTAACGGTTAAGGTTGTTCCGTCGGTAACGGGGGCTAGGGACGCTCCGCCACTATTTCTAACATCAACCGTTATGTAGGCCGTGCCGGTGCTGGGGTCGATGAGTATGTCCGCCCGCTCGATAGTCACCCTAGCTGCTCCGCCCCATGCGGTGATGAAGCCGCCGGCTACCGCCATTGCTACGATCGCGAGGGCGACGCCGATCACTAGGACTATCAGGGTTATGACAGCGGTAGAAACACCAGCTTTATCTTTCCTCAGCTGTTTTAGCGATGTTTTCATTTCAGCCGCCCTCCCGCTCACATAGTTAAAATTTCATCGACCTAGTAATAAGCATTTTGCGGTTAATCGAAAGTGAAATGCTTATAAAAGTCGTTTTTCCGCGGTAGTTAGCGGATTTTTTCCTTCATTTAACCCGAATGCTACCATAAATTTTTATGAGGTTCCTAGTCTAATTCAAGCCGGAGCGAAAATATGGCGGTCATGATGAGATTTCCTAAAAAATTCGTGGAGCGCTGCCAGAGATTCGCCGAAGAGCATCCTGACCTCGCCAGGGACGCTAACGAGCTTGTGGAGAGGTGCGGTAGGCTCGGGATGAGGTTCTTTTCAAAGCTGTACGGGGGCGATGAACGCCTCCCGGATTCGGGACGCCGAAAAAGGAGGAGGAAGTTCGAGGAAAGGCTTATGGAAGGGGAAAATTGGGTCCCGTTATACTTGCCGGACGAGGACGTCAAAACCATCAGGGAGGTTTTCGTCGAGAAATATCAGATCACGAGCACCGCTACGGCTTTCTACATGTTATGCACGTACATGGTTTTGCTTGGTTATTGGGAGCTTCCTATAAAGATCTAGGGCCATGATAAAGTTCTCTGCATCCCTGATTAACGTCCTCGCTTCCATATCCCCTCCACAATCCTCCGATAAACATCTTATTAGCTCCGATAACAGCTTTTGGAGATGGTCCCAATTCGAGGCGTCGACCCGCTTACGGCCCTCCATCGGCGGCTACCTATAATGGCAGCCGGCTCGTATAAGTAAGTTCAGGGGTTTACCGAAAGTGAAGGGAGCCGGGATCTCGGCGAGCCCCAACTCCCTCGCGGTACGCGAAGCCAGAAAGACGCGATCTGCGTCGTAAACGTGCCCGATGCTCCCGCTAGCTATAAACGGAAGGAATCCTCTGGATCAAGGTCATAAAAGCGATAAGACCGGTAATAAACAAACCCGTAGACCTAGCGATCTTAAATGCCCTTTCAGCGCCGAACAAGCGAGATAAAACCCCTGCGAACATGTAATACCCGTCCAGCCCGGGAATCGGGAGGGCGTTAAGCATAGCTAGCCAAAAGCCGAGAAAGCCCACCCAGCAGACCGCACTAGTCGCCAGGTCGTTAAACGGGCTAGTAACCCCGAAAGCCGACAGCAATTCTGCGGGAAAGAAGACGTGGAGACCTATCTAGAGCCCCCTTAACAGGGCGTAAACGGATAGTATAAGCCAGCAGAGGAGGGCTAGTAGGATGTTTGACCCGACCCCCGCCGCCACGACATCTAATCCTTTTCTAGACTTGATGAAGCTCGGGTTTACGTCGACGTAGCCGGCTACCGGGATCGGGCCCAGAAATAAAGCGCCAACGGCCCTAGGCTCTCCCGCTCCAAGCCTAGCCGCGGCCACTGCATGCGATATTTCATGTATTGAGAGAGTCATTATCAACGCTATCCACCCCGGAACTAGAGGAACCATGGGATCCATACCTGGAACCATTAACGCCCCATGGAGTGGATGTTCGGCAAAAAAGCTTCGAACGGCCTCCAGCAGTCGGGGATTTAGGGCATACTGGACGAGAGGTGTTACTAGCAGGATTAAGGCCAGTGCCGCCCCCACCAGCCCCAATACACTTACGCCCCTCGATGCCAGCACCCTCCCCAGCGGACCCGATGCTAGGCGCTCTATTGCCTTGGCCGCCCTCACGGACTCTAAGGCTAGGAAGACCACCTCTTCCTAGATACCGCTCTTTTCCTCTTGAAAACGTATTCCTGTTTAACTTTCTTAACATCATAACCGTAGAAGCAGTTTTCACATAACGGAACCTCCTCTAGCTTTCCATCTAGTATGCTTAAGGGAACCCCCAGCCTCCTCGTCGCCCCCTCCCACAGATCTTACATGTCTGTATACGGCGAACTGCCCCACGAGCACCGTCTTCGCCTCCGCTACCCTCACCCATTTTCGTATAACCTCCGAATGAAAATGGACGAATGGAGTAATAAGCATAGTCCGGCTCGCGCCTTGTATTCGATCCGCCACAAGCCGTGAGCTTATGGAAGCCGAGTACTGGCTCGAGTATTACAACTTCTCTGTAGTGAGAAGCCTCGCGTAGATCTCGTTGCCCCGCTTGACTAGGGATATTAGGGTTTCGTGGAGGAGTTCTTTTGGGATCTTCAGCTGCTCTGATCCGAAGTGGAGTGTCAGGGCACCTCCCTCGTTCTCGATCTTGGCCAGCGGCCCCACCACAACCTCCTTAGCCCATGGATCTCTCCAGACCTCTAAGCGCTTCGGCTTCTCAACCTCGGTGCCACATTCTAGGCAGAGGCCCTGCACAAGCTCCTCGCCACACTCTGGGCAGACTTCTATCACGAGCCTTGGAGCCCTGCGGGCATATTTCTCCCTCTCCATGAGCTTGAAGTGCTTGTACAGTTCGTAGCCCTTCTCGAACTCGACGACCAGCCAGATTCCGCGATTGCCCTTGTAAGCCCTGTAGATCTTCTCCGGCGATACTGTTAGGCCGTTCTTGAGGGCGGGTTCTCGAATCCTCTCCCTCAGATCCTTTGGAACGGTGAACTTTAATAGGTTTTCAGAGG
>Ga0180301_10004632_pt1 | contig 10619 bp, 11 predicted proteins | sample GuaBasSediGuay16_FD_121797 | JGI IMG/M metagenome (GOLD analysis project Ga0180301, IMG submission 121797) | Subseafloor sediment microbial communities from Guaymas Basin, Gulf of California, Mexico - Guay16, Core 4569-2, 12-15 cm | ecosystem: Environmental > Aquatic > Marine > Hydrothermal... | reverse complement strand
GAGAATGTCCAGGATGCGGCCATCCCTCGTCAGCCGCTTTGTCTCGTAGTTGATCAGGGTTTTGTCCTCGAGCAGTTTCTTGATGGCCTGACTTGTTTCTTCTTCCAGGCCGGGTGGTACATAAGGTATGTTCCTGCCTTTTATCTGCTCCAGTTTTCAACCAAAGGTGGTAGTGAAAGCAGGATTAACGTAACTCACTTTGCCATCCAATGCTGAAGCAACCATGGGATAAGGGGCAAAATCAAGCTATTGGGAATGGAGCCCGGGCGCAGAATCCGCCTCGGGCCGTGGGCAAAAGCGGCAGAACACCTTGTGGTCAGCCCTTGGTTCAATCCGCCAGAGGCGGACAAGCGTTTGATTCCCCGCCCCTTGGGGCGGTTAAGATGGTTTCCGATTGATACCCCGCTGCTTGCGGCGGGGAAGTTCATTAAAAGCCCTATGGCATGCCGACACAAAACAACACGGGCATCACTTTTCCGCTCTTTCTATTCGAAGGTGCTCGGTCTATCCAAAAAGTTGGTCTCTCCTGTAATGGAGATAGTGTTCAGCTATAAAATTTAGGGGCTTTTTCGCCTTTTCGAAGTTTTCGTGAAGAGCCCAGAAAATTTCCGATAGCTCAAGCTCGTTGGCGGATTTATGTTCTGCTGCCAGTTTGTAGAATTTCCGCCCTTCCTTCTCATAGTCCTCCGGGCTGATCCTCAGCTTGCCGGGAATCTTCGGCCTCAGCTCACCTGAATAGGGATACCGGTACTCCCGTTCTGCAAAGTCAGGGAACAAGCCCAGAACAAAAAGACAAATATCGGCAATTCTCTTGTACAGGCCGAGTCTGTACTCGTCTCCTACCGCCTCAGAAAAGCTGATGAGGCTATGGATGTCCAGGTCGCTAAAACGTATTTTCTTCCAGATTCCCTTTCTCACCCTGAAGGAAATGACATAGCTTTCCACCCTGGTGAAAGAGGAGAGCATGTCGGCAAGGTATAAGACAAGCGATTCATTGGTCAAAAGTTTTGCAACATCTTTCGCGTCAAATACCGGTATCCTCATTGAACTCGTCTTTTCTACCGTGTAGCTCTGCTTTGCAAGGTCGCTTGCAGCCCTTCTGAGCAAAATATCAAAGAACAGAAGAGGAGAGATCTTCACCAATATTTCCTCGTCATCCATGATTTTTCTGAAGACCTTGTCATCAGCGATTATTTTGTTCCGAAAATCTTCATCTTCTCTAATGATCTCTTTTAGCCTGGCCTTATCTGAGACTCCCGGATGGACTGTCTCTACTAGAAAATCAAGATCTCTTTCTGAAAAGCCAATCCCTATCGTATTCAAAGCAAACCTCCTGCTCCTTTCTGGTCTATATTGCCACTCGCGGCTACGAGGGCTTTTCTAATGGGGTTAATGTTCTGCGAAAAGCCCCCCAGGTGGACTCCCTATTTTTTACTCTATCATAACCTCTTTCAGAAGTGAAAAGTTATCGAGAAGCTTACCCGCACCCAAGGCCACGGTGTAGAGGGGCTCTTCGGCAACTGTAACGGGAACATTTGTTTCTTCTCGGAGGAGGATGTCGAGGTTCTTCAGAAGAGAACCCCCTCCTGTCAAGACCATTCCCCTGTCCAAAATGTCGGATGAAAGCTCCGGCGGCATCTGTTCGAGGGCGCTCAGAACAGTCTGGATAATTGTATTCACCTCTTCGGAGATCATTTGCCTTATTTCCTCTGAGTCAACAGCCAGAATTTTTGGAATCCCTGTGACAAGGTCACGGCCTTTTATCTCTACCGTTTCAACCTTCTCTCCCAGAAAAGCGTTACCTATACTGATCTTCATCATCTCGGCAGTTCCCGCGCCTATGAGGAAATTATAGTTCCTGTTGATATATTGGACAATAGCTTCGTCCATCTTGTCGCCTGCAACCCGCACGGACTCACTGTAAACAATACCTCCAAGAGAAATGACCGTGACCTCGGTGGTTCCCCCTCCAATATCAATAATCATGTTACCCGTAGGCTCATGAATAGGCATTCCGGCCCCTATTGCCGCTGCCATGGGTTCCTGGATAAGATACACTTCGCTGGCACCGGCTGATTTTGCACACTCCAGAATAGCCTTTTTCTCGACCGATGTTATTCCAACCGGGACACAGACGACGATCCTGGGTCTTACAAGAGTCCTCTTGCGATAGCATTTCTTGAGAAAATATCTCAGCATTTCCTCTGTAACTTCGAAATCAGCTATAACCCCGTCTTTCATTGGCCGAATCACTTCAATTCTGTCAGGAGTTCTACCAAGCATCATCTTGGCTTCCTTCCCAACCGTCAGTACATTGCCGGCCCCAACCTCATCTTTTCTGATAGCCACAACCGATGGTTCATTCAGAATGATTCCCTTGCCTTTTGCAAAAATCAAAGTGTTGGATGTTCCAAGATCTATAGCGAGGTCGTTTGAAAAATTGCCCAGGATATTGTCAATAAACATTACTTTTCCTGTTCCTGGTTTTAGAGTGGCTCAAGTATTGCCAAAAAAATAGCGAGAAAAACTTCAGCCCTGGAAGCCTCTCAACTAAAAGTATAGAGAAAAAGCTATGTTAGGTCAAGAAATCACTCAGTTTGAATTACAATACAAGAAATAGCTGGAAACATGGGAGGTTTGTCCCCACAGTAGCAAAATGGAGATTTGTTAATTATTGGCTTGATTTTGAGCAAGAATTTGCTATCATCCCTATCTCAAGCACAAGGCGCGCAGCTTGCTGTGCCGGGGTTTCGTTTCAGGTAAGCATCCATTTGTCAAGAGTGGCAACCTGAAGTTTGGAACCGTTAGAAACTATTTGAAAGGAGGAGGTTGTCGCAATGGCGAATGGAATCGTAAAATGGTTTGACGACAGGAAAGGTTACGGCTTCATTGAGCAGGAAGAAGGACCCGATGTATTTGTCCATCATTCAGGGATCAATGGTTCGGGATTCAAATCGCTCAAAGAAGGAGACAGGGTGACCTTTGACATCGAACAGGGCAGAAAGGGCCCTGCTGCGGTGAATGTCACTGTAGTTTAGCTGGTGGTCGCTCACTGCGAAAAGGGTATTTCATTTGTTCAGCATGGAATCCCTTTTTGCAGACCGAATTCAAAATTCAGGAAAGCAAGTTTTGCAGTGCCTCCCTGAGGTCAGGGAATTTGAAGGTGAAACCTGACTGGAGGAGTTTTGCAGGCAAGGCTTTCTGGCCTTTCAGGAAGAGATCTCCAAATTCCCCCAGAACCAGGCGAACAATGAAGCCTGGTGCCGGAGGCAAGAATGTGCCCCTACCCAGAACTTCCCCAAGAATTTTTGTCAGTTCCCGATTTTTTACAGGACGGGGTGAAGTGCAGTTGAGAGCTCCGGTTATCTCCCTGTGCTTGAGCACATAGAGATAGATCTGAACCAAATCCTCTTCATGAATCCAGGAGAGCCATTGCTCTCCGCTGCCAAGCTGAGTCCCCAGGTGCCACCTAAAGACAGAAACCAGCTTTTGCAAAGCCCCACCGCCTCTACCTAGCACAACCCCGAATCTACAGATAGCGACCCTCGCCCCGTGGCTCGCGGCTCCAAGTGCTTTAGACTCCCACTCCTTGCAAACATCTGCAAGGAAACCCTGCCCTGGGGAGTCACTTTCATCAAGCGCCCTGTCCCCTTGAAATCCGTAATAACCAACTGCTGAAGTACTCAGAAAAGATGTTTCTTTACCTTTCCTCGCTTCCAGGGCCTGCACCAGGTTTTCAGTCGTGGCAATGCGGCTTTGCCTTATCTCCTCTCTCGCAGCCTTGGACCACCGCCTGAAAATAGAGGAACCGGCCAGATTAATCACAACATCGTGCTCGGCAATTTTCTCCTGCCACTTGCCCGGCCGCGTGGGGTCTGCCTGGATGTATGAAATCCCTTCCGCCAAAGACGCCTTCTTACTCGCACCGCGTGTTACCACAGTGACCGCGTTACCTTCCTGGCCCAGCTTTCCAGCCAGTTTTCTTCCGACAAAGCCAGTTCCACCGGTCATAAAAATTTTCATTTTCTCCTCCAAAAGGCATTACTAGAGGCTCCTAGCGAATGGAACAAATTTTTCTGAGACACATGCCCCACCCATGTCAGCGCGAATTCCAAAACGGGTCAGAACAAAATCATAGCGCACGGGATCCTCCGGCACCATTTTGCGGAAGGCATCCGTAATCTCCAAGGCAGTGCGCATGTCAGCCTGCTTGCGTTTTGTTAAATTACATGTCAGTCCAAATCTGTGCATATGAGTATCAAGAGGTACGACCAGCTTGGAGGGGGGAACCACGGGCCATCCACCAGGATCCACATCATCATGCCTGACCATCCATCTGAGGAACAGGTTTAGCCTTTTACATGCACTGCCTTTCCCCGGTGAGGGGAGGAACCCATCACGGCACGCAGAGGGCCCTGAGCGCAGTTCGCGGACAAAGTTTGAAAGGGCAGGAATAACCGTGGTCTGATCAGGGAAATAGCCGGAGAGAAAACACTGATAAAGTGAACCATGTTTTTCAATGGCACACCTAGCACCCCACAACATCCATGAAAGGTCTTTGCCGGATGTGAATCGATGTTTGAAATCGGCAAAACTGGAAAAAAGAGAAGCCCTGGTCGTCTTCATAAGGAAGTCAAATGGTGAGGGGTTCATCCTCTCAAGAACAAGAGATATGCTTCTAAGAATCTGCTTCACCTTCCCATAGGCAAGTGAAGAGGCCACTAGTGCTACTACTTCCCGGTCTCGAAGCTCGGGGAAACCATAGAGGAATTCAAGCGGATCTGGATGGACAAAATTCCTACTGTTGTAAGCCTGGTAAAGCTCCTCAAGCTTTTTCGAGTCTATCAGGTAAGGCCTATCACTTCCTGCTGCCAATGTTTCCCGCTACCTCGTAGCTCCCTCCTGCTCTTTGCCAGCACTAAGACGAAAGCGCCATTTGCAAAACAGATCATCTGGGTGGGGATCAGGTGGGGCAAAAAGGCATTCTACCTGGATTCGCTCGTCTATTGCCTTGGCAAAGCTGTCAAATTCTCCTCTGTGCATTTCCTTGCACACGAATTCGCCCAGGCCACGTCTCAGTCGAGCCTCTTGCGTAGGACATGATGATACAGAGATCACGACTTCATCATCTGCCTCCTCTATCTTGTAACCAACTAGAATATGCCAGGGGAAAAGTTTGAGAGCATCTACAAAGCCTCTTAGTCCCTTTTCCTTAATCTCAAATCTGGAAACCAGATCTTTGGCCGCCATTCCCGCTACACGGCTCCAGACTTTTTCATTTATCCTCTCTGCCGTAGCTTGGTCGAAACGCTCTCCAACGTAGATAAACCAGAACGCATCCACGACTCTGTAGTGCCATAACAGAAATTGGATATATTTGCGAAGCTCTGCTCCATCCATACTCTCAAAAATCTCTAGGTCCACTGCCTGCTCCTTTCCTTTGCTACTGAATAGTCATGAACTCAGGCCACCCTTACCTTCTTTTCTCAATGGGCACGTAATCCCTCTTCTCAGGCCCGATATAAACCTGCCTGGGTCTGTGAAGCTTCCAGTCAGGATCGTCCACACTTTCCTTCCACTGGCTGATCCATCCGGGCAAGCGACCTATGGCAAACATAACTGTAAACATGTTAAGAGGAATCCCAAGAGCTCTTAGCAGCACTCCACTGTAAAAATCCACATTGGGGTAAAGGTTATGCTCAATAAAGTATGAATCTTTGAGAGCGACCTCCTCGAGCCTTTTGGCAATATCCAGCAAAGGGTCATGCAGCTTCAGTTTAGCAAGAACCTTGTCACAGGTCTTTTTCATAATGCGCGCCCGTGGGTCATAGGTCTTGTACACCCTGTGTCCAAAGCCCATGAGCCTAAAGGGGTCATTCTTATCTCTGGCTCTTGCAATAAAAGGGGCTATATCTCCCCCGCTTTTCTGGATAGCTGTAAGCATCTCAATAACAGCCTGGTTTGCCCCGCCGTGCAAAGGACCCCACAGGGCACAAATGCCCGCTGATATCGCAGCATAGAGGTTAACCCTCGCGCTCCCCACGAGTCGGACCGCAGCCGTAGAGCAGTTCTGTTCATGGTCCGCATGGAGAATCCAGAAAAGATTCAAGGCATCTACCAGGTCATCGTCAATGCGATAGGGTCGAACAGGGGTGTGAAACATCATGTTCAGAAAATTTGCAGCATATGTAAGATCGTGCCTTGGGTATATGACGGTATGTCCTCTTGATATTTTGTAAGACATGGCCGCCATTGTCCTCACCTTTGAAATAATCCTGGCGAATGTGACATTTATTTCCTCTTCTTCAGGCCTTTCCGGCAGCTCAGGATAGAATGCCTGGAGCGCGTTAACCATGGAAGAAAGGATACCCATGGGATGCGCCCGCCTCGGAAAATTCTCGAAAAACTGCCGCATGTCCTCATGTACAAGGGAATGGTCATTTAAGAGCATGGAGAAGCGGTTCAACTGCTTTCTGGTTGGAAGTTCGCCGTTGATCAACAAATAGGCTGTCTCAACAAATGTGGAGTGCTCCGCAAGTTGTTCAATGGGAATTCCCCTGTAGCGAAGAATTCCTTTCTCGCCATCCATAAAAGTGATCTTGCTCTTGCAGCTTCCGGTATTGGCAAAGCCTGGATCGTAGGTAATCAGCCCTGTCTCCTGTCGCAGCTTTGAAATATCAAGCGCTTTTTCGCCCTCCGTTCCTGTCACCACCGGCAACTCAACGGTTTTTCCTTCAAAAATCAACTGTGCTGTAGAGCCCATTTTCCTTTTTATTTCACCTCCTGTACTGTTTTGGACACCGAAGCTGGGTCCACATTCTACCAAAATTGAAACCGTGCATTCAAACTATCTAAAGTGCTTTTGATCCGAAAAACCCTCGTTTCTTTCGGCACAACTTCAATTACACTAAAGAAGTCTGCTTTTCAATCACTTTGTTCCGAGGGCGCACCGAGCTTCTCTTTTCAGCCCGGCTAAAACGCCCTTACCAGGAAAAACAGTAAAATAGCAGAACTCATTACAGTGAGGACCGGTAATATGATATAGCGATAACTCTTCAATAGGTTTGCATGGTAATAATCCTTGCTTACCAGCAAGCAGAGGTGGATTGGGGAGAGCATCATTCCCATGTAGCCGAAGGTGTAAGCAAGACCCGCGAATGAGAGGTATTCAATAAAATGCTCAGTGGGAAAAATAGGAACGAGTAGCGGAAAAGAAGTGCCAACGAATCCAAGAGCTATTCCTGTGATCAGACCGGAAACAAAAGGTAAGCTGAGCACAATCAAAACAAGAGGGATTTGGTAGTGTAGCAAGTCATTCCGAATCTGGATGACAGCGTTGCTGTGGACTAAGACTCCCTGAAAGATCATTATTGAAAATAACAATAGCAGCATTGAAAGAACCCTTTGATTGAAAATTGCAGAGAGCAGGATCTTAAGCCGAATATGATTCACCTTACAAATCCAGATTGTGGAAGCAAGAAGCCCGGGAAGAATGGAAAAACCCCCCGATATTCTTAGCCTTACCCCGAGAAAACCAAGAATCCCTGCTAGAGCAGCTACTCCCATAATAACCAGTATCACAATCAGAATAGGCATTATCTCCCACAAAAAAGCCCCTAGATTGTTCCACCGAAAGGTTGAGCGCTTACTCCTTGTCACCTTCCCAATAGGGCGGAGAATGAAAAATATGCCGGCCAGAATAGAAATCGCGCTCATAGGTGCCATGAAAGTTATGTAACGCAAAGTGTCAACTTTCAAAAGAGCTACCGCAAGTACGACTCCCGGATAAAGGGGCCACCAGTACTCCCATACATGCCGGAACCAGTAATTCACAGCTGTTTTTTGTTCACTCGTGACAGAATGCTCCCCTATGGAAGCTTCAACCATTGGCGCTGAAAAAAGCGCACCTCCGGGCATGGGAAGAAGGCCTATCAAGGCGGCCATGAAAGAGCCGACCGTACGTGCGTCATTTGAAAGAAGGGAAAAACGCTCCATCAGCCTGCGCATATGACCGGCCTCCTCCATCAGCTTGCTCATAACAAGGATAAACGCGACTATCAACCCCAGACTGATGGTCCTGATCCTCGTAACACTTATTAATGCATAATGGACCCAAGGTGAAATGCCGAGCCTCACCCATATGCCCAAGAGAATGGATCCTAGAAAAAGACAGAGGCTCAATGGAAACCGAAATCGGCTTAGAACCAAAATCAACCCAAATATTATTAGAATCTTCGCAAAAACTGGAATAGCAGTTTCCTCCTCTTTCTGACTCAAGATTGCAAAATTCAACCCGGCTCAGCGCTTAGAAAAATTCCACGCCCCCAGAAATGTCAACCACCACGGGATAGCTCGGCTGTACTCTTAACCCAGTTACATGCTCAAAGCTTTTTTACCCGTACCATGTTGGTGGTCCCCGCACGCCACAGAGGATGACCCGAGGTGATTATCACAACATCCCCGGAAGAAACCAGGCCTGTATCAATAACAAAACTGCTTGCCCTGTCAATCATATCATCGGTGTCTTTGGGCCTGGGAAAAAGACAGGGCATGCACCCCCAGAAAAGGCAAAGCATGCGCACGCTTTCGGGACTGGGTGAAAGGGCGAGAATGGGCCTTTGCGGCCTAAACCGAGAAATGTGCCTTGCAGTCAGCCCTGATTGAGTCAATGCTACTATCGCTTTCGCCTCCAGGTGCTTTCCCAGAACGCACGATGCATGTGCCACAGACTCCGAGATATCTTTTTTCGGGGTTAATTGAAGATACCTCTCATGCGAGAAATTCTTCTCCGTGCTTTGAGCTATCCGTGCCATAAAACGAACCGCTTCTATCGGATAGGCACCTATTGCGGTCTCCTCTGAAAGCATGACCGCGTCAGTTCCATCAAGCACTGCATTGGCTACGTCTGTTGCCTCGGCTCGAGTCGGCCGGGGTGAAGCGATCATGGAGCGAAGCATCTGGGTTGCGGTGATGACTGGCTTTCCTGCTTCATTGGCTTTACGTATCAACATCTTTTGTACGGATGGAATGTTTTCAAGTGGAATTTCTACGCCAAGATCGCCTCTTGCTACCATGATGCCGTCAGAAGCTTCCATAATCTCGTCAATATGCTTGATGGCCTCGTGCTTTTCTATTTTAGCTATAATGGGGGTGTTCTTGTTTTTTTTTGAAACAGCTTCTCTAGCACTCAAAATATCATCGGCTTTTCTTACAAAAGAGAGCGCAACATAGTCCACGTCGTTTTCAAGACCAAAGGAAAGATCATCTTTATCTTTTTCTGTCAGGGCTGGAGCTCCTATACTGCTTGTGGGGAGATTTATGCCCTTGTGAGAGGTTAGTACCCCTCCAGTGATAACTTTACAAATGATATCAGAGCCATCTATGGCCTCCACCCTGAGCTCCATGGTTCCGTCTGCAAGAAGAATTCTGTCGCCTTCCCGCACCTCCTTTGGAAGAGAAGAGTATGAGACCGAGACCCTTTTCTTATTTCCCTGAATATCGCGGCCGGTTAAAACAAAGGTCTCCCCGGTCGCTAACCTTATGCCCCCCTCCGGGAGTCGGCCTACGCGTATCTTGGGCCCGGCAAGATCTTGCAAGATGGCAACCGGCTTGTCGAGCTCTGCTGAAGCACTTCGAATAAGTGCGATTTTTTCCTTATGGCCCTCTCTGGTTCCATGGGAAAAATTGAGTCGCGCAACATTCATCCCGGCCCTTATCATGTCTTTTATTACGGCAGGGGAGTCGCTTGCAGGCCCTATCGTGCACACTATTTTTGTCATTGGCATGAGGGCTCACCTCCTATCGTTTGAGCCTCAAAGTGTCATTAAGAAAACTGGTGCCCTTACTCCCGCTTTTTTTGAGGAAATTGAGCGGTGAGGATTTCCCAAAATCGATCAAATTCTTATTATATCCAAGCGCAAAATCTTTGCCGTGAACAACGACAAAAACCATATTCTCCTTTCTCCATACAATATCGCACGTGAGTTTCTTGCCGTTTTTAAAGTAGACCACGGCCTCTTTGCCGGATTGTTGTGAGCTCAGGTTTGTGTGGGTTGCACCCCCCTGTTGCTCGTGATCGATCTTTACAGGAAAAAGGTCAACAAGGGTATCATCCCTTATTGTTGCTTTCCACTTAAAGGAAAGCTCTGGTAGTCATGCAAAGCCAAGGGGAAGAAAAAGCCATATCAGTAGTAGCACAACGAGCTTATGAACGTACACCTCCCGCCTCTTTGATAGAAGTGCCATTTCAAAGTTCTCCTGCCTGAAAATCGCCAACATGCCGGCCAGGCACTCCATTTGCAACGCATGAGGTTCTCTTTACCATTTCTGGGATTTTAAAGTAAACCCTGTTGGACTTCTTCGTTGCATATTTAAATCCTGCGCCCTCTTGCAAGGTAAATGACAATTGGAAACCGTGGAGACATCGTGCATTCCCTTTCCGATTGACGCCCTTTTATCCGGAAACTATATTTTAAGTGTTCTGGTTAGAAGGTTGTTGGCATAAGAATCTGCTTATATGTTCTCTCCCGTGTGAGGGGATGGGAAATTCCCTTTCCTTTCACTTCGCGGAAAAGCAATTGAAGACATTCTCAGTCCCAAAACCTAGGTGCCTGGTGAGT
>Ga0180301_10004631_pt1 | contig 10621 bp, 7 predicted proteins | sample GuaBasSediGuay16_FD_121797 | JGI IMG/M metagenome (GOLD analysis project Ga0180301, IMG submission 121797) | Subseafloor sediment microbial communities from Guaymas Basin, Gulf of California, Mexico - Guay16, Core 4569-2, 12-15 cm | ecosystem: Environmental > Aquatic > Marine > Hydrothermal... | reverse complement strand
TATTTTTCTACCATGGTTTTTTGGGCAAATTATCACAAAAGGATTCTATCGAGGCGAGATTTACACTACAGAGGAAATCATTACTTTAATTAAACGAGTCTACAGCGATAATCAAGATAATGATCATTTCCACATCGTAGTTTCCCCTTGTATCTGTCGTCATGCTGATAATAACTATGATGAGACAGGTTATCTACCTACAATGACGTGCATCCATTTACAATTTATAGCCAAGAATTTTGAAAGAAATGTGGAGAAATCGAAAGTGATCTCAGCAGAAACAGCGATTGCTTTATTAAGAGAATTTTCAAGGAAAGGATTGGTGCATATCCTGTATGGAATGTGTCCAACAATTCCTTATGAACATTTAGGATGGCTATGGACTAGGCAAATTGCAATTTGTGCATGTCATTGGCATTGTGTGACATTAAGATGTGAGGTGCTTCGAGGTTACACAGGCTTACATCCTTTTATTAAAGCGGATCATTATGCAGTAGTTGATCCTGAGAAATGCTTAGGGATCGATAAATGCGGACGATGTCAGAGAGGTTGTCCCTTTCGTGCGATTGAAAAAGATGCGAATGGTAAATCCTATGTGAATCCTAAGTATTGTTATGGCTGTGGAGTATGTACTCGGAAAGATTATCATTATAGTTGTCCAAAAGGCGCAATCTCACTAAAAGATGAACCTTATCCGAAAGAACATTTCATCCATAAACGGTTACTTTCAGAAGATTTATTGATTGATTTAGAAGAATTAGATATGGAGGAGCTGAACTAATGACAAATAGAACAAAAATAATTGGACTTGGATTGATGGCCTTTGGAATTCTGGTCTGGCTTTATTATACCTATAATTTATTAGTTAATGGTGGAGTATTTGAAAATTTCTTGGGGATCCCTCTGCTCGACGCATATTGGATTATTGCATTGCCAATGTTTGTCTTAATGACCGGTGTTATTGCCCTCATGATTTGGTTAGGGATGAGCACCTTTACAACTCCCGAGCCACGCGTAACTGACGAAGAATTACGAAAATTAGAGGAACTCGAGCGCTTGGCGAGAGCAAAACGAATGGCACGTCAAAAAAAGAAGGAAGAAACATCTTAATTTCTCATTTTTTTTATTTGCACCCAATGAAAGAAATTATAAATTTAATAAAGCCTGAAAAGCTTCATCAATTCCGAAATTATCTTTTGATGAAGTAGCAAAATAGCCAAGTAACTGCTTTTCTTTCACGAATTTTTGGATATCCGATTCATTGATGGATGGTTGAAGATCACATTTCAATCCTAAAAGTAGGATTTTTATACCAGGGGCATTAGTAACGAACATTTCATGCCATTTGTCAAGATTCATGAAAGAATTAATATCATTAATAGCGAAACAGAGGAATCCAAACTCAGCACCACGACAATAATCTGGATGAATAAATTGAAAACGTTCTTGTCCGCCAAGATCCCATATTTGCAAGATGAGCCTCTTTCCATTTGAAATTTCTTTCACACGGAAATCTGACCCAATAGTAATTTTTCCTTCTAAGAATTCACCCTCAATGTACCTGTGAATTAAAGTAGTTTTACCCACACCTCCTTCACCACCAACGATTAATTTGGCAATCCTTGCATTCTTTTGTGCAGTCATATGAGATCAAATCCACCTTTCTATACATCTTACAAATTAATCGCCCGAGCATTTTATAGTTTATTAATTTATTTCCGAGTTGGATAGTAGATAGTTTGATTTATTTCAAGTTTATATTGAACAGACCTTTAAACATGAAGCCAAAATTGTGATAATTTATCGAGGATATCTAATCCATGTACTTCAGTGGTAAGAAAAGGAATTTCGCAAGGATGGAATTGAGCGAACTTTTGATGAATAATTTGTAAGTTTTGATCTTGAACTAGACGTTTAGCTCGGCAAAACTCACAATCAGTTTTTGAAGGAAATAGTTTATTTACGATTAAACCTCCAATTTGGATATTATAATGCTGTAATTCTTTAATAAGTCGTTGTGTTTCAAAAATACTTAACAGTTCGGGAATCATAACTATAATAAAGCAAGTTTCTGGCTTTATGAGCCATTCACGTGCTTCAATCGCCCATTGTCTAATCTTTTCAAGGAGTTCTACTGGATCTTTTTCAGGCATTTCACCATCTTTCTTCTTTCGCCGAAAGAAATTCGCGATTTTCCCAGCGAAACTCCCGAGCGCATGTCGAAGGCGAATTAAACGCATCATGGATGTTTTCATAAAATCAGGAAAACTAAGTAAACGTAAGGTATGACCTGTAGGAGCTGTATCAACAATGACGCGGTCATAGTTTTCATAACGGTACATCCGTATAATATTTAATAAACCAAAACCTTCATTGGATCCTGGAAAGGATTCAAAATTATCGCCTAAAAGGAGTTTATATTCAGGATATTCATCTAAATAATGTTGATAATCATGTAGTACTTCTTTTGGGTCAATTTCCAATGCATATAAGTTATCGATTCCTTTAACGCGCTCAACTTTCCCACTGCCAATGTGCGGTTGCTCAAAAATGTCCTGGAGTGAATGAGCGGGATCGCTAGAGATGATTAAAGTTCGTTTGCCCCTTTTTGCGGTGAATACGGACGCAGAGGCTGCAATAGAGGTCTTTCCTACACCACCTTTCCCGCCAAACAAGATTAAATGACGGTCAGGTGCCGTAAATAAATCTATTAACCTCATAAGGCATCAAATCTGCATTCTTCAAGTTTTCTTTTATATTGGTGGCTGTTATTAGCTATCATAAGTCAGAAGGAAATAATAAAAGTCATCCTTATAAAAGTATTAAGAAATTATAAAGTATTCATTCTCATAAAATGAAGGACGTGTTTTAATGAGCAATTTATTGGATAGGACGAAATCACATTCATTTAAAGAATTTACTATCTTTAAGGGCGTAATTGAAGGAATTGTTGAAGGGTTTAGGCAACGCTATTGTATCATGAATAAAACCCATTGGAATTCCTTTTATTCTAGCATGCAAGACCTCTTGGGCGACTCAACTAACGCAATACTTAAGAAAATCGGAGAGGATTTTGGTAAAGAGATGTTTACATTAGTACAAGAGAAGTTTGGGGCAGATGCCCAGACAACCTTTCTTTACATCCTTCAAGATTTGGAAAAATTAGGGTGGGGTGCTTTTTGGAATATACAACTAAATGCCGATAAAAAGGAAATTACGGTTGAACTCCATAATTCGAATGAAGCTTATAACGAAGGAAATCCTTCTTGTTATCATGTGGAGGGAATCTTGAGAGGGATTGCAAAATCTGTTTTAGGAGAAGATATAGCGATTAGAGAAGTTGAGTGTATTGCTCAAGGCGATAAAGTTTGTAAATTTATTATAGGTGATAAGTCAATCATTCCAGAATCCTACGACCAAGAAACTATCGAAAAATTAATCAAAATTTTACAAGAACTCAAAGGAACTATTAAATCATCTGTGGAACTTCTCGCAACCACAGATGGAAGACCTATTATCTCGAATCTTGCAGAAGAAATTGATCCAGTTTTATGGACAACCATTGTCTCTTTTGCTTTAGCAGGGGGGAAAAACGCATCGGGAACTATCAATAATGGCAGTTTAAAAGAAATTATTATTAATGCAGAAAAAGGAACAATAATTGCTTCATTAATAAATAGTAACTTACTACTTGCAGTAATAATCGACCCTGATACGAGTCCAGGTCTTGCAGGATTAGCATTAAAAAAAGCAAAAGAAAAGATATCCGCTTTATTGAAATAACAAAATTTATTCTGGGTATTTTCCAATTTTTTTCTAATTATTTTCTTTAAATATTATGTTCCTTATCTTTGATTCTTAATTTTCGCTGCAACGCTTCCAATTGCCTCTGCAACTGGTCTGCCCGTGCCTTTTCTTGCTCCGCACGTGCCTTTTCTTGCTCCGCACGTGCCTTTTCTTGCTCCGCCCTTGTCAGATAAATCTCGTAATTCTTGACATTGACGAGGACCAGTCTATAACGGGGTAAATCACCCTCATGCCGAGTATTTAATGCCATAATTCCTACATTAAACGGGACCAATTCACTCACGTCCAGCACGGCCTCCCGGTTTGCAACCGTAGCGCCCTGCTTCAATGCGATTTTTTGCAAGTCATGAATGCGATAGTCACCACTCGATTGCAAGATATACGCCCGGAGAAAGGGGGGCTTGTAAATCGGTTTTCCTATGTAGAAGGGACTAAAAACGATATAGAGAGGAATTTTCAGGAGTCTGCAATAATCCACGTGAATTCCAACATCTAGATGCCAGGTACTTTTCGAGAGAAAGTTGATTACCATATCCGGAACGCGGTTGTTAAATTTGGCGGCTCGGTAGGACGACAACGAATATTCTATCTTGAAATTCTTGAAAAAAGAAATGTCAAACTGGATATCGACCACTTCAGATCCTACCAAGAAGTAGTGATGGAGATCCCACATCGCGCGAGATTCTGGAAAATTGGCACGAAGTACGTCATACAAATAAGTTATCTCCTCCGAATGGGGTTCACTTTCTCGACGACCGAGCCGTGGCTGGCGTGGATCATAGGAAAGCGCCTCAGCTGTTTCAATTCGGGTGCTGCGAATTCGTGTTCGTCGTTCTACGGAGGCTTGGTTCGATTCCGCATTGTCAGCCATATCAGCTTCTCCATAGGTTCCATGATCAGAGCATGACAGCTGCTGAGTCTATTTAAATAATACTTCTGCTACCTCACTTAAAAAATTATCAATCAGGAAAATGAGTGATTTCAATTATTCTTTTTAGAAAACAATTAAGCAGAGCTAAATGGAATGGTAAATATAAATTAATAAATTAATAACAAAAAAAGAAGAAAAGTGATTTGTGAATCATACTCTTGTTATTTTTTGTGCGCGGGACATCCACATTGGACCCATCAATTCATGGAATTGTTTAGCAAAGCCATCTTGCATAGAAACAATGGCGACTTCTTCGCTTGGTTTCATACCTTCCACGAAGGGAGCAATTAAGATTTCTTCACCGTCACGGGCACATGCAAATATGTCGGCTTCAGGGCGCTGGCGGATTTGAATATTACCTTTATCGAGCATTTGTTGCACCTTATCGCGGTAGGTGGCGAGAATTTTCGTGGCAACGATAACGCGTCGGGTAGATGGGGTCTGCATGAGGGCTTCAAATGGGAGATCCTCGAAGGATGGAACGATAAGGGAAACAGTAGATTTGGTTCGCACAAGCATGTCCTTAATATATTCTACAATTGCTTCTCTGGTGACAATTGGCCAAGTTAGCTCACCTTGAATAGGCAGGACATTGATGACTTCTTGCCATACAGCTCGAAGGATTTGAGCTCGTTCCAGAGCACGCTCTTCAGCTTCTCTGAATGTTTGAGCCATATCATTATTGACTGCATTAAGGCGATCGGTAATGATAGCTTCGGTTTCATCGCATTTGGTAGCATATTTCTCATTGAGCGTATTTGCGTTAGTTTCATAATCGGCTTGATGTTGGGTTGCCAATTCGAGAAGTGTTTTTTCCATATCGGTGGCATCGGCTTGAAATCCTGCGGCGTGATTTGAAGCGATTTCATTTACTTGGTCGGCAGTGGCTTTTGTTAAATCTTGAATTTGTTGAAGATAATCGGCATCGATCTCACCGATTTCTTGTTTAATGGTGCTAAATCCTTCATCAACCCTAGAAGAAACAGCGGCTTGGACATTTTCTGCCATTTTATTAACGCGTTCAATATCTTGATTAATGAAATCCTTAATTTCTTGTTTTTGTTGATCAACCGCAGCATGCCCTTCATCATGAACTTTATCTACGCGTTCAATTTCGATCCTGACGGTTTCTGCCACTTCTTTTTTCATATTGTCAGTAGTGGTATCAAGCTCGCCGAATTTGGTATCATCAATATTTTTAAGATTCGTTTTATGAGTTTGAATAATTTCGGAGAGTAGATTAATAGATTCAGTTCTTAAATCATGAGCGCGCTTATCTAAATCATTCACGCGTTCATCAACGACTTTATAGAACGCATCGCGCATATCATCTAGTTCTTTCCGATAAGCATCATTGCGTTCATCAAGTGTTTCTGAGAGTGTTTTTTCTAGATTTGCCGTATCGGTCTGTAGGCGATTAACTTGCGCGAGGACGGTGTCGAGGAAACGATTTTGAATATCTGTAGAGATATCTTTGAATCGTTTAATTAAATCTTCAGTACCGCTGGAGATACTATCTTTTAATGAATAGAATTCAAGTTCGGTTGCTTCAACTTGTGCATTAAAGACAGCAGCGGCAGCATCTCCAAGGGTTGTCTGACGGTCTTTGAACCATTGTAAATTCAAATCAGCAGTTTTTTCCGCAGTTTCTTTCAATTCAGCACTAAGAGAATTTAATGCACCAGTTTCATCGCTTATAATCTCGCGAATGGATGCTTCAGTAGTAGAAAACCATTCATCAAATTTTTGGGTATTCGTTTGAACATAATTATCCACATTAGTATTGAGTGTATTTACTAATTGGGTCATTTTCTCATTGAATTGTTGGGCTAATTCATCTAATTTTGTCTTTTGATTTTTATTAACGGTATTTAATACCCGAAGGGTAGAATCGACGGCATCCTGAAGTTCAGGCTTTTCACCGATATTTTGCTTAAGTTGCGTTTCACACATTTTGAGCCATTCACGGAGTGCATCTTCAATACTTTTCATAACGTCAGAGAATGCTGCTTTTGTTTCGTTTACAGTATTTTTTATTGCCGATTGTTCTTCCTTTGTAAACCCTTTAACGGAGGATTTATGTTGTGAGATTAACTCGGAGAGTTCAGAAATCATTCGTTTTTCGAGTGAGCGGATTTTTTCAGTCAAACTTCCGAGACGTGTATCGATATCCGCAGTGAATTTTTGTTTTAGTGAGGAACATTCTTGAGTAAGAGCTGAAGTTCGAGCATCCATAGTTTCAGATAATTTCTTTTCTAATTCCGTGGAATCCGACTGAAGACGTTTGACCTGATTTTCAATCTTTTCTACGAAATTATTTTGTATATTTTGCAAAGTTTCTTTCATTCGTGTGAGTAAATCACTTGTTACTCCTGCGATATTATCTTTTAATTTGTAGAATTCAGTTTCTTGGGCTTCGATTTCTTTATTGAATGTTTCTGCAGCGCGTTCACGTAATTGTCTGGCCCGTTCCTTAAACCATGCAAAATTAGTTTCAATAGATTTACTAATTTCCTCTTTCAGAATAGCATCTGAATTACGCACAATCTCCAATTGTTTATCGATCATTTCAAGAAATTTATCCGAAAGCTCAGTATGCCAATTATCATATGCTTGATAGACTTCCTCACGGTTCGAGTTTATAATAGATTTTACATCCATAACGTATTTATCAAAAGTACCATCAATATGGATATTCAATAGATTCAAAGATTCTTTATTCTCATCTGCCACTTTATCAAGAATTTGTCCTGTGAAGTTATCAAGTACAGCATCCAGATTATCATTTAAAGTCTTAAAGGCGTCTTTATGGCGGGCGGCTGCATCATCATGAATTTCCTTAGTTTGATTCATTAACAGTTCATATTTTTTGTCTAGGGCATCTGAGAGAGTTTGCTCATATTCTTTAATTTTAGCATTATGAGCATCATTCTTTTGTTTAAACGCTTCCGAAATTTCTTGTTTTTTAGTTTCAACATCCGAATTTAATTTTACTATATGTTCAGTAATAGTTTTTGAAATACTCTCTCGTGCTTTAATTGTATCTTGCGCGAATTGCTCAATTTGGGTACTTACGGCATTTGCTACCCCTTCTTTTAAACTTGCCACCTCTTCTTGGAGTGCTTTAATATGTCCCTTCACATGGTTATCAAGTGTTTCTCGTGAATTCGCGGTTTTATTTCGGAAGGAATCAAGATACTGGGTAAAAGCACTCCAAGGAACGGTGGGCATATAACGATGCACACCTTTAATAACATCTGTAATTTGCACAGCTAATTGTCCTGCTAAAAATTTCTGCATAGCAACTTGAGCTTCTTCATATGAAATATTTGCCATTGCCGCAATGGAGCTTATCGTAATGTATCCTTTCCCATAAAGTGCTACAAAGGCTCTCGCTTCACCTTCATTTATTTGAATTCCTTGTTCTTTCATACTTTCTATAATAACTTTAATCATGTTGGGTTTTTCAGTTACATTCGACATTTAAATCACATCCTCACTCCTTTATGTTGCTCCTGCAGGTATTTTTTTCATTAATTGTTCATTCAATTTTTCCGCGAATCGTGATTGTCCAATTTGGTTGAATTTCTCGGCAGCTTGTTTTAGGGTATCGGCAGCCTTTGTAGAATTTCCCATTTTAAGATAAGTATCAGATAACTTTCCGTAGAATTGCCATGCGTAAAAATATTCCTGTTTTTCCATAAAAGTAGTTGCTGCCATTTCAAGCATTTCAATAAGCAATTGATTTTCATCAATTTCATCTAATAATCTTTGAGCACGTGAAAAATTGGCTCTTGCTAGTGGGAATGCATTCTTTTCGAGGCTTTCTTCTGCTTTCTGTTTGCATAATTGAGCTAATTCTAATTTCAGCTGAGTAACTTTCCCAGTATCTCCAAGAATCCCATAAGTCTCGATAGTTTTAATTAAGATATCACGAGTATAATCATCCAAGTTTTTTGTTTTAAAAAGATTTGCAGCACGTTCTAAAATGTGGGCAGCTTTCGCAATTTCATTGATTTTAACATAGCTCTCTCCTGCAAGAAGAATATATTTGAAAGCTTCATTATAATATTCATATTTGAAAGTTGAATCAAAAATTCGCTCATAGCCTCTTGCAATTAGTTCGACGGGTGCGACCAATCCAGCCGTAATAGCATCACTCCTTAAGCGTTCCATTTCTTCAGCCATATATTCGCTAAACAATCTTCCGTTTTCAGCATCATTTTCTGCCACACGCATTATGCCTCTGGCTTGCGCACCAATTGCAATATCACCTAAACTATTTCTCAGATGCTCCCAGAAACTATTTAACGTAAGAATATAATATTCATCTTCTTTTACTACGATATTCTTTTCAAAAAGCCCATGGAGCACACTTGCACATGTATCAACTTCCATACCAGTCATTTGGGCAATAGTTATGACCTCTGCAAAATTTTCCTTCAACATTGAGAAGGCTTGGAGAACTTTACGCTCGTCATCTGAAATATTTTCAAGTTCTCGGTCAAAGCCGATTTTTACAGCATTTTCCACATTAAACCATATATCCTTTGTAATTTCACGGGCACCCTCGCGATTTTCATAGATATACCCTGCATTATAAATAATCATTTGAGGGACATTGAGAGATGTTTCAATGATTAATTCACTTACTTCATCGGAAAACGTAATTCCAGCTTGATTACCTAAATTCTGTAGGAGTTGCTTGGCCTCGTCCATACTTAAAGTAGGTACACCAATTTCCTCGAAATTAGTAAGAATATATTTGATTCGTGGATAATAACGCTCCCATGCCGAAATTACAAATAATATCGGAATGTTGAAAGGTTTTCCTTTAATTTCAGTAGTAATTTTTTCTAAAATTCCTTTTAACAGCTCAAATGCGATCATAAGGTCTAAATTAACAAAACGTTCAATTTTATCAATAAAAATGACAATTCCACTTTTTCCTTGTTTTAGAATTTTCTTCTGGTTTCCATCAAGCCCCTTTGTAAATTTTTTATAAAAGTTTGTGAAATATTTTTCTTTATCTATAATAAGCCGTCTAAGATAAGGGGCATTTTTTCCATCTTTGCCTCGCTTTTTAGGTTTTCCAACTAACTTTCTCTTTGTAACGTCCATGATTTCCGCTTTCAAGTCATCAAAGAAATATTCAGCACCGACTAAAGGGACTTCCATCGAAATTACGAAGCAGGATGCATCTGCTACAGTCTTCAGTTTATTTATCAAACTAGTTTTCCCAATACCTGGACGCCCATGGATAATAATCCCTTTTGAGACTTTTTCACCATTCATAACTTTCTGCATTTGATCTTTAAAAAGATTGATTTCACGTTCGCGACCAACAAAGAGATTAGAAGGACAGGGTGAAATATAATCGAAAGGACTCGTCATTTCTTCACGCTCCAATTAAATTTTTATAAGATTTGGTATTTCCTCTCTTTTTAGAATTTATGATATTTTATTTTTAATCTCCATTATAAGTATTTACTTTTAAAGCTTAATGTACGTTTCTTTCTATTTGGGGGATTTAGGAGCCAATAAATTAAAAAAAAGGTATTAAATTCTTGTAGTGTATAATTCTTAGGGGCGAGCCCGAAGATCAAGGCGTTTTAGAACTTCTGCCGTAACTTTACCCACAATGTCGATGGCTTCTTTATCAACTTGATCTATTGTGTCTTTTTTGGTATGGATTATATGAAGTTTTCTTAGATGCCCGCCAATTCCCACTCTATTACCTTTGAAACCTCGTAATACCGCGATCATATCATCATTCCATGCACCAAAAACCCAGGGGGAGAGGACGCGAATTGTGGTTTTAGATCCCTCTTTAAGGGGAATATTTCGGCGTTTTAATGCTTTCTTATAAAGGTTCTCAACTTC
>Ga0180301_10004630_pt1 | contig 10621 bp, 9 predicted proteins | sample GuaBasSediGuay16_FD_121797 | JGI IMG/M metagenome (GOLD analysis project Ga0180301, IMG submission 121797) | Subseafloor sediment microbial communities from Guaymas Basin, Gulf of California, Mexico - Guay16, Core 4569-2, 12-15 cm | ecosystem: Environmental > Aquatic > Marine > Hydrothermal... | reverse complement strand
TTTATCTTGTATTATATTATAATAATGCAAATTGTCAAGTTATATTTACATTTAACATATTTTGAGTAAACTTATTTTATTTTAAATGCAAAATAGCTCGGGATTCGCTACAAAATCTCTGCCTGATTATATCCACTTGTTGTAATGTTTTACAGAGATGAGGCTCTCGGTGGAATCTATCGATTTGATGCTTCCCAGTTTCTCATTGATAAAATCAACCAGTCTGCTCGGTTCGATAAACACTTCCACGAGCAAATCAAATCTACCCGTTAAGAGACTGACAGACTTAACCTCGGGAATCTCTGATATTCTCCTGCCGGTTTGATCCCAGCCTTTGTGCAGAGGAACCTTTACAAGAATGTAAACAATTTGCTTGTCTGTTCGGGCAGAAGGGTTTGTAAGTCCTTTGACTTTGAGGAAATTGTTTGAAACTAGCTTATTGATCCTGTTTCTTATAGTGCCTTCGGACAGGGAGAGCTTTGCAGCCATCTCCTTGTTTGTCATTCTACCGTTTTCCTCGAGAAAATTGATGATTTTTAAGTCGACTTCGTCTATTTTCATGGTAATCCGCCAAATTTATTAGAGAAAGTATTAAACTGATCATAAAGTATAAAACCGGTGATGTAAATTACCAGTAGAAATTATCATCTTAAATGGTTATAATGTTGCAATTATTCTTAATTTAGATTTTACTATTCCGAATAGCTGTATAAAATTAACCTGAAAGGGAGTGAGCAATATGAAACTTTTCAGCTCCAAAACAAAAGAAGTGGAAACCGATATCGATAAGTACCTAGAAAAAATCGAAGAAGTGGCAATGCTCTTTGAGCTCGCTCTTAAGGATTATTTTGAGGGAAAAATCGATCGCTTCGAGGGGAAATACAAGGAGATCGACAACCTTGAAAGTGAAGCCGATAACCTCAGAAGAGATATAAAGTATAAACTCTACTCTTATTTGCTCATACCCGATGCAAGGGGAGATGTTCTCGGTCTCATAGAGAATCTCGATAATGTCATAGATGTGGCAAAAAAGGTAGCCAGTCACTTCTCTATCGAAATGCCCATTGTATTTCCCTTTCTTAGAGACGATTTTATCGAGCTTACGGAAATCGCCGTTAAGGCGGTAATGGAACTTGTTCGTGCAGCCAGAGCATTTTTCAAAGACATTGCAATGGTAAACGATTATATAAACAAGGTATATTTCTGGGAACACGAAGCCGACCAGGTTGAAGATACTCTAAAGAGAAAGGCATTCAGATCCACAGAAATAGAAAAGTTTAGTGTAAGAGTACACATGCGGTACTTTGCAGAACGCATCTCTCTGCTTGCAGACGAAGCGGAATCGGTATGCGAGAGGCTCTCAGTTTATGCAATAAAACGGAGTGTTTAAAGGAGCGTTAGATGTTTCCCACTTTGATATTTCTCTCCAGTGGTTTATTTCTCGGCTGGTCTCTTGGCGCTAACGATGCCGCTAATGTATGGGGAACCGCGGTAGGTACCCGTATGGTCAGGTTCAAGTCTGCCGCTCTTGTTTGCAGTATATTCGTAACCCTTGGGGCAATCATCAGTGGAAGTGGTGCAGCTCATACCATAGGGAAACTGGGAGCAATCAATGCCATTGGAGGAGCCTTTACCGTCGCTCTGGCAGCAGCACTCTCCGTTTACTGGATGACAAAATTGGGCTTGCCCGTATCCACTACACAGGCAATAGTAGGAGCGATTATTGGCTGGAACCTCTATTCTGGAACTCAGGTGCAGTTCGATGAGTTGTACAAAATTCTTGGATCCTGGGTTTTCTCTCCGGTGCTGACGGCGGTATTCGCTTTTTTCATTTTCCATCTGGTCAAAGTTATAATAAGAAAGGCGAAGATTCATCTAATCCGGTTGGACGGTCTTACAAGAAACTCTCTCATTCTGGTAGGTGCTTTCGGCTCATACAGCCTCGGTGCAAACAATATTGCCAATGTAATGGGAGTATTTACAACAACCGCACCTTTTGGTGAGCTTGATATCGGAGGGTTGATAACTCTTTCGGGGGCTCAGCAACTTTTTCTGCTAGGAGGTATAGCCATATCGGTGGGAGTATTCACCTATTCCAAGAGGGTAATGTACACGATAGGCTCGGAACTCTATAAAATGACGCCTGTAGCCGCTCTGGTGGTGGTACTGTCCAGCTCTATCGTGCTGTATCTCTTCGCATCAAAAGGATTAAAGATGTTTCTCGAATCTTACGGTCTGCCATCCTTCCCTCTTGTACCGGTTTCAAGCTCACAATCGATCGTAGGAGGGGTAATAGGAATAGGTATCGCTAAGAAAGGGAGAAACATCAAATATGCAATATTGGGTAGAATTTTATTCGGCTGGATTGCATCCCCTGTGATCGCTGCAGTGGTATCGTTTATATCCCTCTTTATAGTTCAAAACGTATTCGCCCAGCGTGTAATCTAAAATTGCACAGGGAGCATCAATCCATGAACCCGGCTGATTCTCATCAAGGCTATACTAGAGTATGGATTTTCAAAATCCACCATACATTGAAACACAAGGAGTATTTACCGTAATGAGGAGCAGAGAAGAGGTACTTAAGAACACAATTAAACGTTGCAGAGAGAGAAATATAATTATCCCCACATACGCGGAGATGAGAGACCCTAAGAGTATTCCAGAAGGCATAAAAAAGGAGCTTAAGAACATCGGGCTCTGGGATCTGAATCCGCGTAACCTCTTTCGAATCACCTGGAAAAACGAACCACTTAAACAGGGGGGTGGTTTCGGAAAGGTGAATTATCTCTCCTTTCCAGGTGAGTTAACGGGTGTAAGGGCAAAAATCATCATGCTGATCGGTAAGTTTTTCCCAACAGGATCACATAAAGTCGGTGCTACTTTCGGTCCTCTGGTACACCGGCTTATTACAGGCGAGTTCGATCCCACCACCCAGAAGGCTCTCTGGCCTTCCACAGGAAACTACTGCAGGGGAGGAGCATACGATTCCTATCTTCTGGGGTGCCAGGCAATAGCCATCCTGCCGGAAATGATGTCCAAGGAGAGATTTCAATGGCTTAAGGATATCGGAGCGGAAGTATTCGCCACACCCGGTTGTGAGAGCAATGTAAAGGAGATATACGACAAGGCAAAGGAGCTGGTAGCAGAACGGGGTGATTCCGTGGTCACCCTCAACCAGTTTGAAGAGATTGCCAACTCAATGTGGCATTATGCTGTTACAGGATCTGCAATGGAAGAGGTGTTTGAATACGAGAAAAGAGATAAATCACGATTAAGCGGGGTATTCCTTACCCAGGGCTCTGCAGGCACACTCGGTTGCACCGACTATTTGCGGGAAAAGTTTCCTCGAATCAAAGTCTGTGCGGGTGAAGCTCTTCAATGTCCTACTCTTCTTTTCAACGGTTATGGTGGGCACAGGATCGAAGGTATAGGCGATAAACATGTACCATGGATTCACAACCTTAAGAATATGGATCTGGTAGCCGGAATAGACGATGAGCAGGTGATTCGTCTCATGAGGCTTTTTAACGAACCTGAAGGGAAGGGTTACCTTGTGGAAAAGGGAGTAGATCCTGCTTTTGTAGATAAACTGGATCTGCTGGGTATATCCGGAATCGCCAATCTCATAGGATCGATCAAGCTGGCCAAATACTTCGAGATGAATGAAAACGATACAATCCTCACCGTGGCAACCGATTCCATGGAGCTGTATCAATCGAGAATAAATGAGGAGAGGGAGAGATTGGGCGAGTACAACAGAGAGAAAGCCGCCGCCTGCTTCGATACATGCCTTATGAACATCCACACCGATTACATGCTGGAGCTAAGCTATTACGACAGGAAGCGGATGCACAATTTAAAGTACTTTACCTGGATAGAACAGCAGGGCAAGACCGTGGAAGAGCTGGATGCCCAGTGGTACGATGAAAATTACTGGACATCCCGATTCGCCGAAATAGACGAATGGGATGAGAGAATTAGAGAGTTCAACAAGAAGGTGGGGTTGATAGATAAATACATCTAAGGATTGTCATTCGGAGTGGCACCCTGCCTGTACCCTAATACCACCCTTTGTCCGTCTACTTGGTAAACTTTAAGGGGAATACAATAAACTTCGCTCAAATAATCGTCAGTTAAAACCTCTGAAACTGAACCGAAGCGTGCAATTTTCCCGTATGAGAGAAGTATTATTTTGTCAGCAGCAACTGCTGCAAGTCCGGGATCGTGGGTTGTAAACAGCACCGTAACACCTGAGTCAACCACATGCCGTATCAGTGAAAGTAATCTGCTTTTATTGCTTAAATCCAGATGAGATGAGGGCTCATCCAGTAGCAGAAGTTTAGACTGCTGTGCGAGAGACCGGGCTATCAAAACCAACTGTAATTCTCCTCCGCTCAATGCTGTAACGGAACGATCCTTAAGCTTTTTGATCCCTACGGTTTCAAGGGCTTCTAATGCAATTTCTCTATCCTTCTCACCCGGAATCTCCAGGGGTTTCAAGTAGGGTGTTCTTCCAAGCAAAACATATTCCAGAATAGAATACTCAAATGGGATATGCTCACTCTGTGGCACAAGGCTCATTAGAGAACCGAGCTCTCTACGGGTGTAGTGGTCGAGGGGTTTCCCTTCCAGATATACGGTACCTCTATCGGGCCGGTGCCAGCCAAGGGCTGTATGCAGAAGGGTGGTTTTTCCTGCTCCGTTTGGGCCTAAAATTGCAGTTATGCTCTGTGGGGTAATTTCGAAGTTAATATCGTCAAGAACTCTGCCACCTCTTTCACTGTAAGCGAAGGTTATATTCTTAAAACTTAAGATCACCTCTCTCATTATTTTAGCCTTACGTAGGGTTTTGAGAGAATGATAACAAACAGTACTGCACCTATAAGTGATGTAAGAATGCCTATAGGAATCTCTCCAGGCAAAACTGTTCTGCTAACATCATCGCAAATTATTGCGAAGCTACCCCCCAGAAGAAGGGAGGCAGGAACAGAATAGCGGGAATCGGCACCCAATAATCGCCTTGATACATGGGGCACAATCAGTCCTACCCATGCCACTATACCACTAACCGAGACAACTGCGGCTGTAATCCCGGTGGCACAAACAAGAAGGAACAACCTCTCCCTCTCCGGAAATATTCCGAGAGAAAAAGCAGTCATGTCATTCAGGGAAAGTACGTTGAGTCTCCACCGCATCCGGTAAAGGATGAAAAGCCCTGCAGCAACTACAGGAAATACAGAACGAACTTCCGTCCAGGTAATGCCGTATAAACCGCCTAAAAGCCAGAAGGTTATTTCCGGAAGCTCGCTCAGGGGGTCTGCTACAAACTTGAGTATTCCTATCCCTGCAGAGAAAAAGGCAGAAACTGCAATTCCGGACAGAATAAGCCTCAAGAGCCAACCTCCGAACCTGAGTTTATGTGCAAGAAAGTAGGAAAATCCCAGGCCTAAAACAGCGAAAATTGCAGCCAGAGCCTGGACTACCCACCCCACGTTATTTAAAAAGAGAATGCCTAGGGCGGCTCCGAAGGCCGCACCCTGGGATACACCCAGTAATCCAGGCTCTACAAGGGGGTTTGCAAAGATCATCTGAAAAACACTTCCCGCACAGGAGAGAACCATTCCAAGCATCAAGGCAGTCAGAACCCTCGGAAGCCGGAGAGATAGCACAAGCTTAAAGGCAAGCTGATCCTTTAATAGTCGGCCTGGTGCTATTAAACCGGGTTCCGGATATCGACCCACAAATAGAGAAAGGAGAAAGACGGTAACCATAACTACCGAAAGAAGAATCATCCGGTGATGAGGCGATGTCGAGGTGCTTTTGGTTTGGCCTTGAGTTCTTTCTGTGTTATCTGCTTTTGCTCTTATCAGGGGAAATCTCCTTTAATCCTGGGTAAAATTTTTTCTGTGAAAGGGGATTCATCCAGATTATATAACCTGTAAAAAAAATCTGCTGCTTCCTGTCTCATATCGATATCGATAAAGAGATGGGGATGCAATTTTTTTGCAAGCCACTTCAATCCAAGTATCCAGCGAGGATCGGGTTGATCCCACGAGTAAAAATCACCGGGGAAAGCGTAGAGGTTTCTGTTTTTAACAGCCTTTAGAGCACTCCACCTGGGATTCCCGAGTAACTCCCCCTTTACCCTGTTTGCATCTCCCCGATAGGATACCACATAAATATGATGTGGATTCCATACCGCAATTTGTTCGAAACTTACCTTTATCCAACCATCTCCCATGGCACTATCTTTCCATACTGCATGACCTCCTGCCATCTTAACCATTGTGGTTTGAATCCAATTGCGTGGCGGTACGTTGAATGCAAACTTACCATCCTGCTCGGAAAAATAAATTAACAACACCCGGGGCTTATCCCCCTCAGGGATACTTTCTGTAACAGAGAGAACCTCTTCCTGTTCCCTCCGGTAGTATTCCCCTATCTCCATTGCCCTGCTCTCATTCTGAAATAATTTTCCGAGGGTCTGCAGATCTCTTTCAAACTGCTGTGGGGTCTCCAGATTCAGGTACACAACAGGAATCTCCAGTTTAGAAAGGGGTCTTCCGAGCTTCTCCTCCATAAAACTCTTCATTATCACCAGATCGGGATTAAGAGCTGCTACCTCCTCTGCTCCTGCCGTTCCCTGAAATATTGTTTTATCTCCGTAGAAAGGATCTATAAACGCTATGAAGTTTCCCATCCCCTGGTCCGGATCACTCATTCCAACGATTTTCTCCTTTGCTTCCGGGAAAATGTAGGCAGGATTGGCAATAAGGGCTGCCGCCCTCCCTGCGAGTATAATCCTTTCAGGGGGTTCTTCCAAATACACTTCCCTGCCCAGGGCATCTGTAATTGTTAGTTCCTGTTCACCGGTCTTTCCGGTTAACGCTTCAGAGCGCGTTTCTTTTACAGGAGCGGGGAAAACTCCCGGCCATGGAATAGAGATAAGTACAATGGCCAGAAATACCATGATCCAATCCTTGAAATGTATCATTCTTTTTCTCCTTTCTAGTAGGCAATACTATTGGAATAGAAGAGAGGAAGGGTATCCGTATTAATTATGAATGCCGGCAGGTAGCTAGATGCATCTCCCGGATTATTTACAATTTTATTTATATCAAAACCTAGGCCTATTCCTAATGAAAAGGTAGCATCTGCCATGGTTCTAAAAGAGGGAAGAAAAAGGAGACCTGCCGACTGATTATAACCGGTAAAAAAATCTTTCGGACCGGAAAAGGCGGTTTTCGCATCGTAGAAAAAGACCATATTGATACTTTGCAGAACGACCAGATTTAAGAGAGAAGTTTCTATACTGTTTAGAAATGGAATCCCAAGATAGATTCTTGTCGCAGTTTCGTATGGGAGTCCTGTTTGAGCTGTGGAGCTTACCCCCAGGACTACGTTACTCGATTGAAGCAGATTCAGACTTCCCAGGCCCACCGATCCCGTAATCTGTAATCCTATAATAGTGCGTGGAAAAAGGGAAAACCCCTGGATTAAACTCAAGGCTATTCTATCTTCTACTTTATTGTCCAGGAAGTAATAGTTAAGAGTATTACCCAGATCGATTTTTGTACCCCATTTTACGAGAGAATCGAAACCTAAGGAGGCGGAAACCGGAATATAGGGGTTTACAGCGGATTGCAGAGCAGGGTTAAAGGGAAGCTCTGCCATGCCCCCTGAGATAGAAAAATAAAAATGTGGATAGTAGTATTTACCCACATACCCAAGCTCGGTTTCGGTATAAAACCTCTTTGTGTAGCGAAGGGCTGCCAGTTCGAGAGTGCCGGGGAGAATTACTCTGGCCGATACACCTAGACTGTGAAACCCGGGAAAATTGAAACTGCCAGATGACGCTGCGCCGAAGGCTACACTCTGTGCGTCGGTTTCAGATTCCGCTTCGGTAGTGGTTACAGAGATAAACGGAGAGAAGAACAAATCCCAGGAGAACCTGTCATAAAACTTGGGCCCTGCCCCGATATACAATCCCTCTCTATCCTGCTGGAGATAGGGTTCCACCGTCCAGAGTGTTGCCGCTCCATTTCTCAGCCAGTCCTTCATCGTCCAATCGGGAACCAACTGCCTGGGGTAAAAGTTATTCTTCCTGTTATAGTCAAGAATTGCAGGATTTTTATCGATTCCCACATACTTGACCTTCTCAGGGGTGATGATACTCTTCTCCCCCGTAGTTTCAAACACAAACTCCTCTGTTGTTCCATCTTTAAGAAAAACGGTTGCTTTCAGGGGTATTGGCAGGGAGGTTTCTCCTTTCTTGCCGATAGTCAGCTCTGACCGGTAACCGCCGTTCTTATCTCTTTCTGAGTTAAGCTTTCCCTTAATACTGTAGTCAAGGGAATCATTCCCATATATAAAAGAGCGGAAAAACTCATCAAGCTCAACTCCGTAATATTCTTCCAGGGATTTCTTAAGCCTCTCCGATGTAACCATGTAATACCTGTTATCCAGCAGGTATTCCCTGAGAGCTTGGGTGAAATCATCTTCACCCAGGGTTTGCGCAAGCATTTTAATAATTAAAAAGGCTTTATTGTAATCTGTGGCGGAAGTTGCGTTTATTATCTTATCTTCCGGCTCTCCCTTTAAAGGTTGATCCCAGCCTGCCCTCTTATTGACCGTGATCGAAAGAATCTTGCCCCCTCTCCAGCTTAAGGAATCTATTTTACCCATAAAATACTCTATGAGCTTTGCAGCCACATCATTATGATATCGATTGAACCTGTTTCTCCATACACCGTATTTCTTCTCTATATAGCGGAGGGATGCGTATTCCGTTAACCCCTCCGATAGATAATTTTCTCTTGAGAAATCGGGAGGAGAACCGATTCCGAAATACATATGCCCCAGTTCATGAGCTACCAGAAAATCGAAAAGTGGGTTAAGGAAATCCGGTATTACACGGTTTGCTCCGCTGAAAGCACCGTCCGCCAGAATAACCACCGAGCTGGCTGCCATGCCCCAGGTACCAGGGCTCCCCTGCACCATGCTGATGTTTCGAGTCTTGAGGGGGAAATACTCCTTTGCATAGTAATCAAGCACATCCTTTCCGTAAGTTGCAAGCATACGAGCCGCTCCCTCCTGCCCTTCCCTGCTGTAAACCCTTAAGTATGTCTTTCCATCTGCCAACAGGGTTTCGTATTTAAAATGATTCTGAACGAAAACCAACGGGAAAGTGCATACAGGTGCGGCAGATTTTACTCTATAAACTCCTCCATCTCCGATGGTAAAGTCTGTACCCAGTGCCGCCATCTCCCAACCTGGAGGCAGGGTTATTTCTGCATCGAAAGTAAAAAAGGGGAAACTGTATGTCCCCCTTTCGAGAAAGGTCTCATCAGGAACAAGGTAGGGTAACCAGAAAAAACGGGATATCATCTTATCCTTAAAATAGTAATCATCCATGCCCCGGATGTGCTTGAGATGGGCATAGTACTTCATGGAAATGGTCAATGTTGTTTCTCTCCGGGTGTTTTGTGGAACATCAATTTCGCAGATAAGATGTTCGGTATTATAATCGATATAAATAGGAGTCTCCGTAGCCATGTACCTCCAATCGGTATCCATATTGTTTATCTTTATATCCTCCAGGTGAATCCATGTAGGAGAAAACCCCTCCGGCCCACCCTGTTCGAGTAATGGAAAAAAGTAAGGATTGGGTTTTTCACCGGAGTTAAGCATCAAGAACAGATAGATTTTCTTATTCTGCCTTTCTGCTTTATCTGTACGTTCTATTTCAATTGATACTTCTCCCTTCAGTAGACCTTCAGATGGATCTACGGTGAGATTGATTCTATAGTATGGAAACGATTGATCTGTCTGTGCAGAAAGAAAAATCGTAACAATAAATAGAAACCCCATGCATAGAGTCTTCCTCATGAACAACCCCCTTCAACGAGAACTCTTATAGTCTTCAGGGCTGTCTATATCCTTAATAACCGTCTGCTCATCTACAGGAACTGCCAGAGTTGGATACAAGGCAAGCACATCTCTCAACGTTTTCCTGTCATCCATTTCTAGAATCGTCTGGCATACTCTCCTTGAAAGGAAGATAGGATGCCCCTTTTTCCCCTTATATTTGGGAATTACTACATCAATCTGGTCATACTCTGTAAGCTTCCTGTAAACTTTCGGAGGAATGAAAGGTTGATCTCCCAGTGCAATAAAAAAGCGATCTGTCTCTATGCAGGATGCACCACATTTAATCGAGGAAAACATCCCCCTTTCGAAGCGAGGATTCTTTACAATCTGGACTCTTTTATTATTACCGAAAATCTCTATTAAATCTTCGGCTCGATATCCTGCAACAAGAATTACTCTTGAACATACCGATAGGGCCTTCTCTACAGAACATTCGATTATGTTCTTCCCCTCAAAGGGCAGAAGCATTTTCCACTCCTCCATTCTCTCGGACTTTCCCGCAGCGAGTACGATACAATCAAAAGACTTTCTCAAGACAGCCGACCTCCTCTACTGATAATAACTGCGATACTATCACATGTAAATAAGGTTATTATAACTAAATTTAAAGAGTAGATAAATTTAACTAATTCGATTATATTGAAAACACTCTGTTCGAAGTTAAACGGGGCATCACTTGACATGCGGT
>Ga0180301_10004629_pt1 | contig 10623 bp, 11 predicted proteins | sample GuaBasSediGuay16_FD_121797 | JGI IMG/M metagenome (GOLD analysis project Ga0180301, IMG submission 121797) | Subseafloor sediment microbial communities from Guaymas Basin, Gulf of California, Mexico - Guay16, Core 4569-2, 12-15 cm | ecosystem: Environmental > Aquatic > Marine > Hydrothermal... | reverse complement strand
GCCAGTAAGAGCGCCACCGATTGCGCCCACGGCTACCAAGATACCTGCTGCGAGTACTAAATCAATAATGACACTACCAAATGCATCCATTATAGCCCACCAAATTTGTAATGCCGTGAAATCAAAGAAAACGCCAACAGCTATTTGCAAAAATAAAAATAACCCAAAGCTGATAATACCTACCGTAGCTCCTGCTTTCGCGCCTTTTGCGATGAGCCCTCCAATAAAAGCGCCTGCGCCAAGTGCAGCTAAAACAGACCAGGTACCTCCGATAATCATAGTATAAGGATGAACCATTATTAAAAATGCACCCTGAAATACTGAATAGCCAAGTGTTTCAAGTTCAGAAACAGATAGTCCTAGAGTAACGAATATTACAACAGCACTTGCTGCAATAATGCAAAATAGTACTCCTGCTAAAACACGTCCAGCACCCATTAAATCACCTTTTTTTTAAATTTTAAATACATTAACAATTGTACTTTAAAATTCTAATTTTTTCTACTTAATCTTTGTGTCTTGAAGTCCAGAATTTTATAATTTCTTCTGCTAATCTTCCAGGTGCATCTGGAAGTGAGACGATTCTTGCTCTTAACCAAGGACTTAGAAATTTTTTGTAAAATGGAAGATTATATCGGTAATCGAGCAAAATTATGATACCTTTGTCAGTTAATGTACGAATGGGGCGTCCTGCTGCTTGATTTGCGCGCCTAAAGGCGGGTATATTATAGGCATAGTCTTTTCCTTTTTGAGAACCACCATAATAGTCAATTAATGCTTTAATTCTCGCTGATGGTTTAGCAAACGGGATACCGCATAAAATTACTCCGTTCATTAAATCACCTGGAAAATCCTCTCCTTCTGCATTTCGTCCGCCACAAACGCCCAATAAGACCGCACCTTCATTCTGGGATCTTAATTTAAATTCTGCAATCATTCTATCATTTTCTACAGAAGAAGTATTTCTCTGTTCGCAAAACACTTTTTTTCGCTTGATTTTTTTTATAATCCCGTGCTTAAGAAGTCCTTCAAGCACATCATAACTTGCTGTAAAAATACCTACATTTTTAGGAATCGCCTCAACGGCTTCCACACACCGTTCAACATATTTTTCATACATTTCTTTCGTTCGGCTATTACCTTTTGTGGAAAGCCCTTTCATAGTAAGAACTAAGAGATTCTCTTTAGGAAAGGGTGTTGGGAGCGACAATTCGATGGTATTTTCAGGAAGCCCCACGATATCTGAATAATAATGAATTGGTTCTAAGGTTCCTGAAATGCTAATTGATGAATAAATATTTTGTAGGATAGGGTTTAGTATATCTCTGGGGTCTAAAGAAACAATTTCAAATTTTATACTGACTTCACCTGCCCTTGTATAATATTTTGAGGCACAGAAGAAATAACTCTTAAAATTTTGTTTTAATGCCCAATTCATCCAGAACATTCCAACAGAATGGAGGAAAGAACGGGGATTTTTCCCCTCTTTTAATCGTTTATTTCGCCAAAGTTCTCCTAACTTAATTATTTCTTTAATGAAATCGGGAGTTTGATAACCTTGAAAGACCTTATTAAAAGTAAGATGCGGTGAAATTCCGAGCTCGTCGGAAATTTTTTCTTTTAAATCGTCCATTGTAGTGAGTAAATTGGTGCCAAAATCGATAATTGAGGAGGCATCAAATTTTTCCGCTTCACGTATCATTTGTTCTACGGAATAATAGGTTAATTGATTGGATGCAATCTCGGTTGCAACTTCTGGCACGTTATGGGCTTCATCTAATATTAAAATAACATTATTTAAAGATGTTCCAATATTTTCTAAAAAGAAATCTCGAATAAAGGGCTCGAAAAGCCAGACATAACTTCCCACTACGATATTCATGTGTTGCAGAGCCAATTTACTAACTTGGTAGGGGCAGAATTCCCAATTCCTGCAGATTTCTATGAGATCCGAAGCATCTATCGCATGATTTGCCAATTGATATAATAAATGGGTGAGCTGCTTTGAATTTTCCTGAATGTGTAGATCATAAGGGCATCGATCTAAATTTCGTAATTCACGACACAACAACTGGGCATTTAAAGGATCTTGAGCATATTGCAGGACATCTGGATGAAAACACATGGAAATTCTTCCTCGTAAAGAGAGCGCCCCGAGGTGGATTTCATAACCTTGAGTTTTTAGGTGTTTAATAATCCTATCAAGTTCTCGAATTACATGTTGTCCTTGAACATGCGTGCGACATAAATAAATTACTTTTAGTTCATCTTTATTTTCCATAACGACTGGTAAGACAGAAGATAAAACGGTAATCGTTTTTCCGAAACCATTAGGAGCTGAAATAACAATGTGTTTTTCTAATTTTAAAGCATTATAAATTTGATTAATAGCAATATCTTGCCCGGTTCTCAATGCTGAAAATGGAAAGTAAAGTTTTACTTCGGAGGGAATAGTAGGTTGATTCATAAAAAGTCAGTTCTAAAACTTTTTTACAATAGATAAGAAGTACTAACTTTGTAACTTGGTTTATATATTGAATCATTAATATTTAACAATATGGAACCTTCAGAATTAAAGTGGTATACAAAAACAGAAGAGGATCAAGTGAATCCACTAATCGCATTCATTACAGAAGTAGAAAATGGCTTATTTTTACTAATTTCTGATAAAGCGGCACAACTGGGGACAATAGCCATTGGTCTTCCAACCCTATTAGGGAAAAATGGAATAAGTACATCATCTATCCCGATAGTTTTTGGAATACGGAATGATCTACTCACTCGCGCCATAGCGGAGCGCGTAGCATTTCGTTGTAAAAAGATAGTCATTGCAAGTACCCATTTATCGGAGGAAGCAGCTGAACTCTCACAACGAACCTTGCGTTTTGTAGAAGAGGTAATTAAAGATTACTTTTCTCAAAAACAATAGTGGTGATTAATGCATAAATTAATTGAACTTTTAACAGATGGAAAGAAATCATGGATTAATGAAATTTTGATTATTTTTAAACCATTATTAAGTCTTCTGGCAGTAGATAATGAATTTTTTAATTTAAAAAAGGTGGAATTTGAAAAGATTATAGAGAATCCAAAATCATTTTTAACACATCCTTTTCACATATGGTTCCAAAACTTATTGAAAAATGTCATTATTCTCGATGGTCAGGCAGTCTATGATACGATTCGGGACTTATTTCTCAACCGGTTTGCACTTCAATCACCAAATTGTCTTGCGTGCCCTGATGAACATGGTTGTTGTCATAATACTTACAGCATTGAACATATCGATTACAAACGGATTATTGCAAACAAGTTAATTGATCCGTCATTTATTTCGAGGTTTCGTAGTAAATATAAGTTGAAGCTAGTAAAGGATTCTAATGGGAATAAGCATTGTGCTGCCTTTGATGTTTCCACCAAAAAATGTCTTATTCATCAATTTAAGCCTCCTACCTGCTGTAAATACCCTTTAATCTCTAATGTCCATGAGTGGTCTGCTGAAAGGATGGCATGGACAGGGAATTGTGCACATCACACCGAAGTATGGGTAACTCGCGTCCATCCTGCGATCATGAACGTTTGTCGCGATTTATGGGTTTATGCGCACCTTCTCTGGGAATCTGAGCAATCTTTATGGTTTCGACTTAAAAAACCACTAGATACCGAACTAAAAGAAATTCTCTCAAGAATCCTAGCTCTCAAGCAATGTAACTGGATTTACAAAAATGCAATGTTGAAAAAAATTCTTCTTGAAGATTATTCGGAATCGGTTGTTATAACAGCTTTACGACTAATGAAAAAATTTTAGATGGATATGGAACTAAAGAAGACTTATTTGTAAATCGAATTTAAAATTTTCATCGCCTCATCAATCGTAAGGTGACTTAATTCCTTTGCTTTTGCATAATGTTTACCACAGAACCATTCTGCGTAGGGGGGATGTCCGACTAATCCAGCTTCTACCTTTTTGTCCCATTCGAGATCAGAAGCTCGTTTCTTAAAATATACTAAACCGCCTTCCGATGTATCAAATCTTTTATCGCAAATGCAACAAATCGGTGGTTTCATGATTTATAAAAAGATGGTTTTTCTATATATTTTTAACTTATCAAAAATTTTCTTCTTAGAGAAATTTTTTTTTCAAGTTTCGTGTTATTTCATTCAGTTTTTCTTCAAAGGCTTTCGCACGTTCAATGTCACCCATTTCATAATTTATTTGGATAACTTTTTGATAAGCTTCTAAAGCATCGTTCCAGCGGTGTTCTTCTTCTGCAATTATTGCAATCTGTAGTGCCTCCTTGGCTTCTTCAGCCAATTCAAGAAGCTTTCTTTCATCAATTCTAATTTTTTTAGATTTAAGAGATTTTTTCTGCAGTAATTCAATCCTCTGTTTTAATTCCTGTGCTTTTTCAGTTATCTGCCGTGCTTCTTCAAACTCACCTAATTCTTTTGAGATTTTAGCCGCTAATTGATAATTAAGTATTGCTTCCTGAGGTTTCCAAAGTATTTCTGCAGATTTAGCTTCCTCTAATAATTGGTTTCTCTTCTTTAATAGCTCTTTCTTAGATGTAATGGAGAATCATCCCTCAAAGGTTTATAACATCGAAAATTTCTTTTTAAACTCTTTAGCAAGGGCAATATTTTTCTCGATATATCGTTTATTTCGCTCTAAATCAACTTTTACTTTTTTAACTTTTTTCGCTATAGGGGACCCTCTCACAAAGATTTCCGGTTCAATTATCGTATTTGGTTGAATTACCGTGTTGATTCCAATCATTACCCCCGATTTAATATGCGAACCATCATAGATGCAGACATTAGGTCCTATTAAAACGTTATCTTCAATAGTTGAGCTATGTATTACTGAATTATGTCCTATTATAACATTATTTCCAATATGAATTGGAGCAGTACCATGAATGATGCAGTTATCTTCAATGACTGTTCGTTCGCCTATAGAGATCTCATTTTCCCCTCCTCGTATAATAACATTGAACCAAATTACACAGTCCTCCCCTATGGTCACATTTCCAATAATTATCGCGGTCGGAGCAATAAATGCAGTAGATGCAATTTTCGGTTGATAGGCACCGAATTTCCCAAGCAGTGGCTTTTTAGTTGTATCATCCAATATCCGGGGCATTAAAAAATTTCCTTTAAATCTTCTTTAATGTAGCATAATCTCCATATGATAAATAATTACCTGGAAATGTGATTATTCCTTTTGATTTAAGACTTTTCAAATTCTTTTGAAGTGTGTCTTGGTCATAATTTAGAGAATATTCTATTTCTATCTCTGACCTAGTCATTTTATGACCATTTTTCTTTAATAAATCCACTATAAATCTTTCTTCTTCAGTTAATTCGACCATAACTTTATTTAGACTATTATTTTTTTAAATTTTCTCATTTTTGTTTAATTTTCTAGTCATTTACACTTTATTTATAAATTGAAGATGTATACTTTTTATTCAAAAATCTAAGAAGATTGTACGTGATATGGATAAGGAATTACTTGCCAAGAAATTCTGTCCAACTTTACGATTTCATAGGGAAGAGAAATATACTCCGACGAATTTTATAGAATTGTTCAAAAAAAATAAATCAAAAATAGAATTTAAATGTCCAAATCCAGAGGAGAAATGGAAAAAAAAAGCAAAATTTGATAAGAAAACGGGATTGTTATGGTTTGCTCCTGCAATTTATGTTCATTTTCTTGAAGATGTGGGAATCTTAATTCGACATAAAATCGTTCAAGTTTCTTTAATCATCCAATACCATTTCTATTTTGCATATAATGAATATCAATGGGGAATCATTCAGGTCCCATTCCTTATGCATCCACATGATTGGGAGCAAATTATGGTTGCATTGAATAAAGCTGGTGAATTAGTTTCTTTTAGCGTATCAGCGCACGGAACTCTTTTGGAAATATGTAGTGGTAATGAACTTCAACAATGTATGATAGAAGGTTTCCGCTGTAACAAGGGATCTCACAATTTTGGGTCGATTTTTCAAACGCCGAATAAACCTCAAAAAGAAGATATAATTATTACACCAGAAACCTTAGTACCTATCGGAAATGGAGAGTATATTCCCTTCAAAGACACGATAATTATCTTAGAAAACAAATATGATATCGAATTTTTAAAAAAATTTTCATTTTATCCAATTATTCCACCTTGGGAGCGTTATTCGTATAATCCTACAACTTGGAAACCTAAATATTGGTCGAAATCGCCCTTTCAGCGCTTCATTGAACTTTCAAAAGATGAAAAAGGTGCCCCATAGATTTATATGATTAAATTTTTCTAAGAAAGTAAGGAGATTACTCACAATCTGAAGGAGGAATAACTTATTGCATAATAGTGGTGTAATTAATTGTTTTTATCATGCGGAGAATTTAAATTCAAATTGGTGCGTGATTTGTGGATGTCCAATATGTTCAGAATGTGTAAGAACGTCATACCTTTTCGGAATTGATTTTCCTGCATGCCCACCTTGTTATAACAAAAGAGCTAACATTATATTGGGCATTCTAATTCCATTTTTAAGTATTTTTATGTTAATTCTATTGAGTATTATTCCATTCAAAGATATCATCTTTGAAATGATTATTTTAATGATTCCATTATTCATTTTTATAGTAATTTTTATTGGAGAAAAAAAGAATTACGAAAAATGGTTTAAAACGCGCAATGATAGACCTATTTTAGATGAAGAAATCCGAAAATTAATTACGGAAGGAGTTATTATTCCATGTTCCAATCATGCGGAACGTGTAAGTATTGGAACGTGTCAAGAATGTGGTATGAATATATGCGTAAAATGTACCAAAATAAAAGGCAGAACTAGGTATTCTCCTGCCCAATTTCTTTGTGTATATCATCATTGGCTGAAAATACGGAAAATATTACTTAGGATAATAGGGATCCTTGGTTTGATTATGCTTATTCCTATAATTATAATTCTAAGTATAAGTTCAACTAATTATTTTATGGGAGTGGTTCCTATATTTGCATTTGCGTTTTGTACTCCTTTGTTTGTGATGATCATTGCAATCTATGCCTACTATATCAAGATAAAATGGGACTATTATAAATGGCGAAATGAGGTAGGTTTTATTCCCGAGAAATAGATGTTACGTCCTGTTTATTCGCTGTATTTCAGCACAGGGCACTTCTTGAGGCACTCCATACAACCAGTACAGTTTTTTCTGACCCAAACTCTCTGGTCTTTCCGAAAGAGGGCGTTGTGAGGACACAAGGAAATACAAATCCCGCACCCGATACATTCATTTGCTCTTTTAATGAGGGAAATGATAAGTTGCAGATCTCGCTCAATACATTCTTTTTTTCCACGAACAGTCATTGTTCCATCGGAAAAAATGTTAAGAGAGAGAGCAGTAATTCGCAGACTTATAATGCCTAATTCTGGGCTATATTTTGTTTTTCCTAGGATACGAAGGTGGTTTGCAATATTTTCGAAATGGAGATAACCTTCTATATGCCCTTCTATAGAAAAAGACCCATTTTGGCAAGGATTGGTACCTTGCGCCAGATGAAATTTTAATTTTTCGTCTTTTTGCCATATAATCTTTTCTGATGGAATTCCTAATTCAGTGGCTAATTTAAGTTGTCCTCGTTCTTTAAATTTTCTGGATCTCCAGAAGCCTCGTTCAGCCCAGAGTGGCGATAAGTGGTATTTCTTCGCCCAATTTTTCAAGAACTCCATCCAACGATTATATAATTCTGGGTGTAATTCTTTAAGGAGCTGTAATTCAGATAATTTTGTGGCAGGACAATAAATACAGCCAATCCGTTTATATCCTTCGAAATAGAGAGGATTAATTTTCACATGCTTAGAAAGGAGATACAGCCATACAAGTAAAGATGGCCAATCATGTATAGGAGAAACGCCAATCTGCTGGGGAAGGAAAGTATTTGTCCAAATTTTTTTCTCTTGATGTCTTGTAATGCTTTCATATTGCCGAGATCCAATGAATGTAACTACTTTAGTATTAGGATATTGCTGATTCAAATGTTCGGTAATATTTGCTAATTTAATTACCTTGCAACACCATCGATAATCTTTTGATGGGGGACCAAATTTATCTAAATTATCCCAAAAGGATTCTCTTGATTTTTTATAGAAAAATCTATCTTCTAATTTAAATTCTTTGATAATTTCTTTGGTAAAATTCACTGTCTCTTCAAATTCAATACCGGTATCGATAAAGAAGATATCGACTGGACCAAGTACTTCTTTAACTAAGAGGAGGAGGCATAACGAATCTTTACCTCCACTAAAGGAAATGGCTATAGGATAATCTTTGAATTTCTCCACAGTCTTTCGGATAAAATTCTTAGCTTTCCTCGCTCTTCTTTCAATAACTTGTTTATTGGCCTCCAGGACTAAATTCCAATCCTGTCCTCCTTTTCGTATGAGAGGATCTTTTGGAAAATCATGGTCTTTGGTCTTAACAACCATTCCCCTCTGAACATGTTTCAAATCTTTTGCAGAATATTTGGCGGGTCCTGTAGCGATTGCTTGTCGTTTAGGAGTAAGAATAATAAGTAAATCACCTTCTTTAAAAGAGGAATCATACTCAATAACGCCCGGAGCTAAAACATTTGCCCCTTTTGCAATATAATTCACGGCGCCCTCATCTACCTGTAACCATTTTTGAGATGACATTTGGGCTAAACGGCGAGCACCCTCTATTTTTGGAATGAATTCCCAGCGCATTACGGAAGGGTTGAAGCGAATATTCCCGAGGACAAATCCATCAAGAATGACCTCATCCATACGGTCATAATAGGGAGCTTTATTCAATAAAACGATTTTATTGGAAGGAATTAATCGAGTTCCAATATTCTTTCCGTATTGTTGATCAATAATCTTTCTGATTAAATGCAAATCCTTTTCGAATGCGGGTGTCAATTCAAAAGGAGGGGTAATTTCTAATTTTTTCAGCTTTGACTGACACAATGGACATTTTTTCAACTCGAAAATGGGTATATTGCAGTTATTGCACCAAAAATTGAGATTCGGTCCTAGAAAAACTTTGGACGGCATGAATGCACCGAAAAAATGTTAAAAAAGTTAAATCCAGAGAATTGTTATCTCTATTTCTAAGTTAAGAAATTTTCATCAAATTCATTTTCATAGAAATTCTTTCTCGAAAACAAATAAATTTTTTTATTAGAAAAAAAAGGATTTAACATAATGGGAACTTTCTTGAATTAGTTCATTTAATGAGGAAAAAAAATGACAAAACCAATTTGGGGAATTATAAAGGATACCGTTTTTGGCTATATTTTAATCACATATCCGATAAAGGAAATAGTAGATAGTTTTCCAGTCCAACGTTTGAGAAGAATACGACAATTAGCTGGTTCTGAGTATGTTTATCCAACTGCAACTCATGTAAGATTTGCACATTCACTCGGTGTAATGCACCTTGCAGAGCAATTATTGATGAATTTAGCAAAGTCAATTGAAGTTACGGAGGAGTTAGTAAAACGAATTAAAGTAGCCGCATTGCTCCATGATGTTGGACATGGACCTTTCTCTCACATTTTTGAAGCGCTTTTATTAAAAATTCTCGATAAAACACATGAAGATATGACTAGTTGGATTATTCGGGAATCTGAACTCGCAGAGATCATAGAAAAGATTGGATTAGATCCCAAGGAGATATCCCAGTTAGCTATAGGAAAGCTAGCGACAACTGATGAGAATTATTTGAATCAAATAATTGCTAGCGCAGTTGATGTTGATTCGATGGATTATATAGTACGAGATAGCCATTTTAGTGGGGCTGAATACGGATTTGTCGATATTTTCCGACTGATTTATACGATGGATATTTTTGAAGGTGATTTAGCAGTTAATGTAACCGCTTTATCGACTTTAGAAGCCTTTTTACTCGCACGATATGAATTGTTTAAGAGCATCTATTTCCACAAAACGTCACGAGCTGTGCAGATTATGTTAGAACAGGCATTGAATGATGCAAATGAAGAGCTAGGAATAATTCAATTTGATACGCCTCAAGATTTTCTGAAATGGGATGATTACACCATGTGGACTGCTCTTCGAAATTCAAAAAATGCCCATATGATTATTAAAGATTTAGAACGGCGAAAATTAATAAAAGTAGCATACGAACAAGCATCGCACATGAAAACTGAAATGGTCCCTGCGATTTTGACGAAAGAGAAAATTCGTGCACAGATCGAGAACGAAATCGCGGAAGAAGCAAAAATTGATCCTAAATTCATCTGGATTGATGTCCCTACATTACCTTCAGTTCCCTATCACCATTCTATCAGCCTTGAGCCAATGGAAATTCCAATGTTTCTCGAAACTCAAAAAGGCGAGAAAATAGCCAAGCGGATGACTGATATTTCCGATATAATTCGTGTATTAAAAGGCTTTTTGAATATTGTTCGGGTATATACGACTGATGAATACAGGGATATTGTCATTAGGGCAGCTATAAACGTATTTGGTGCCCCAAATTCCGCTAGAATTTCAATGTGATTTAATGAAAAGGATTAAACCAAAAAAGGTAAAAATTTAAATGCAATTTAATTGATCCATCTGATAGTAACTGCT
>Ga0180301_10004627_pt1 | contig 10623 bp, 7 predicted proteins | sample GuaBasSediGuay16_FD_121797 | JGI IMG/M metagenome (GOLD analysis project Ga0180301, IMG submission 121797) | Subseafloor sediment microbial communities from Guaymas Basin, Gulf of California, Mexico - Guay16, Core 4569-2, 12-15 cm | ecosystem: Environmental > Aquatic > Marine > Hydrothermal... | reverse complement strand
GTTATGGACTCTTCTCTTCTTTCTTAATTGCTGCTGTATATACGTTTTACCAATAAGGGGGGGACGTATATGCACAAACTTAAGGCCGTGAGAGTTGCAATTCTCACGGCCGCTCCTCTTTTAAAACATTGATTATGTTCTTAAAATCGGCCCCATATCCTCCACTACCTCGTCTGGCTTAACTCCTTTTATGCGGCTCATCTTGGCTATTGCCTTGTCCTGCAATGCTCCAGGCTGACGGCCTTTATCAAGCATCTCCTCTAAATTTATTTTACCAGTATCATAAAGATTCCAGAGGTGCTCGTCGAGAAGCTGCATTCCAAGTTTCTTACCCGTCTGAATACTCGAATCAATTCGATAGGCTTTATTCTCGCGAATAAGATTGGAAATAGCAGGTGTCACAACCATAAACTCGTAGGCGGCAACCCTTCCCCTGCCGGTCATCAACGGACAAAGTGCCTGACTGAGAACCGCGATGAGATTGGTGCTTAGCTGTGTACGAATCTGCTCCTGCTGGTTCGGGGGAAAGACGTCGATAAGCCTTGTAATGGTTCCTGCGGCGCTTGTTGTATGAACGGTACTGAAAACAAGGTGTCCAGTTTCTGCTGCCCTGATTGCGGCTTCAATCGTTTCAAGGTCACGTAATTCTCCAACTAAAATAACATCGGGGTCCTGTCTTAATACACGCCGGAGGGCTTCGTTAAAACTTGGAACATCAATGCCTACTTCACGCTGGTTAATAATAGATTTTTTATGACTGTGATAGTATTCTATCGGGTCTTCAACAGTAACTATGTGTCGGTCGAGATTTTCATTAATATAGTTGACCATACAGGCCAGTGTGGTTGTTTTACCACTTCCCGTCGGGCCGGTAACAAGAAACAATCCTCTGGGTCTGCGACACAAAGCCGAACAGATTTTCGGCAAACCAATCTCCTCAAACGTCATAATTTTCGTCGGGATAAGACGCAAGACCAGTGACATATTGCCTTTTTGCTTAAAGATAGCAACACGAAATCTTGCAGCATCACCAAATGCAAAACCAAAATCGGTTCCGCCCTCTTCCTGAAGTTCCTGCTGATTTCTTTCAGGAGTAATGCTCTTCATTAAACTAACTGTATCGTCAGGGTCAAGGACCTTTGTCTCCAAAGACCTGAGCCCGCCGTGAATTCTAAAAACAGGAGAACGGCCTACCGTAAGATGTATATCTGAAGCACCCTGTGTAACACAGGCATGCAATAAACGGTCCATATTAACTGTTGCCATTTGAAAATCCTTATTAACTTACTTTTCTTTAATCCGAACCGGCATTTTCGGCCTGACATATTTTTACGACTTCTTCCGGTGTCGTTATTCCATGGAATACTTTAATCCTGCCATCACCCATCAGCGTTCTCATACCACTTGCTACCGCCGCTTTTCTCAATTCGGTTGTAGGCGCCTTCGAGAAGGCAAGCTCCCTAAGTTCGTTGTTCAACTCAACCATCTCAAATACGGCAAGACGACCTTTGAACCCGGTACCCTGACACTGTTCACAACCCATACCTTTATAGATGGGGGTTTTTTCAATATCTTCCGGAGTGATATTCATCACTCTCAAATAATAGGGATCCGGCGCCTCGTCTATTACTTTGCAGTTCTTACAAATAACCCTTACAAGTCTCTGGGCCATTATAGCCTGTATAGAACTGGCCACGAGAAAAGGCTTGACACCCATGTCCACCAAACGGGTAATTGCACTGGGAGCATCATTGGTGTGGAGTGTGCTGAAAACCAGGTGCCCTGTAAGCGCAGCCTGAATTGCAATATCGGCAACAATACCGTCACGAATTTCACCGATTAGTATGATATTCGGCGCCTGACGAAGCATCGACCTTAATATCCTCTCAAATGTCAGGTCGATTTCCTCTCTGACCTGAACCTGATTCATTCCATCGAAGTTGTATTCGACGGGGTCCTCGGCGGTAATAATTTTCTTGTCTGCCTTATTGAGTTCCTGCAATGCGGCATATAGTGTCGTGGTCTTACCGCTACCGGTGGGACCGGTAACCAGAAAAATGCCGTTGGGCCTTTTGATTATTTTCTGAAACCGTTCATAATCCTCCTGCTCAAAACCAAGTGCTTGAATACCGATTCTGACGGCATCAGGTCTTAAGATTCGCAACACAACACTTTCACCATGATTTCCCGGCAAAGCAGAAACACGGAAATCGATATCATCGTTTCCAATAGTGCGTTTGATTCTGCCGTCCTGGGGCAATCTTTTCTCCGCAATATCCATACCGGATAGAATCTTCAGTCGCGTAATCATTTGTGCCTGCATACTCTTTGGAATGTTGTCTTTTTCCAGGCAGACGCCGTCAACCCTGTACCTCACACGAACTCTATCTGCCATCGGCTCAATATGTATATCACTGGCCCTCATATAGTATGCATTGTCGATTATCAGATTTACCAACTTCACAATAGGTGCATCATCATCCCCACCTGCTGCCTGGGCACGAAGGGCTTGAGCCTGCAGCTCATGACCAGCCTCTGCAAGTTCGGCGGCTGTCGCATCAATGCTATGTTTGAGTCTGTCATCTTCTTCCTTGTTTACCTGTTGGAATGAATCTTCAATAAACGAACGAATTTTTGAAGGGCTTGCAAGGCTGCAATCCAATTCAGTATTCAACCTGAACCGAACAGCATCCATTGCATCAAGGTCCAAAGGATCGCTGATAATCAATTTTAATCGGCCGTTGTCCATCCCCAAAGGCAGAACATTGTACCTTTTTACCAGTTCTGCCGGTATAAGACCAGCCGTTTCGGGGGGAATGGTGATGTTGTCTAAATTTATGTATTTCAAACCGAATTGCTTGGCAATTGCCTTAGTCAATATATCTTCATTGAGCAGACCAAGTTCCAGCAATACCTGACCAAGACGTTTATTATTGGTTCTTGAGGTCTTTATCGCATTAATGAGCGGTTCTTTTTTGACCACTCCCGCTTTGTAAAGTATTTCACCAAGTCTTTTGCGTGATTTTGCCATATCCACCCAATATCTTCAATATTTTTGTTAATTCGGGTATTATTTATTATAACATTATTTACAAAATTAGTCAATTCTGTAATTTTAATCGAACCATATTCAAAGCTGTTTTTGCTGCTCTAAACCGTATGGAATCTCTGTCCTGGGGAAAAACAAAGCGTTTTGTTTCAGAGCCGCTATCGGACTCAACACATATATATACTAAACCGACCGGTTTATGTTCGGTTGCACCGGTTGGTCCGGCTATACCGGTTATTCCGATTGCAAAATCTGTACCGGCCTTTTTTCTGGCCCCGCAGGCCATAGCACAAGCCACCGTCTCACTGACAGCGCCGTATTCGTCAATCAACTCCGCCTGCACGCCCAGTTCGCTGATTTTAGCGGCGTTGCTGTAAGTAACCCATCCCTGTGTAAAATATTCGCTCGCACCCGGTATGTCTGTCAAAAGCCTGGCTAAAATGCCCCCTGTGCAGGATTCGGCTGTTGCGATTGTCTTCTTTTCCCGGACCAGCTTCCGGCCAACCACTTCCGCTAAAGTCTGTTCATCAACTCCAAAAACTAAATCACCAAGATGCTCTCGCAGCATCTTTTCCTCTTTTTCTACCATTTTTTGCGCCTTGTCATTATTTGCCGCCGATGCGATAATATGCAGGGTGATTATACCGCTGGAAGCGGTACAGTTGATTAGCGGATTTCTGCCGCGATGCATAAGATTACCGAGCATCTGAGCAATATTTGATTCCCCGGCTCCGAAACATCTTAGTTTTCGCAGGACAATGACCTGTCCTGCTGCAATATTTTTCAGCTTTGGCAAAACCGATTTTTCAAACATCGCTTTCATTTCCGACGGAACGCCCGGCATAGCAAAAATTAATTTCTCACTGAATTCCGTCATAATACCCGGCGCAGTGCCAAGTTCATTGGCAATTGCCTTTGTACCAACTGGCAAATATGCCTGAATTTTATTCTTCTCAGACATTTGCAGATTTCGCCTGCCAAAAAATCTTTGCATCTTTTGTAAAAGCTCATCCTGCAACTGTAATTCGCTGCCGAGAAATTGTGCAAACCCCTGCCGGGTCAAATCATCATCGGTCGGCCCCAAACCCCCTGTCACTAAAACTATTTCCGCATCATCGGAAGCTGAATTCAATGTCCGCACAATCCTCTCTATTTCATCACCGACAGTATAGCAGCTAACAACCGGTATGCCAATTGAGAACAGCCTCTCACATAGATATGCCGCGTTGGTGTCCACCGTTTGACCGGTGAGAATCTCATTGCCGATACTGACTATGCTCGCCTTTCTCATAGCCCTAAAATTCAATTAACGCCTTGACCACCCCGTCCCGGTATCCCGCCACCATTTCAAATGCTTCCCTGGTATTTTCAAAGCCGAACCTGTGAGTTACCAGAAAATCAACCTCTGCTTTGCCGGAAGCTACCAAATCCATCGCCGCTTGAGCACAGCCGACTTGTCTGCGAATATTTACTATATCGATTTCCTTCCTGCGCAGCTTATCAATCACAAACGATACCCGCTCAAAACGCGGTGCGCCAATCAGTACCAGTTTGCCCCCCGGCCTAAGCAATTCAATTCCATCATCAAGTGTGTCCTGCTCTCCCGCACATTCATAAACATAATCAACACCCAATGGCTCCCGTTCAAGAATCGGCTTCACAATATCGCCTTTTTCGGGATTGCCGACCCAATCGGCGCCGGCATTTCTTGCAACCTCCACACGCTCCGGTATCTTGTCGGTCATATAAATCGCTTCCGCCTGTTGGGCTCTCGCCGCTATCATACAGCTAAGGCCTATCGGCCCGGAGCCTAAAATCGCAATCCTGGCCTTTTCCTGCATTTGTGCCCGACGGACCGCATATATCCCAATCGAAAGCGGCTCGCACAAGGCACCCTGTTCGAGAGTTATCTTACCCCCGGTAGGCAGACAACACTCCTGCGGCATAACAATATACTCGCGTAAACAGCCGTCACCCTGTCCCGGCGTACCGAGAAAACGCAGGTTATAACAGGTATTTTCCCGCCCCATTTTACATTGAGCGCACTTGTGGCACGCAGCAATCGGGTCAACTACCACCTCATCGCCGACCTTAACGCTTGTAACCTTACCACCGATGCCTTCAACCGTGGCTGAGCATTCGTGCCCGACTATAAAAGGATATTCGACAACCTGCGAGCCTATTCTGCCGGTCTCGTAATAATGTACATCTGAACCACAGACACCAACTTTTTCCATCTTTAACAGCACATCGGTATCATTTTCTATGCCTGGCTTTGGAATATCAGCCACTTCCATCTTCTGCAAACCGGTCAAAACAACTGCTTTCATAAATTTCTCCAAAAAATATTTCTTCTCTTCCTTATATCAAAAAACTATACACTTTGCCATAGAATTAATTACAATCGGATAGAAGGGCGACCAAATCAGGCTCAGTAGCCGTCCTGAGCCTGGCTTGCTCGGCTGTATTGCCGCCTTATACAACTTTGCGACATTTCAACTGGTCTACTTAACTCTCTCACAGACTATATTCGTCAGGTCAAAGCCCAAAGCCTGAGATTTGTCGTTCTTTCCGACAATCTTAAACAGCAGGTTGTTCGCCCCTTCCTCTAACTCAAGCGTGCCGACATATTGCTCCGTCGCCGGTTGGCTCTTGTCGCTGTACAAATCCACCACCGGCCCCACCGGAGCCTCATCCCTGAATAGCTGCACCTTACCCTGCTCCGGTCCTTTGACAACATCCAGGCTCACTCTGTATGTCCCCGCAGCCGGTAATTCACACGTAAAGCAGATAATATGATGACCAAATGAATCCGTATCTTTCGCCCGCATCGAAAGATATCGAAGCGCCCTTTGGTTAAACTCTCCTCCCCCGTCTTTCGTCAGCGTCGCATTGCGCAGCGAAAAAGCATATATCGGAACATTCCACCACACAGCAAAAACAATCCTCTCCGGGTGGAGAACTTCCCTATCCCCCGCAACCGGCAGTTCAAACTCACAACTCGGCCGTTCCTGTGAATAGAGGTAAGTCAGACCGCAATAGTCATTCAACATATCATTCCCCGTAGGTGCGTGCTCGATTGTCTGCAAAATACTCTCGTTATAGGAATAGGCATCTCCCAGAAAAATCCTGTACCCCCCTGTCCTTCCCAGATGTTTCTTATACCCCAGGCACCCGCTAAGCACAAATGACCGCCGCGACTCCCACCGGCCCGGAACATCATACCACCCGCCGTTGTAAAAATCCTCCGAACCCGTCCCGTGAATAACAAGTTCCCCGTCGATTGTTGTCTGGTCGTCACCCTCGAAAAAGCGGGTAGCGCCTGACTTAAATCCCTGTGACTGCTGCACTACTCCGACTATATGCCCGCGACCTTTAGTCTCGATAAAAGTAAAAGGTTTGCCCTTCGTCGTCGGATTCTCCCGCCGCCACAGCGCATAAAACTTACCTTCATTCTTATCCCGGCCTATCGGCACAAAAAGCACCTCCGCCTCCACCGTCTGTTCTCTCTCCAGCCCCGGCTCCGAATATAACTCAATTCGCCCAGCCTGATCAAACGGCATCGGGAAATAACAATAGTTCACTTTGTCCGCCGTCCCCACCATCAGGCATTTCATCGCAGGCCTGCCCCAGGCGTATCCAAAGAAATCCCCCGCCGGGCTTAAAATCGCAGGCTCATCTTCGCCGTCCCAGTACGCTCGAATAACAATATCGCGCTTCTTGCCGGCAAATGCCTCGGCAGGCTGCATACGAATTCCAACTATCCTCCCCGGCCTATTTACCTTAAACACCGTCACAGCCTTTCCCGGCTTCAAAGTAACCCTGGATTCGATTCGCTCTGCCTGCCCTCCATCTGGAATTACATAAGAACTTATATCCTTGCCACTTAAACCAAATAGCGTTTTGGCCTTATCGAGATGGCTCCGATACTCATCTCCGGGTTCCGCTGAATAGCTCTTTATCCCCGTCCCTTCGGGATATGTCGCATAATTGATTTGATAAAACTGCATACGCTCAGCCCTGACAAAAACCTTGCAGGATTTCTTATACGTCAGCGGAACATAGCTGTAAAAACCACCTGCCCCGTATCCAACCAGAGGCCGTTCAAACGCCGGATGACTACCCGTAAAAATTTCGCGAAACTTCACGCGTATCCTTGGCTCATCTTCACCGTCAAAATAGAACTCCATCATATCATCCGTCGGAGTCGGAGTCCAAATACGATAAATCACCCCAGGCCCTTTCAGGTCTGCCAAGACAAGACCATTGTTCTCTTTGCGTACAAATGAATATTTCCCGCTGAAACCATCGTCATTGCCGCCGGTCCGGTCGTAGCTCGATATCGATGCCACCTTGACCGACTCCGTAAAAACACCTAAACGGTCGAGCCGATACAACTGCTCAATCCCTGGTTTACAATCGTCACCAATCACTAGCTGAGCCGATACCACAAACAATGAGAATAAAGCAACAACAAAAATGCGATTAGAACCAAATACCATATGACCTTTCATATCCTTTCCCTTTCATACAGCTTGACATTCCCCCTGTAAAACTCCTTAGAAAATCCAGCATTTCCGCTGGCATTAATCCCGGCCATAAAATACGTAATGGTCGTATGTTCTCTCGTCATTTCGCTTTTTCTGATACTCCTCAAGCTCGCCATGGTATTCACAATGAAAGAAGCGGCGGTCAAGGATAGCCGCCGGAAGCAGCATTCTCTTGCCCTCAATAGCGCCTCCAAGGTGAAGAATTGCAAGTGGAATATCATCCCCCGTGCGCGCATATTCTCTGCCTGCACGTGGGAACAAACCGCTCTTCGACTGTACTTTCAGAAGATTATCTGCGACGCTGCAGGCAAGTCTTAACATCGCCTTGTCCTTTGTCGCTGAATAAAGCTCCAGCAATGCATATATTATTCTCCAGTCGCTGTTATCCGTATCAAAACGAAGTCCTCGCTTGCTGCCATCGGCCAGCCCTAACTCGCCAAGACCCGACCGAACAAAAAGCTGCCGCAGCATCTGCCAGTGAGTCTCGCTACCTGTCAGGCGATACGCCATAGCATAGCCCCAAACCACAAAACCATCGCCCTTGAGCGGTGCAAATGACTCTGGTATATAGTATCCTTTTTTTGTGCTTTGCCATTTAAGGGGTGTTCCATCGGTCATCACTGCAATAAATACTCCCTTCTCGGCATCATAGCAATGTCGGCCGTAAACTTCGAGGTCTTCGCTGGCCCAGCAGATAAACTCCCGTCCAACTTCTGCATATTTGCCCCCGGCCGCTATCAGCGTTTCGCCCGCCTGCATTTGTGCAAGCGGAAGCTGATGATACCGGCTGCTCTGGTGATAGCAGCCCACTATCTTGGCCTCATTGATGGTCGGGTGAACATGCCCCAGGGCAGTCTGTGCCCGGTCGTTCTTACGATAGCTCAGTTGCCCGCCGCAAAGCCCCGTCTTGGAGTCCCGGCCCTGTTGCCATCGATAAATCAGACGTCGCGCCCACAACAAAACGTCTTCGTTTTTATCAAGGACCGAAAGCATCACAGCGCTATGCATAAGCGAAGGCGTAACATTACAAAACGACAGGTTATTGCCGTTTGTTGCAAACGGCACTTCAATATCTTCATTGAACTTACTATCCCATTTAGGCTGTATCTTTTTCTCCGCGTCCGCGTGCCGATTGTAGTCAAGAAGTTCCCAGCTTATAAAGTGCCCTGCCCATACCATTTCCATCAGCCGCCGCGCCGACTCCGAATCAACCTTCCACATCAGCCGGTAGTAAGGAAGGTGGTTCTTGAACTCATGCAAGTTGCCGTTTGGATACTGGCTCACTACATGGTCGCCCTCAAGGTCCCAGGCCGTATGACCGCCCCAGTAAAGCAGTCCGTTCGGGGACTGCAAATGCTCCAAAGCATACCTCGCCGCCGCCTCCGCAGCCCGCTGATACTTCTCTTCGCCGGTAAGGCTCGTTAATCCGTCAAGCAACCGTACTAAAGGCTGCTGGCTCGCAAAATTCGACAATACCCACGTCTGCCCCCGGCATTCCCACTTTACCGGTGCTAATGTCTCGCTGTGAAGGCCGTCGACAAACAGAGGCGTTTTTTCTTTGCCGTAAACATCCCGTCCGTGATTGAGAACGGTATCTGCAAAATTGCGCGCAGCCTCAACATAACGCTCCGCCGTCGGTTCAGACATTTTGCTAACTACCTGACTCGCCGGCAACACCAGAACCGCTGCCGCAAATAGAACACCTCGATAAAATAACCTGCTAATTTCACCCGTCATGTCATATCCTTATCAAATACTGATTAAACTCTTCTTTCATAAAGAATTCACCCTCACCAACCATCATTGTATTATGTAGTTTCGTTTCGATTCTGATAATTTATTAGGTGCTTCTTCTTTTAAAAATTTTCTCAATCAAATTTATACAATAATTATCCATTCGCGGTGAAAATACTTCAAGGAAGGACCTTCTCTTTTTGCCTGCTATTATAATCATTATTATCATAAAAATCCCTGCAATTAACGTATTTTGCCAGGAATTTAATGCCCATTGCCAACTCACAATCATTTCAGATTCGCTAATAGGCCATAAAAAAGAAATTGGCCAGAGAGAACCATCGGGTCCTCCGGAACCTATGAGATCACAGAAAAGATGAATCAAATAAGCAGTCATTGAAACCATTGCAGGCAAAATTTTCCTGCCGCAGATAAAATAAGCTATTAAGCCTACAAAAACCACTCCAAAAAGATTATGTCCTGCCTTATGATGCCATGATAAATAGTAATAATATGAACCATCACCTTTGATATCATCGATTATTCCGCCCAATCCATCTATATCTGGAATAACTCCACAAATCGTGGCAACAATCCTGTCTCTTCTTTTATCATAATTTAAATTCGATAAAACCCAACTGATAACCATATGCTGTTGAGGTGCCATTTTTTCTCTTAGCCCTATACTGTTTTATATACTTTTCTCATAATAAAAAATCACCGTCACCAATTAACATTGTACTTAATAGCGTTTCATCGACCATCTTCCCTTTTATAGACACGAACGTAATCAATACAGAACCTCTGAGGAAATATACTCTCATCAATTCCTTTTTGTCCACCCCATGCCCCACCTATTGCAAGATTCAATATGAGATATTGCTCCTTATCAAACGGCCACACTGCCACGCCCCCACCTTCATTTTCAAAGGCAAAGTATTTCATGTTATCTACGAAAAAGTCAAGCTGCGTCTCATCCCACTCAACTGCATAAACATGGAATGAATCATACGGCTTGTCAATTGTGATTTTCGAACCTTTATTAGTTCTCTTAATGTGATTGTACCCGGCCGTGTGAATATTCGCATGTATTGTATCGGGGTCAAACCCAACATACTCCATGATATCAATTTCTCCGCACCTTGGCCATCCAACTTCCCTTATGTTGGTTCCGAGCATCCAGATTGCAGGCCAAACACCTCTGCCTCTCGGCAGTTTCGCACGGACTTCTATCCGTCCGTATGTCCAACTGGCCCGGTTCCCGGTTATAATACTTCCAGAAGTATACTC
>Ga0180301_10004626_pt1 | contig 10625 bp, 16 predicted proteins | sample GuaBasSediGuay16_FD_121797 | JGI IMG/M metagenome (GOLD analysis project Ga0180301, IMG submission 121797) | Subseafloor sediment microbial communities from Guaymas Basin, Gulf of California, Mexico - Guay16, Core 4569-2, 12-15 cm | ecosystem: Environmental > Aquatic > Marine > Hydrothermal... | reverse complement strand
AGGCCCGGGCCGGGATTTGAACCCGGGACCACGGGGTCCACAGCCCCGCACTCTACCAGACTGAGCTACCCGGGCCACATTACATAATCGTAATTATGCATCCTCGCTTAAATACTTTACAGCGTATCACATACCGAATAGGTTATAGTACTCCCTTTACAAATTCATAAGCAGTTATAACTCTAGAGACTACTGTCCATGTATCTAGAGGTTCATTAAATATTGATATTTGAATATCTGATAACGCCTTTGTCTCCTTTTTGAAATCGCCTCTTTGAAAAGCACCTATTATGACTAGCGGTTTTTGTTCTTCAACGAGAAGCCTTCCTAACTCGGCTAATTTCATAGTTTCTCCTTTTTCTGTCATTAATATTATTTTTGTAGGCGCTATTTCACCTATTAAATCGCTTAAAGTACCCCTTTTAGCAGTAATTAATGGATTTTCGCTATCAGGAGGTACTTTTCCTACTTCGAGGAGTTGCTCCATGAGACCGACAAATCGGAGATAGTTTCTCGGTAGGCGTACATCAGATCTTAAGTATATCAGGTAGTTTGCATAAGTATGTACGTAGACTTTAAGTAAGCCAGCCTTATTTAGAGGAGAGCCTAGAGCCTCCAATAATGCTACATGGACTATATCAGGTCTGCCTCGCTTTTCTATATCCTTTAGTTTCTTGGCGGCTCTATAATGGAATGAGAGATCTAAAAGGAGCTGACCTGGTCCTTTTCCTCTCTTCTTAGCATATTTCCTTATAAGAGGATGCTTCCATAGACTCATTGGTATGGTCTCTAATGCAGCTTCAGCAAGGACTAGGTATAGCATACTCCTTTCGCAATAGATTCGGACTAAGCTATATTTTTAAGTTGCTACGGGAGACAAATAGTGATAATGATGAGAGAGCTAGCTAGAGAGAGGATAGACATATTGTTTAATTTAGCCACAGAGGTATACAGATATAATAGGGATCTAGCTAGGCGTTATGTAATCCTTGCCTTTAAGATCGCAATGAGGGCTAGAATAAGGATGCCGCGATATATTCGATGGAGATATTGTAAGAAGTGTTTCAGCCCTTTAATTCCAGGAATTAATGCAATAATTAGAATTAAACCTAAGGGCGAGGGTTACGTAGTTGTCCACTGTCTCGATTGTGGTCATATATTTCGAATTCCAATAAAGAAGAGAGATCGCGGGAGATAATACGCGAGATCCTTATGGGTTCAGGAGTTCCGTTTAATGAGAGCTTCTTTATTAATAGCTTAGCAGTACTTTTAGGGAGTCCGACAGAATAAATGGTATCGTTATTTATGAAGAGTATTACTGGGAGCTTAAGCCGTTCTGATAAATTTTCTAGAAATGCATTATCTAAAGGGACGTTATCTATCATTACAATTCGTATTTCACCATAATACTTTAAATTCATTATAGAGAAGGCTAGATGCTCTAAAGAGCTTCGTAGTAAGGCTACACCATCTAACCAGTATTTACCTCTATGGACGGTGGCTAACCACGTTTTATTACGTAATTTCCTTAACACTAAGACTCTAGTTTCCTCCTTAGGTGTAATATGAAATCCTCTGCGCATAAATCGAGATCAACCTCCTCTACTATTTCATCAAGTATATTAGCTAAGTTCTTTACGAAGACATCCTCCTGCATATTATGATAAAGTAACATGAGGACGTCAACACCTCTAGTTAATTTTAGTACTAACTCATTTAATGTTATGACGTTAGATAGCCATGCGGCGGCTACTAAGGCTTCCACTAAATCAGCGCTCTCTATGCCTTTACAGCCTCTTATACGTGACTTTAAATTTATGATTTTTGCTGATTTCGAGAGGAGTTCATCAGGAACCTTAATACCCTGAGGTTTACCGGTTACAAGACTTAGGGCCAGCGAAAAAGCAAAATTAAGTAGAGCATCACCTAATCTTGCAAGATTCTTTACCTCACCTTTATTTACGATATTCCCTCACCGCTTTTCTAAATTTTTCAATAAACTCCTCGGCACTTTTCTGTATTTTCTCAGTAGCATCTATTAGTGCATCCAATGGATCTTTTCCTTTAGTCCTTACGTAGAATTTCGGTAGGCCTACTAATGGATGATCTAGACGATACGCTGCATATTCTACAAGCGGGTCTTCAAGAAGTGCCTTCCGCAAAACATTGCAAAATGTATGACCTTCCCCCTCTAGTTCAAATTCTATTTCATTATCTGTCTTCTTAAGTATTCTAACTCTCATGAGGAACACCAGAGGAGGTCATATATTCCTTTAGCATTTTTAAAGATTGATTGAGTTCACGAGTTAACATGTACTTTTCGTTTTCCCTCCTTATAAGCTTAAGGGCTTCCAAATCTTCTATGGCGTCACCGATGCTTATATCTTTTAGTGCAGCGTAAAGTGCGACGAGTCTCTTACATGTGGGGGTCATCTCTAAGTACTTCATTTCGTCATATGCATCTGAAATGTTTGCTGCTAATGAGGCTACTTCTTCTAGCTTTGCATCTGTTCTTATATATCCACCATCTATAAGTGCACGATATCCTCTGAACTCTAAAGCATACATTAAGAGGTTCAAGGGGATAGCTACACCCCTTATAAGGGACATTATCTCCTTTACGGAATAGGAGTAAAGACCATGCACATCAGGATAGAGAATTCCTCTTACGCTACGTACTATTTCATTTATATCAGCTAATGCCTCCTTAACTAAATCCTTAGGACCATATAAGGTTATTCTTAAGTTCTTAGACTTCATATCAAGTTTAAAGTTTATATAGTCTAGTCTATCACGGATACGCTCAACTAGTTCAATCATTTCCTCCTCAGTATTGTAATTTATACTGACATATCTTTTCATGAAACCGCTAATCCGTATTCTAGTCATGGAGTCCCTCCTCTAGTACCTCCCTCTTACGTAATATTTAAATGCAACTTTCCTCTTCTCTTCACGTCTACACCTAGGGCAGTAAAGCGTAAATCCCTTTAGAAGAAGAGGAGAGAGACACTGAGAGCATAGAGCGCGAATGACACCGTATTCCCTACCTTTTATAGATAAGAGATATGGTGGGCTACGATTAAGTACTTTGGCGCGGATTATGTCGCCATTTCGTATTACGTCATAAAGGCTCTTAATATACATAGTGCTCACTTGTGTTACGTGAAGTATTCCAGTAAACAGCATACTAAGGCGCCCGTAGCCCTCTATTTCAAATATCTTACACGTTCCTACGTTATCTTTTACGTCTATGACTAGGGCTAGGACATTATCATCCATTGTAGGAAGTCTGGGCCTCTCAATTAACTTCCTGACGCTAACTATGTGGTTAGTCATATCGTACTCAGGTGCTCCTATATATGCAGAGCGTACATTACCGTTGCCATCATCATAGGCACCATTAGCTGGAAGGAACTCCTCGGCTATACATATTTCCTCTCCAGGGACTACCAGATCCTTCTTCATACTCTATCCCTCTAGGCTTATTCTATACATGTCAACATCTACTAGGTAATGCCGTTTCCTATGCTTCCTGTATATTGGTTTAATGTCAAATTTTAGCGTAATTACCTCGGTAATCCTACCTCCTACCTCTTTAATTAACTTTTCGAGGAGAGACCTTGTCTTTGGTCCGCTCTTATGTAGTGTATAAACAGCCTTTCTAGCGATCTCTAGACTCTTCATTAAGAATAAAGTGTCCATGTGTCTCATAGTTTTTTGGACTCCGAATGGAGGATTTTGAATGACTACATCTCCACGCATATCGACGTGTAACACGTCACTACATAGCCAATTAGTAGTCTTATCTACACCTAATCGATAGGCATTAGTCTTGGCTACTGATAGAGCTATTGGATCTATATCTATACCTACTGTGCAGTTAGCTCCAAGGATGGCCGCACCAATTGCTAACCTACCAGTACCACAACCTAAGTCTATTACGACCCGACCATATATGTCATGGTACTTAAATTCCGCAATCCATAACATAGTAGCAGCTAATGCCCCGGGAATAGTATACTGCTCTAGCTCTATTCTAGGATTTGGATGTTCAGGTATGCTATCAAGCAACATTTCTAATTGCTTCTTTGTGATCTTCATTTCATTCTAACCTTAGAGAATAAGCGCTTATGTCTTTTTTCAACATTATTTTAAGGTCATAAAGGGAAAATACAGGTTTATTAAATCTATCGATATCATCAATGGATAATCTAGGACAACACGTATTCACAAAGGCATCAACATCAGTGAAATGTCCGAGAGTTTCCGGATTAACGACGTCGACGACTATAAAGAGATACTCTCGATTCATATCTCTCAATAGTTCAGACGCCCTTATAGCGAGATTCATGTTGAACTGGCCAACCTTTTTGCATATTATTATCCCAAAAAGATTTAGCTTGTCGAAATCGAGTAGTTGCTTCAGCTTTAGAGCAAGCCTTCGCTTATACTCATCATTTGCAGAAACAATAGTATTCCTGAACGGATCGTAGGCTAGAACTTCCTTATCTGTTATCATGCGAAGCCCTAAAGCATGAAACATACCGCCAGCTACTACTAGGTGAGCATCGACATATTTATCCACATTTAGTGCAGCGGTATAGTCACATCCAAGTACTATACCTGGAGGGAAACCAGGTCGTGAACTCAAATAGACATTGATCCCAGCTTTTCTCAGTTCATTAGCAAGTACATTTATTAAATTAACATGCTGTATGCTTCCAGATATGCCTATATTAGAGTAACCACGTCTTTTTATCTTATCGATTACCAAATCCACTTTAGGACTTATATTAGCAATAGCAGGAAGGTATATTACAGGAATCTCACTAGAAGATATGCCTAAAGTCGGATGCCCATAATGGACTATAACGTCCGCATCTACAAGTTTTGCTTCATTGAAAACTACATCACAAGGCCCATAAGCATCCCCTCCTGAGAAGAATATAGAAATATGAGGCAACATAGATTTTAATGACTTTTCAATATAATTCGCATATGGTTTAAGTCCATTAGGTAATTGTATTAGAATCCTTTTAGCTTGCATGAATTTTAATATTCGCGCTAACTTCTCTATTTCAAAGGAGTAATCGACATGTGAGGACATCGAGAAGGGATCTACATTGATAAATAAAAAGGTTTTACTCACAAGAGAAGGGCTCGTGAAATTCACGCTTACCATGCTTAAGAAATACGGCATTAGGCCGAGGAAGAAATTAGGTCAGCATTTCCTAGTAGATCCTAAACTCCTAAACGTTATGATCGAGGGACTAGAATTAAAAGGCGAGGAGGTTATAGCAGAGATAGGTTCAGGGATAGGGACATTGACATTATTCCTCGCTCAGCAGTGTAAAAAATTGATAGCGATAGAAATAGATCATAGATTAATTAACGTACTCCAAGATGTCCTTAAAGATCATGATAATGTAGAGATAGTTCATGCCGATGCTCTTTCGTTAAGATTAGACGTCGATAGAGTAGTATCGAACGTTCCATTTAATATATCATCCCAGTTATTAGAACACATACTGAAGAGGTGCAGATTTAAAATAGCAGTTCTTACATTTCAGCTAGAATTCGCTAGAAGGCTATATGCCAAACCTAGCACTAGGGATTATGGCAGAATCACTATATTGGCTTCATATTATAGCACTATTAGAAAACTATACACAGCACCACCATCATCGTTCTTTCCGGAACCGAAAGTATTCACTCAGACTTTAAAAATAACGCCACGAGATCGCCCACCATTCGAAGTGTATGATGAGGAGTTATTATTTGATGTTGTGAGGGAGCTATTTACATTACGTAATAAGATGCTAAGGAGAGCATTGCGAATAGCCTGTAGAAATATGAGGATAAAGAATGAGATCCTTGATAAGGCCTTGAAGGAATTAAGAGCATTACTGGATATGAGAGTATATGAACTGAGACCAGTAGACTTCGCACATATATCCAATGTACTATTTGATCTGATGAAGGAGAGAGCTAGCTAATTTATATCCTTGCATTACTGTACTGTAATTTAAAACTCTGGAGAGAGCAGCAATATCTAGGTTCTTAAAGCCAGCTATTAAGCCAATAGCATAGGCAATACATAAATCATCGCTTGAGATATCTATTGACTTAACGTTGTAAAAATCGCTTAAAATTCCAACTATAAGCTCTTCCCTAGGATACGTTTCATAGGGTGGAATTAAGTCCTCGTATTCTCTTCTACGGAATGTAAATATGTATCCTTTAGGCCTTACTAATATGGAGTAACGTAAAGCTTCTAGCTCGTCAAAAGATATTAAGATATCGAATGAAAAGGGAACTGGATAGCTTAAACCTAAAGTAATGATGTGAGTATGCATGTCTACAATATATGCTAAATCTATAGAAGAGATGTTCCTAAGGAGCTCATATAGCTTATCCATAATATCCTCGGTAAGAGAGACTATAGCGATACGCATAGTTCTCGATAATCCATTATTGTGAGCTTAAGAAAAAGTTATCTATACTTAGGTAGTTAGGATGTGTGTGGGAATTTGAAAGAATGGCATGTAGTGTTGAGAACTAAAGATGGAAATGTAGCACTAGACTTCGTAGATACTACTGAAGTAGCTCAGCAGATACTCAGACCGACCATAATAGATGAGTTACTTGAATACATTAATAATAGGGACAATTATTACGTCTCAACATCGGTGGTAGAAGTTACATCGCCTGATGGAGAGGACTATACGGATAAGCAGATATATGTACTCCTAGCTAAGTCAAAGAGACACGGTGTAGCAATAGGATACCTGTTTGGAGAATTTGAAATAGGAGATAAAGTCGGGCTAATGATCCTTGGACTCTGGCCTAGAGAATTCTCGAATATAGTGAAGAACGATAAAGAAGCTCATTTACGTGCTTTAGCAAGCATACTCATGAGCGCTGAAGAATGGGAAGCAGTGGACTTAGCAATTCCTGCTAGTAACATTCCAAAGGATACATAGTAGGAAAGCTTAAAACTAGGGTATTCATAATATTGTTCTGGTGCGGCCGTAGTCTAGCCTGGAAGGACTCGGCTGTACCGCCTTAGGCGGGCCTGCCACGCCCGTGACCCGGGTTCGAATCCCGGCGGCCGCACCAGAACCATTCTTTATAATAAGAATGCGTAGAATATTGTAGTAGTATTAGCTAATAGAGGTTTAATCATGGTGTGTAGCTCGAGATTAAGACGCTTAATTACAGTAACTTCATATACGCTCATAATTTTCACAACGTTTACTCACTTGGGTACACTTCATGTATTTTTATTCCGGTAGGCATGATATTATTCGTGCTAACAATAGTAGCGACTATTAGGATACATAATATATATCCCGAGAAACACGATGAACTTTCGGATTTTCCAAGAGTAATTACCGAAGGCCCTTACAGCATATGTAGGCATCCGTTCTACGCAGTTCTAATAGTTAATCAGTACTCAATAGCCTTAATCGGATTTAGTTTAGAGGGCTTATTGATGAGCACGGCTATGTTGCCGTTATGGATTTTATTGATGCAAGTTGAGGAAAAGGAACTTCTCAATCAGTGGGACAAGGAGTACGAAAGATATATGCATAGAGTACCTATGTTGATACCCATTAAGTTCCATAAGATGGGGAAGTCGCATGATTAGTTATAGATCATTATTAAATGTTTTATGTAAACGTTAAGTGATGTTACAGGTAGGGGATAAGAGTGAACAAGCTTGTGTCGTTTGATATATGGCGAACAATACTCGATCTGTCAAAGTTTTACAATATAGTTTCGAATAATATCGCGGCAATTACTAAGAGGGATTATAATGAAGTTAGGGAGATCATCGATAAAACATATAAGTTAGCCCTCGTGGCTAGACTTAAAGGTGAGTTCAAGAGACCAGTCTATGATTCAGCCATTTTCTTTGCAAAAGCGCTTAATATAGACGTTGATACGCTATTTAAAGCGGTTGCTAAGTCAATATATGATGAGAGGATAAGTAACCTAGTCTATTCAGATGTCGTTCCTACACTTAAGAGATTAAGAGAAAAGGGACTTAAAATAGCGCTTCTTGGCAATGTAATGTTTTGGCCAGGTATGATCACTCGCGCCATACTCTATCGTAACGGTATCTTAAAGTATGTAGACGTGACGTTATTTGGTGATGAGATAGGCGTACAAAAGCCAGACAAACGGGTGTTCTGCATGCTTTCAGATCTAGCCAACTGTAACCTAAATGAGATCATCCATGTGGGAGATAGCCTTATGAATGACTTTGCAGGAGCACTATTAGCTGGAGTTAAAGCGGTGCTTGTCAAGAGGGATCTTAATATAGGTATGATTAAGCTGAGCGATAATGCATATATAGTAAATAGCCTAGAAAAAATTCTGAGCATAGTATAGTTCTTTTGAGTTCTTATTGAATGATATGTTCAATTTTGGTAATATCTTCTTCTAGAGGTCTAAGTCCTCCCACATTAACTACTTTCCATATCTCACGATGCCTATTAACCGCTCCTGGTGCTATTTCTCTTAGCGGACCAAGGGTTTCTAACTCCAAGAATAAATCGTTAGTGTAGACCTCTACGTTAGATTGAAAATCAGGATATTCAGCGTCCTTTTCTACTGATATTTGTTTCACGAAGAGGTAGCCTTTAACCCAATAAGCAACATAAGGAGGATGTGCTTTTACGCCTATCTTTATGGGTTTCTTTATGTTAGGATCTTGCCTTATGAAGATGTAGTTCGTGCCTAAAATTAACCGTGTGTCGTTAATGTTAGTGTATGGCCATAATACTATGACCCTATCTGGTAAGAGTCCTCGCTCATCTACAGGATTTGCCTTAATTGGAAGTATAGCAAAGCCATTTTTCCTCATGACAGAAATAGCCCAACATGCAAATTTTATGGGCCATCTTCCAATATTTTCAATTTCATGAACGACTTCTATGCTATTACTACCACTACTGGGTCTTATCAGAATCCTCTTTTTAATTGAGTTTTGCGGTTCAGGATTGCCTTCAATTATAATTTTTCTATCAGCTATTCTAATTTTGACTGGTTTGTTATCAAGTGAGTATGATCTAGGCATTGCTTCTGGAGATGTCCATAGTCTATGTCCACCAAATATTTTCCATTCGCCCTCAGGAGTATCGATACTGAAATCAGGAACGACGCCAAATAGGTTCATATTAGGAGTCTCTTTGTGTGCTAGATAGATTATTCTAGGGCCTATATCCATAGCAATACCTATTATAAGGTCATTTATGTGAATGAATTTTACCCTGAAGCCCTCTATATTGCCTTCAGTAGTATTTATCATGGTTAGCACCAAATCTATATTATATGGAGTTAACTTAAATAGCTATACTTACCTCGTCCATCGAGATGTTTAATTTGAAATTATTCTGTCATAGCTTATGTTATCACCGATGTAGCTCTAATGCGTAGTGAAGCATATGTTACCATTTCAGGAAGTAAACTAAGAAACGCTTAAGTGAGAAGAAGTGTATAAAGAGATTGATGTCAATTGAAGTACATTCAGCAAGGGAATGGTTTGAAAGAATTACCCAAGAGAAGGAAAAGAGAAAGCACGTTATATCGCAAGAGGAGAGATCTGAGGGAGGAATAAGCTTAGTGAAGATATATTCACTATTAATTCAAATAGATAAAAAGCTTGATCTCATACTAAAGGAACTTAAGGAGAGACGTTAAGTTCCGCCCTCCTATCGATTATATCATTAACATCTTCGCCAGTACCAATAAGCGTAACGGGAACTTTTAATCGTCTTTCGATCATCTCTACAAAGCGCTTAGCCTCTTTTGGTAACTCCTCATACTTCCTTATACCTTTTGCATCCGGATAAAGCACGTCTAACTTAGTTAGAGCTATTTGTGTAGCGCTATTAATCATTACAGCTCGCTTTGCCATAGTTAAGTTAAAGGGAGCCGCACGTCTTATCCTCCCAGTTACCGTGGCCCTTTCTAGCCACCCTCTTTTCAGTACTTCGTCCTTAGGAAGTTCCCCAATTAGAGGACCTCCACCTACTCTCGTGACGTACGCCTTAAAGACTACTATAACGTGATCTACTCTTTTTGGGCCAACACCTACTTCACTACATATGGCAGATGCACTGGTATCTCTTGACGTAACGAAGGGATACGTGCCATGATATAGGGATAAGAAGAGGCCTTGCGTGCCTTCAATTAATACTTTCTTGCCCTTATCTAGAGCACTATTCACTTCTAAAGGTACATCGGTTATAAATGGTCTTAGCTCGGGAATATCTTTTGCTAGCTTAGCTGTCCTCCTTACTCGTTCCTCAATTGCCGGACCGACCCCCTGGCCTGTAGTTCCTATTTTCTTAGATAAAAATGCACTTTTCCTATCTTCCAGAATGTGCTTCTCCTCTATTATGGAGCACATATAGTCTACTCCTATCCTGTCAGCTATAGATAATCTGTTCACCTCGTCGAAGAATATCTTTGGGTTTATATTAGCTCCTGGACCTATTAACAACCGCGTTCTTTTGTTCACAAAGGCGCTAGGGACTAGCCTAAGTTTGTATCTCACGCCATTCACCACTACTGTGTGGCCAGCATTTACTGAGCCAGTCCGCCCAGTTATGTCT
>Ga0180301_10004624_pt1 | contig 10627 bp, 6 predicted proteins | sample GuaBasSediGuay16_FD_121797 | JGI IMG/M metagenome (GOLD analysis project Ga0180301, IMG submission 121797) | Subseafloor sediment microbial communities from Guaymas Basin, Gulf of California, Mexico - Guay16, Core 4569-2, 12-15 cm | ecosystem: Environmental > Aquatic > Marine > Hydrothermal... | reverse complement strand
GGCTAGGGCTTCTTTCAGCTCTTCTAGCGTGACTGGGTATGTGATTCTTAGCTGTGTCTTCGAAATTCGAAACACCAGAGTCTATCATATGTATGACGAAAATTCATCTTAAATACTACCAGCACCTAATCGTTGCAAAACTAGTTTCGTTAGCAATTTTTGGTGACTTCTAACACACGACGATAAGCACTAAAGAGATCAGATAGGCAGACAACGTCGAGGAAAAAGAGGAACAGAAACAAAAACAACTAGCAGATGAGCTCATCCTCATTCCAGCCAACAAAACACCAAAAAATGTGCAATTTCTATGCAGTTTCTCGCATGAGCTGTTAGATATTTCTTGCCTCGCAGTGCGTTCTGTACATTCGAGAAAACGCATGTATTCCGTGTCGCGCTGCGTTCTGTGCATTCGGGCTGTCCTCTGTTTTTGTTTTTGGGTCTAGGCCGGTGGCTCTTTCTCCTCGGCTTCTTCTCTTTCTTCCTCCGGTGGCCTCATTATTGTCTCTATTATCCTTCCTACTTCTCCCTGTTGTTCTGAATACTAGTCGGTGAGCTCTTAGCTGTTTTTGTTTCTGTTTCTCATTCCTTTCGACGCTGTTGTTTATCTGATCTCTTTAGTGCTGATCGCCACGTGTTAGAAGTCACCAAAAATTGCTAACGAAACTAGTTTTACGACAGCAGACTTATCGAAGAAATCGTCTTTGCTCGCCATATGTTTTGTTTCATTCACATTGATTTATTAGTCAATAAGTTAGGTATGATAGTTTCCATAAGAAATCAATTCTTATTCGATATAATTTTTAAAGCTTGATATTACGTATAAGATGTGCTTAGTTGTTATTTATTTTAGGGATCTATCTTGTCTTTTGAAGAGGCTGAAATCATAAGGAGACGTGCGGAGAAGTTTTTGTGGAACGCAGAGATGCTCATCGAGGAAGGAGTGTGGGACCTCGCAATGTTCAATTTAGAGCAGTACTGTCGGCTGATATTGAAGTATAAACTGCTCGTTTTGAAGGGAACTTATCCACGGACACATTCATTAAGAAGACTGATAAGAGAACTTGGAGAATTTGAAAAAGAGATATTAAAGCTTATTGAAGATGTGAGAGATCTTCATTATATTGCTAGGCTTGAAGAAGCCTATATAGCCTCCAGGTATCTCCCATATATCTATGAAGAAAAAGAAGTTAGAGATATCTATAGATTCGTGGTGGAGGTGTTCAAACCCATTGTCGAGAAAATATAGTAATATCCTTGAAGCATTGAGAAACTATAAGAGAATTGCGATCAGGGTTAAGCATATAGTGAGGAAATATGATCCCAATGCGAAAATATTCGTTTTTGGCTCAGTAGTTAGAGGCAAGTTTACTAGTGCAAGCGACATAGACATACTCATAGTCACTGAGAGAATCGACCTCAAATATGATATCATAGTTGATGTATATAGATCAATAGAAGCACCGCTAGAACTCCACGTAGTAACGCAAAAACAGCTAGAAGATTGGTATCTCAGGTTCATAGACCCCGAAGAACTAGAGGAAATTTAGCTTGGCTCTTTGTCAATAACAATTATTGGCTCAAAAACAATATATAGGCGATTTTGTATTATATTCTTACTAGCAAGTCTTTGGCAGGTGTTAGTTTATGTACACAATCATAATCTTCTATAAGTTTAAGGAGCTATCAGCGGAAGCTGAGGAAAGAGCAAGGAACCAATGGGAGCAGCTGAAAAGCCAGTTCGAGAAGTTTGGTATTAGGCTGGTAAGCAATAATCTCCATGCGTTTGGCACAAAGTTCAACGGTTTCCTAGTAGTAGAGGCGGAAAACTTTGAGAACTACGTTCAGTTCTGGAGGTGGTTTAAAGATAGAATTCGATGGTACGTTGAGCAAACAATGACAATAATAGGCCTAAAGAAAGAATAGTTACGTGGCTAAAAAACTTAATGTCCTTCATATTATTCAATGTTCCCTAAAAATGGAAGCTATTCAAATTTATTTTTGTTGGTAATGTGAATTCTTGGGGATTTAGTAGAGTATCTAAACAGCCACGCAGAACAACTATGAGCTATAGAGTTTCTAGGATATCGTGGATAGATTTTATATCTAAGGACTTATGGATTAGTATGTTGGGCCTTTCTTCATCAAGCTTTACCAATAGTATGTCTGTCTCCCTATAGCCGATGTCAACTATCAGAACTGTGTTAATATCTTCAACATCATATTGTTGGCATACTAAATAGAATGAACCTAGTTCCGCTGGTAGTACCTCTATGCTTTTTATATTTATTCTAATTCTCTGCCATTTAATCTCCGTATCTACCTTAGGTAAATGTATGATGTGTTCTCCACGAAGAAGCCTCTTGATGACATCTGTGTCGAGTCCGAAGCTTTTAAGCCCTAATGTAAGCTCCAAATCGTTTGGTATTAGGTTTTTATCTATGAGGTTTGCGATAAGCCCCAATATTGAGACACATAACAACCGCTCGTTTTCATAGGCGAATTTGCTGCCTTTTCCTCTAAGGGGTTCACCAAGACAGTAGATTCCAGAATTATGTTTGAATACCAACACGCCTTTTCTTAGAATCCTTTCTATTTCTTTGGTTTCTATGGTGTCTTCCAGTTTTCTTATTATCGGCCATACTTCCTCTATACCAATTTTCTTATTATGGATTATGTAGTCCATACTGGAGGTTCCTACAATGATGCATTTGTGAGATCGTCTAGCTAGTTGAAGACCATATATATTAGTGTAGTTTGGAGGAACAAAAACTTTATTTGTGCCTTCGGCTAGCCAAATAGTTCTGTATCCTCTACTGGACAGTATCTCTAGAATTTTTGAGCCACCAAAATAAGAACCTCCTCCAGTAATAACCACCAATAAATGATTTGTCTCAATTTTATTATGAGTAATTATTCTATCTATACTCCTACACAGCCTCTCAGCAAAAGCATTATTTCTTCTTTCATATCTGCTGATTATCTTCTCGTCGGTAGCACATAACCTAGATCCTTGATGGGGTCGCAGATTGAATACGGTTTTTGTGAGTTTGCTTAGAATTCTTAGCGTCATAACAATCATCTTATAGTTTAGATTCCTAATACCAATGTCTCTCTCTACGAGATTCCTAATAGCGTCTAAATACTTCTTCCTAAAACATTCTTCATCGACCATGATTAGGCTTTCCATGAGGATAGCTAGTGGATACACCAAGATTTTTCTTGTTTTCTTTAATATACGCTCTTGAACACGACTGTCACATAGAAAGTCCCGGAGGACGGCCCCTATTTTTTGTGTTTCCTCTCTGCTAACCTTTGATATTTCGTCCATATATATTGCTAGTGCGAGAGGAATATCTAAATTAGTTGTCCCGAAATATTTTATCAGTTTGGTAATCTTAGAATAATCAACGTTCCTTCCGAGGATAACATCTATAAAATGCTTAGACTTAATAAGATCCAGCCTATTTATCCTCCTTATTAAAGCCCCCCACTTCCGTCTATTCCTAACGATCTCATCTAAATCATATGTATCAATCCAAGCTATGAAGTTGGCTAACCCTGTCAGTGAGAGCTTATCTTCCCTCATAGCATGTAAAACATAATTAAAGATAATGTTTTTCATACTATCAACAGCAAATCCATGAGCTCGTGCAATCTCAGTGAGTTTCTTGGCGAAGACCTCATGGGCTATCTCATAACAATCACCATTAATCCGATAGACCAGTCCTAACCTCTCATCTATTGTGTCCAGGAACTTTTTGACGGTCCTATTGATAATATCCTTATAAAGTATGCAGATTTTATTCCCTAAGCATGTAAAAATCACACAAACTTTAATCAAAGCTTCTAGAAGACTATCAATATATTCCCTCCGGCGAGGATCGACTCTGATGCGTTTCTCAATAAAGCATCTTAGACTATCCAGTTTCCACTCATATATATCAATAAAACTACTTATCTTATCTAAAGATGACTCTTCTATAGAAACTCCTAATACTTCTTGCAACATCTTATCAGAGTATAGTCTCCTCTTAGCTATCTCAAAGAAGCTATCAAATATATCGACAACGTCTAGCGGGGGTATAGCTAGCTCGGGGATTATTGTCTTAAATGCCCCATACTGTATCCCAGAGCCTACAAAGAGGATATTAGGACCCAAAATGCTTATAAGTCTACTCAGCGTATTCTCAAAACGCTCCTTATTGATAATACTGTCTATGGTAGGTGCTTTTACATCATCTATTATTAAAAGATAGTTTTTCTTTTTCAAAAGCAACCTTAGCTTCTGAAGATCATTTCTTCTTTCCATAATATTATTCAACACTACTGAGTAACTAGCATAGAAAACTTCAGTTTTTTCACGCATAAATTTCTCATAGCCATAGTACAAAGCAAACCATGTCTTTCCAGTACCAGGAGGCGAGATAATAAAAGGTATCTGATTATGCCTAATAATATCATCAATTTTCTTCAATATGTTTTCATCAGGTGGGATGAAATAGCCTTTCTTAAAGTTTGTTGCGCGGGGCATTGAGAACCAGACGTAACCATTATCAGCATCCACATCAATCTTTAAAAGCCTTCTAATATGGATAAAGCCAAGATCTTCGATAGATAGGGGAATCTCTCTTTTAATGAAAAGAGTAGTTAATAGTAAGGCTACAGAGATAATTATCAAGTTTAGTTCCTTGTTTATTATCGCAAAAACTAGTGCTACAAACGAGACCATAACCGTAAATGTCTCAATGAACTTTAAGATATCTTCCCTTCTAATATCATTAAGAGGCATAGAGATATCACCAAAGAACCCATACTAGGGATATTGATTTTCTTAGTAGCACATTTCGGGCGGAAATCCTTTTAGAGCACTTCTGCGGAGAATATTGAGTAATATTCTATTTAAAAAAGCTTTTTAAGTCACCTAGCTTAAAGAGGCTTTAGTATTGTGGATAATCCTAGTTGGTGGGTTAGCTTGTTTAAGGGTTAATTTTTATTTCTTGATTAGCTTTTGTTGTTCTTGCTATTAACCACTTATTCAGATAATGGAATTTGGATTGCTCGTCATTTATTATGATTTCTTTAGGTTTTTTCTCCATGAATATTCTTAACTTAAGTTTATCCACGCCTTGGTAATTCCTGTTGAGTACTTCTATTCCTATTTTTGTGGGGTTAGCAACGATCTTTGTCTCAGCGTAGATTCCCTTCTCGAAGTCGTAGCTTATCCCATCATCCTCATACAGTATGAATTCTCCTTTTCTTTCCCTCGAGAATATCATGATTTCGTATTCTTCGATCCTTTTCTCCCCAACATATCTCTGTGGTTCTTGGAGAACTACTATTCCTCCATCCCTTATGAATATGGGTATTGTTTCTATGTCAGCCTTATAGTCTATTGTTATGGGGCCAAAATATATTTTTTCACGCCAATAATCAAGCCAGTATCCCTCTGGCAGATAGATTTTTCTTCGGTCTTTTCTATGAAGAATAGGTGCCACCATTATTGATAGACCAAACATGAATTGGTCTTCAACATCATATGTCTTATCATCATCTGGAAAATCGTAGAATAGTGGTCTAAATATGGGTTCACCATGGATATGCGCCCTCCAAAACAAGGAGTAGATGTACGGTAAAAGGCGGTACCTGAGTCGGATATATTTCCTAACAATTCTTAATACTTCTTCCCCAAAACACCACGGTTCCTGAGGTGGTCTTTTCTTTGCATAGTGCGCCCTCATGAAGGGATAGAATACTCCAAGCTGGATCCATCGTAAATACAATTCGCGTTTCGTTTTTCGGAATGGAGGAAAGAAGCCTCCAATATCAGCACCAACAAAGAATAGGCCTGACAGAGACATGTTTAGTATCATAGGTACAGACGCTCTGAGATGCTTCCATGAGCTCCAAATATCTCCTGTCCAATTCGCAGAATATCTTTGAATCCCAGCAAAGCCGCTTCTGGACAATATGAAAAATCTCCTACCAGTTCTTCTGAGCGCATCGTATATACCCATACATTCCAATAAGGCATACATGTTGCCAGCCTCCTCTATGTGTAGACAAATATTCTTCTTGCAGAAGACCATGTTTTTTGGTTTTACTCCGAGGCCTATATAGCTCCTAAGCCTCGCCTCGGTTGAAGGCTCATTCATATCATTTTTGAAACCATCAACACCAAACTCCCTATGAAACCTGAGGTAGAGCTCACCCCACCACCTTCGTACATCCTCCCTAAAGAAGTTTGGCATAGCAGACCTACCGGGCCAACCATAGGCAATAAATAATCCACCCTTCTTGTCCCTCACAAAATAATCTTTCTCCATGCCCTCACGGAAGAGTCTATCTTCATCGTCAATCTTTATGTAGGGATCGACGATAACCACAATCTTAAAACCTAAGCTATGAAGCTTCTCTATCATGCTTTTTGGGTTAGGGAATCTCTTTGGGTGCCATGTAAATGGTCTGAAACCATCCATATAATCAATATCCAAGTGTATAGCGTCGCATGGAATATCATACTCCCTAAACTTCTCAGCAACATGCAGAACCTCCTCCTCCGATCCGTAGCTCCACTTAGATTGATGGAAACCAAGTGACCAGAGTGGGGGCATATATGGCCTACCAGTAATCCTAATATAGCTACTAAGAATCTCCCTTACATTGCTTCCGAGGATTATATACACATCCAGATCTGCACCGTATTTCTCTATGGTGATAATACCTAGCTTATTATCTATGCGTACATCCATGTAGCTGGGACTATCAATGTATACTCCAACAGCATAGCCCCTCCTAGCCATAATATAGAACGGTACGTTGAGATACAGAGGATCCGTCTTCGGAGAGTGATACCTTAACGTCGGATCCACATTTCTAAGAATAATTCTCCCCCACTTCCTCTTATTCAGCGGCCCATCCTTCATTCCAAACCCATAGAGCCTAGAATTCTCTGCGAGTAGATGTGACCAAAGAACCTTATTTCTCCGCTCCTCAAACCTAGTTTCCTTAAACAACAGATGTTCCTTCTCAAAGATCTCAGCAAGACCCCTACTAACCCTAACAGTATATCGTCCCAAAGAATAGGACCCCTCCTCCTCGAAGTTCAACCTAATCTTCGCTTTCTCTCTGAGCACAACAGCTTCCGACTTCTCCGAAGCCTTCTTATTCCTAACAAGCCTAATAATGTTATCGGATACAAACTCCACAATCATCAAATACCACCAAACCTCCGCTGGGAGTACTAATACGAAACACCTAGCTACATAATGTACTAAGAATACCCTCTTTAATGTAATATTTCCAACAAAAGATAACACGTAAAAACCAATAAGATTGGCTCTATAGTCGTCTCCTTAGTTCTACAGGGCTGTTTTGTTTGTTCTTGTCACCATTAGGGGCTTAGTCAGCGGGACTTTTAAGGGTGTCAACTGGGAGCTTTTCGTCTAATAGTTCCTGAGGAATTTTCCGTTTTCGAATTAAATGCAACGAAGTTTGAGTATTCGCTTCTAGAGTCTGCCTCAGCTTTTTATTGCTATGTTTCACTGTCATAGAATGCTTCAAAAATTGTTGGTTTTTGTTTTAACTGTAATTATTGACTTATGTAATACCTTATAAAAAGCTTTAGTGTCGCTTCGCGACCATACACACCCACTGCTTACCTATTTCTAGGCGATTTCTAGCCATATCAGTGGAGGGAAGCCATCTGGCGCCTCAAAGGCTGATTTTATTTTGGGCCATAGAGCCCGATAAAAAGCTAGCCCAGCCGCCCAAAGCGAAGGACACACCTGAGCCTCGAGCTCGAATAGCAAAATGCGAGCTAAGGGCGGCACGAGGCCGCCAGATGGCCACCCTCCAAAAACAAGTAAGAAAAGGCGAATATAAATGAAAAGACCAGCTGGGATCGATGTCCACAAAGACTTTCTGGAAGTCGCATTTAGAGAGCTATCAGGCAGAGTAAAGGTGCTAAGAATCGAGTATAAGCCAAGGGGGCTGAACAAGCTGATAAAGCTACTGCGCAGATGTGGCATCACAGATGCATACATGGAGTCCACCGGCGACTACTACCTGCCACTCTACTATGCCCTCAAAGGAGCCGGCATTAAGCCACATGTCATGAACGCATATAAGATTCGTAGGCCTGAGGCCAACAAGACTGACGAGAGAGATGCTGTGTGGCTTCTTGAGGTAGGCGAATCGGACCTATTCTCCGATTCCTATGTGCCCGATGAGGATATCCAAGCTCTTCGCTTCCTAGTGCGGAAGCGGATAAAGCTTGTTGATAGGATCAGCGACATCAAACGGGAGATAAATAATATCTTGTGGAGACTTGGACTCCAGGCATCCCAGTTTGCGAAGAAACTTAGGAGCAAAAAGAAAAGAAAGCTGTTGCTAGACCTGCTAGAAGGCCGACTCGGGCCAGATAGTATTAGTGATGGCGATGTGAGGGCTCTCTACGACGTACTTTCTAAGTCTGAGTTCAGGGCCTACATCTTTGTCCTTAAGAGCCGACTGGCAGAGCTAGCTTACCTTGAGTCTCAGCTCGAGGAGTTCGACAGGGAAATAGAGGCTCTAGCTGGGAGGTTTGAGGGTGTGATTAGGATCCTTATGTCTGTCCCCGGCATCAGCTTCGTCCTATCGGTCGGCATTCTATCGGAGATTGGCGATATTGGTCGTTTCCCCTCTCCGGGCCATCTGGCTTCTTATGCTGGTCTTATTCCTACAGCGAAGAATTCTGGCGGTAGGAAGCGTGCTGGTAGGCCGTCTAAGAAGACAAATAAGTATCTTAGACGCTACATGTTTTTGGCCGGTATGGCTGCGGTTAGGGGTAGAAGTTGTGTTGTCCGTGAGTTTTTCCAGCGTTTACTTAGTCGTGGTAAGCATTATAAGGTTGCTGTTGTTGCTGTGGCTAGGAAGCTTCTCTGCGTTGTCTGGTATCTTCTTTGCCGTGGGGAGTTTTGGCGTGAGGATGGCTACTTTAAGGGTCTTCGTCATCCGTCTCGGAGGAGGCGGGTTAGGATTTCTGTTCGTGAGGCTATCGCCATCTTGGTGAGGGCTGGCTATGTGGTGAGGAAAAGAGCTTAGCTTTTGTGGGGTGTGTGAAGATGCATGTTTGAGGCAATGTGGTCTGCGTGAAAAAGAAAAAAGTAATATAGCAAATATTAAAAATTTGAGCTATCGAGAACGACGGCGAAAAGCGACAATAGCGACAAATAGAGCAGCGATAATGACTACAATGCCAACAACGAAGTATGGAAAAGCACTAGGACCCCCCTCCCCCGTTGTTTCCACAATAATTGTTATCTCTATTGTGTCCTCAGCGGTGTTTCCAGCACTGTCTACGGCTCTCACGGTTATTGTGTGTGTTCCCTCGGTGAGTGTGAGTGTGTAGCTGTTCTGCTCTGGTGGGATGCTCGTGTTTACTGGGGAGCCATCAACATATAGCTCGTAGTGATCGAGTTCGATGTTATCGCTACCGCTAAACACTATGGTTATTGTTGTCGTGTTTAGTGTCGCTCCGTCTTCTGGAGAAGATATGCTCACTGTTGGTGGCGTGACATCAATTGTTATCTCTATTGTGTCCTCAGCGGTGTTTCCAGCACTGTCTACGACTCTCACGGTTATTGTGTGTGTTCCCTCGGTGAGTGTGAGTGTGTAGCTGTTCTGCTCTGGTGGGATGCTCGTGTTTACTGGGGAGCCATCAACATATAGCTCGTAGTGATTGATGTCTCCTTCAGGAGCTATTGCGTTCCACTCTATTGTTATCGTTGTCTGATTTATTAAAATTCCATTCTGTGGATTTATTATTGTTATCGTTAATAGTGGTGTTATTATTGTTTGTCCGTTCTCTAGCTTTACTATTCCTACTAGCGGATACTGATCTGGGCCATATGGTTGGTCTCCTATCCCATCTCCATTGCTATCTGTTCCATTATAATCACTCCAATAGTTTCCAGTATAGTTTGTGTATGTTTTTCCCATGTATATGTATTCTATTGGTTTTGGCGAATAGAATCTGTTTCCAGAACTACTAGATGTCAAGTATAGTTGATTTGTATTACCTATGAAGTTGTTCAGATATATGGTGTTATTGTTTGATGAGTCTTGGAGGCATATCCCATACCAATCGTTACTTTGTATTAGATTGCTATACATTTTGTTATCCGAGGAATCCCAGAGATATATCCCACAATGGTTGTCTTGTATTGTGTTGTATGCTATGGTGTTGTTGTCTGAGGATTCCCAGAGGCTTATTCCATACCAATTGTTTTGTATTGTGTTGTTCTCTATTTTGTTATCCGAGGAACCCCAGAGACGTATTCCATAATCATTGTTTTGTATTGTGTTGTTCTCTATTTTGTTATCCGAGGAGTATCCAAGATAGATCCCGCACCAATCATCGTTTTGTATTGTGTTGTTGTATATTTCTGCGTTGCTTGTCCCCCATAGTTCTATTCCTACGTCTGTGTTGCTTATGTTTTGGTTTCTAATCACGATGTTCCTCGAATTTACAAGGATTATCTGTCCAGCAGGCTCATCTATGACCGCTCCGTCCGCCCCCTCCAGGTATACTAGGGGCCTCCCATTCACAGTATTCTCTACGACGGTGTTGTTGTAGGATCCAGAGACG
>Ga0180301_10004623_pt1 | contig 10627 bp, 11 predicted proteins | sample GuaBasSediGuay16_FD_121797 | JGI IMG/M metagenome (GOLD analysis project Ga0180301, IMG submission 121797) | Subseafloor sediment microbial communities from Guaymas Basin, Gulf of California, Mexico - Guay16, Core 4569-2, 12-15 cm | ecosystem: Environmental > Aquatic > Marine > Hydrothermal... | reverse complement strand
TGCTATATTTAAATACCCCTGCTTCCACTCCAAATGTTGCGCTGATGGATTACCACCCTAACCATTATTGCAAGAATATCGCATGGAAAGTTTTAAAATAAAGGGTAGCTATACAAATACAAATTTTCTTATCCTGTCATAGACGGGGTTTCGCTTTCTGATGCGCCTTATGCGGGATTTCGGGGTGTTCCAACACTTATTGAAAAGGTGTTGAACACCGTTTTGAATTTTGAGGACGGTGGTCGGTGAGAGATGAGACAGAGCAATCTACGGGAAAGGAGGCATAGGAAAATCCACAATAGCATCAAATCTGGCTGCTGCATACGCAGATGCGGGTTTGAAGGTAATGAGGATCGGGTGCGATCGAAAGCAGACTGCACCCGCAATCTACGTGGTGACACCGATATTGACACGGTTCTGGAGGTGATGAGGGAAAAGGGAATTAGGAGGTTAGAGGTGAGCGATCTGGTAGATAGTAAATCCATAACGATGGAAAAAGTAGTCCATGAGGGGTATAATGGCGTTTTATGCGTTGAATGTGGAGGTCCCGAGCCAGGCGTGGGGTGTGCAGGGCGTGGTGTGATTATTGCATCCCTTCTCTTTTTATCCGTTACCGTCTCTAGGGTAGCATTAATAGCCTGGAACACAGAATCTACGATATTCCGGAGTGCTTTCACCTTCTCCTCATTCATTTCTTTCGGGATTTTCATCCATCCCCATAAACGCCAGTATCCCGCAATACACAGCTTGCTTTTTATCGTCAAAAAACGCTCTCTCCTTTCCATCAGTCAGTTGCCAGCCCGACAGGGTCTTCTCAATCCTTGCTTCCTTTCTGAAACGCGGTAAAATCAACTCCTCGTATTCGCCTATGCCATCAAAAAAGTTTTTGAGGATATCTTCTCCTCCTAAAGAATCCAGCGTCCTCTTAACAAGCAAATCAACTTCTGAAAACTTCTTCTTGTTCTTGTTGTTCCTCGAAACGCTTCTTGCCTTCTCTATCCTCGACTTGACCAAATCCACAACTGCTTTGTAAACCTCTAATTGCTCTTCTTCTGTTAACCCCAAAATTTCAAATGCCACTTTGTCAAGTTCTCTTCTAGCAGGTTTGACTTTGTCAAGCGAGACCTCTTCGGGAGACGAAGCGTTGAGTTCGGAGAAAGTATCCTCAAGGAAATTATCTGCAAAGATCTCAAATTTTTCTCGATGGAATATTCCGAGGACGAGTTTGCAGAACGATTGTACGGAAACTTTCGATTTCGAGATTCAGAGCGGTTCTGGAATCTCAGGTATTTTTTTAATTTTCTTCCTCTTTTACCAGCATCACCATAAGTAAATTCCTCAAAAAGAGGATCGTGATGGTTATACAAATGCACATATGGAATAAGTAGACTCATGGGAGGCGAAAAAAAAATGCGCGTCATCTTCTACACGGGTAAAGGTGGGTCTGGTAAATCGGTTATCTCATCTGCAACCGCCTTAAAACTGTCTGAGTTGGGTTACGAGACACTGGTTATTTCGTCTGACCCCGCACATACGATTTCTGATGCGTTTGAAACGCAGATTCAATATACCCCAACCAAGACCGGTGGCAGCGACAAGCTGTGGGCTATTCAGGTGGACCCGATAAAAGAAGCGAATATCGCGAAAGTAGTGGAGCCGATAGTTGGCGTTCCAACACCGAGCAAGGAAGTGATAAGTGAAGACATCAAGTTAATGGAGATTCTTGGCAGACTTAAAAACATCATAGTTGACAGAGAAGTCACAAGTTTGAGGTTGATTGCAAATCCAGATGCATTCAGTATACAGAACCTGAGAAGAACGCACCTGCTTGCAAACCTCTACGATATAAACGTTGACCTCGGAATAATGAACAAGGTAATTCCAGAAAAGGTCAGCGATTCGTATTTCAAGGAGTGGAAGGATGCGCAGGAGAAATATTTAGCAGAAGCAGAAGCGGCATTTTATCCTCTGCCATTGAAAAGACTGCGGCTGTTTCAGTCTGAAGTAAAAGGTTTGAGGCTTCTATCTGAGCTTGGGGATGAGTTGTTCGGAGACGAAGACCCTGCTAAGGTTTACTTTGAGGGGAAGGCGATCAAAGTGACAGAGTCGAACTATGGTTTAGAAGTGATAGTTCCCCTGCCCTTACCCTTTGCAAGCAAGTATAAAGAGGTGTGTGAGGTGGAAAGAGCGGGTGAGGACCTCTCAGTGGTTATTTCAACCGATGTAGGAGAAGTTAGAAACTTCATTCCTCTCCCCACAATCGCACATATAATGAAGCTGGACCGCGCGAAACTTTTAAATGATGAACTTCACATATATTTCATTGATGAAAAAGGCGATGAGCGAGGATAAAGAAGAAGAATTGGTAAAAGCGGTGAAGGTACTTGCAGGGGCAGCTCTTACTCCTCTACGGGTGGCGGTAGATGTGGTAGGAGGCTTAGCGGAGTCACTCGAGGACTATCTTCCTGGTCCATCGAAGCTCGCCTCGAACCTCATAGAAGTGAGAATAAGCGCGTTGAAAGCGATAAATAAGGTCGTTGAGAAGGAGATAGAGCTTCTGGAGACGTATAAGGGAGAGCTTGAAGGCAAGGAAGAGAAGAAGGAAAAAGTCAAGGTGGAGTAAGTAAAAGCACTTTTTCTTTTTTATAAAGAGAAAAACCGTGCTAAGACGGTTATTTTAGTTAGTTAGGAAGTCCAAAAAATGGAAGGAGGATACAAATAAAATAAATGAAATGAGTGTACAAGCAAAAAAAATCAATTTTCTCATGGCAGTGCTTTTTGCTGTTATCTTCTTATTACTCCTTGCACCAGCATCAGCTTTCGCTGTCGAGGGTCCCGCCGTTATGATTACAAATTATGTAGTAGAGCCCGAGGTCTTGATGCCTGGCGATACCGGCACTATCACTGTAACAATCCAAAATATGGGTAAACTATCAACAGAGACTGAAACTAAGACCATGACAACCATGTACACTTCGGCTACTAAAACAACAGCGACAATAAGTGCAGAAATCGAGAACATACGGCTGAGCAGCAGAAGCAGGGATATAGAATGGTTTCGAGGAGGCTCTCAACGCTCTGAATACTACAACGTAGGTGCTTTAGGACCCGGTGAGAGCATAGCAATTTCTTTACCCATAAAAGCCACTACTTACGCCCAAGATGGCACTTACTTACCTGAAGTATGCATAGAAGTGGAAAATGGCGAAAATGTGCGATTCCCCGTGCCTGTGAAAGTGGACAGCAGTGTAGTGGAAATACTTGAGAAGGACATCCCCTCTGAGATTTCGCTCAGCGAGTCAAAGGAGATAGAGATAGTGGTGGCGAATAACAGACCCAATTTAGTGAGCGGTGTGAATGTGCGCATGAAATTAAAGAGTGATGGGTTAGAATTCACGCCAGAACAAATATTCATAGGTGATTTGGGAGCGTATGAAAAGAAGGAGATAAATTTCACTTTCACGCCTATTGCTGCGGGAAATAAAGAGTTCTCTTTTGAGGTCTCCTACAAAAATGGCATCAATTCGCATCAAAACGAATTTAAATCGTCTATATTGGTGCGGAGTATTGCGGATGTAAAGCTTATTCTGGTGAATGCGCCAGAGTCTGTTTTAAAAGGAGAAATTGCAAAGATAGACTTTGACGTGGCTAATGGAAAGGCAAAGGATATTAAAGCGGTATCTGTGATGCCAGAGATAGAAGGACTCAGAATACTGCCTTCTGAATATTTTATCGGGGACATGGAAGTAGGGGACGTCTTTTCTGCTTCTTTTGATGTCTATACCAGCAGCCTGCACATTGGAGATACTGAAATACCTTTTAAACTGGTATTTCGAGATGTGGACACCGACAGGCGATACGAAACCACGGGATACCTGGTGCATATAGAGGTAAAGGAACCGCATAAGAGCGAATTGCCGAATCTGGCACTCTTTGTTGCACTTGTTATCATTTTTATCCCTGTCGCTGTGTTTGTCTGGGTGAGGGTGAAGCGAAAGTGAAGAAGGCTATGAACTCAGTTGGAGGGAAAGTGATCGTCTATTATGGAAAGGGAGAGGGAAAGACAACCGCCTCTATTGGTCATGCGATAAGAACGCTGGGTCATAACAAAAAAGTAGTGATATTGCAGTTTATGAAAGGAAGACCAACTACCGGAGAATATCAGTTCCTCAAGAATCTTGATAATCTCCAGATACATCTTTGCGGTGCCCCAGGTTTTTTAAAGGACGAAGAATCCCGGGAAAAACATCGTAAAAAGGCGAGAGAGGGTTTGGAATTAGCTTATAGAGTGTTAGCGGAAAAAAAGACTGCCCTATTAATTCTGGATGAGATATTGTACGCAGTAAAGTTCGAGCTGTTAACAGAAGAAGACGTTATAGAGCTGTTAAATAAAAGGGGCTCTACTGATGTCATCCTTAGCGGAAGAGAGCCCGGTGACAGAATAATAGAAATGGCAGATATAGCAACTCACATGGAGAAGGTCAAGCATTACTGGAACAAAACCCGCAGCACAACTTCCGGAATAGAATATTAGAGGGCTTCTCGGCTTCCTCAGCTTGTAGCCAAGACATCCATCAATTTTTTAAGCACCTTTTCCAAATCCGCCCTGCTTTTACTTTTAGAAGCGGCTTCAACTATTTTTTTGTAGTCCAACTCTTCCTCGGCGATTATACCGTGAGCATAATTGTCCACCGTGCTTATATTTGCGTATCGGAGCTCTAACTCCTTTGCAAGTGTCGCCTCCGAAGCCATGTTCATTCCTACTACATCCGCATAATTCTTTATGAGATTTATCTCCGCTCTGGTTTCGAGCCTCGGTCCCACGGTCTGGAAATAAACGCCTCTCTCAATGAGGTCAACACCCAAATCTGTTGCCACTTTTATTATGTCCCTTCTCAAACCCTCATCCAATCCAGGTGTAACATGAACGATTTCATCATCGTAAAAAGTAGGTATGTAGCACAGGCTTATGTAGTCGTGCGGAACAACTATTGACCGTGGTTTTAAATCAAGCTTTAAACTACCGACAGAAGTAACACCTACAATTTTCTCCACGTTCAACTCCTTGAATGCCCTTATATTGGCTTTATGATTTATCCTATGTGGGGGTATGTTTTCCTCCTTACCATGTCGCGGAATAAAGACCACCTCGTGAGAATGTGTGACAGTAAATAAGAGGTAAACCGTGCCATACTCTGTCTCAATTTCCTTCTCTTTTGCATCTTCAAGGAACTTCGAGCCAAATAAACTAGTCCCGCCAATTATCCCGAGCGGCATTTTATTTTTTAATTTACTTACTATTCCCCAAACTTGCGGTTTTACCTGAAGGACGAAGCCAGCAGTGCTCCTCCTATCGCCCCGATATACTGTGGATATTTCGGTACAATCACGTCAAATCCCAGCACATCGTTCATCGCTACCGGCACGCCCTCCACCAATGCAGTGCCGCCAACTTCTATCGCGGGTTGCCGGAGGTCAATCTCCTGTAACAACTGCTCTTTTACCTGTTCCACGACCGAATGACAAGCAGCAGCCGCAACGTCTTCGCGCCTCGCCCCACTTGATAACGCTGATACGAGGTCCTGAATACCAAAAACGATGCAATAGCTGTCGGTCTTTACTTTATACGCGTCGCCTTCCAAAGCTAACTTTCCTAATTCGACCACATCCACGCCCAGTCTGCGTGCTATCATTTCCAGAAATCTTCCTGATGCACCGGCGCAAATCCCTCCCATCGTGAAATTATCAGGAATGCCATCTTTTGCCGTTATTATCTTGTTATCCATGCCCCCGATGTCAATAATCATTGCTTCTCCCTTTTCTATTCCCGCAAGATACATCGCAGCCTTCGAGTTCACGGTCAGCTCTTCTTGCACCAGGTCTGCCTTGAAATGCTCACCCAACCCGTGTCTGCCGTAACCTGTCGTTCCCAGCGCCTCTATATCCTCCCTCTTCACACCTGCAATTTCCAGCGCCTTCGCAAACACGCGCTCGCCCGTTTTTACTACATCTCCGGTTGGACTCCATGTTGCTCCTATCACCTCGTTATCCTGCATTATTGCTGCTTTTGTGGTTGTAGACCCGGAATCTATGCCAGCAGTAAGCCCCTCCTGAACCTTCCTCTCCAGTATCCATCTCCGCTTCACTATGGTAATCAGCGCTTCCATTCTCGTCAGTAGTTCACCCGCCTTTGTCTTCTCTGAAAAAGGATACATAACAAGCGGCAAAGCTGTCTTTTCCTGTATTATTCGTCTGATTTCCGTCCTTATAACCGCTCCTCTTGGACATTTGTGACACCCAGCCACGAATACTGCATCAGCATCGCACAACCCTTCAGCCACTGCGTATCCTCTCGCTAACGCCACACTTAATCCAAGGCTCGTATCCAGGTCATATCCAAATTCGTCCACCTTCTCTGCTACATAATCAAGGTCCACTTCGGGCACGAATATCTCTGCCCCTATCTCCTCCGCCGCACGCTCTATCTCATGCTGTACATTCCCATACACAGTGCCGCAAGAAACCTGTGCTATTCTTATCCCGCCTTCCCAGTCCTTCTCCTTATTCTTCGCATTCTCCATAATTTTTGATATAATATATCCGGAGTTAATTAAATAGAATTCATATTATTCATTCATGCTATGGAATCGGAATCACGTTTCCAACCGCTACTTCCACTATCCGGTAGAAATACATAGAGATTATGTTTAGCCTAAGAATGAAATCCAGGAAAAATAGAACCGAGAAAATAGCTGTTAGAGATAGTGGAATAAGCATGAACAATGGCGCTTCTTTTACTTCTACCTCTTCTACCCCGCCTTCCGGTCGTTTGAAGAAGGCGATATGTATTATAGGGAAGAAATAAACGACATCAAGCAAAGAAGCTGTTAACAGGACAAACAAAAAGATTATCTCCCCGGCTTGCAGCGTACCCCAGCAAAGGAACCATTTACTTATAAATCCACATGCCGGCGGAATTCCACACATTCCAAACGCGGTTATGGTGAATGCGAGCATCGTGACCGGCATTGTTTTCCCTACGCCCGCCATCTCACTTATGTTCTTCTTTCCTGTAACGACCATTATCGCACCTGCACAAAGGAACAACGTTATCTTCATGAATCCATGAAACGGAATGTGAATCATCGCCCCTCTTATCCCTTCAGAAGTTAACAACGCAGCACCTAAGATTATGTATGATAGCTGGTTTATTGTGGAGTATGCCAGTCTTCTTTTCAAGTTATCTTGTGCGATGGCAAAAAAATTAGCGACAATCATTGTAAAGCTCGCTATACACGCAAGCGCTAATCCAAGCCCGAGTGTACCCATCAGATCCACACCGTAGATATAGCACACAATCCTTACGATTCCAAACACGCCCGCTTTCACTACCGCGACTGCATGCAGAAGTGCGCTTACCGGCGTGGGTGCGATCATTGCGGTAGGCAGCCAGGAATGGAAAGGCATCCATGCCGCTTTCATGAACCCTAACAAGAAACAGAAGAACAAAATCACCAGCGCCAACTTATATGTGGGACCGAGTTCTGCTAACGCTTTTATTCCTCCTCCTGTGAAGTCTGTGGTCCCCGTAAGATAATAAGTCATCATTATGGCGAACAAGAGGAAAACGCCCGCAGTAAGCAAATAAGCAAAATATTTATGCCCTGCACTTATCGCCTCTTTGCTCTGCTCGTGTATAACCAACGGATACGTGGATACTGTTAATATCTCGAAGAATATGAACATCGTGAGTAAATTCGCGGAAAGCGCAACGCCAATGGCGCCGAATATGGCGATAGCAAAGCAGAAGTAGTATCTTGTCTGTGCATGCTCGCGCAGAGACCTCATGTATCCGATGGAGTAGAAGGATACGAGAATCCACAAGAAGGATGCAGTAAGCGCGAAGATAAGACCAAAGGCATCCACCTTAAATCCAAATGCGATGCCCTCGAACATCGTCTGGAAGAACGTGCATTCGATGACCTCTTCGTTCAAAATTGTCGGTATCATGGATGCAATGAGCGAGAACTGCAGTATGCCGGCGATAATCGTCCAGCTCTCTCTTATATTCGGTCGTTTGCTGGATAGCAATATAAGAACCGAAGCAGTAGCAGGGCAAAGAATTGCAAATAGAGGCATATAACTGGAAATGGAAACTATTAGTCCCTCGGTCATGGTACAACCACCCCCATACCCAACAATGCCTTCACTGCCTGATTAACTATTGGTTGTAAAGGAGTGACAGAACCCGCGAGCCATAGGATACCGACAATAATGCAGAGCGCCCCGAGAATCAAGGCAGGAAAGACCATGCTCAGCGGTGCTTCCTCCTTTGTTATCTCATGTTCGCTTTCTTCCTCTCCCTCCTTCCGCACAAAATACATGCGATCTATAACTCGCCAGAAATAGACCAAATTAAGAAGTGTGCTGACAAGTATAACGGCTACAAACACGTATTCCACCGCTTCTAAAGAGGCTAACACCAGACACAATTTCGTCATAAACCCCACAGTTGGAGGCACCCCTATCATTGATAAAGCCGCTATCGTGAAAGCAGCGGAGGTATAAGGCATCTTCTTACCCAACCCCTCGAAATCTCTTATGTGCCACAAACCACTCCGGTATATAATGGCACCGGCGACCAGGAACAGGCATCCTTTCGTTATTGCGTGATTCAATATATGCATCAACGCACCGTATAGTCCCCACTGGGTGGAATAGAGACCAACACCAAGTACGATATAACCCACCTGTGAGACACTGGAATAAGCAAGCATTCTCTTTAAATTCGTCTGCATTATTGCAATAAGCGAGCCCACGATGATAGCTATCGCGGCTATCCAGGAAAGAGTAGCGGCAATGGGCACATAAATCTCAATAAAATCCGTGGTAAAGACCGAGAAAAAAACACGGATGAATGCATAAATTGAAACCTTAGACATCGCCGCCGCGATTATTACGCTAACCGCGGAAGGGGCGTAGGTATATGCATCCGGCTGCCAGATATGAAGTGGAAAGAGCGCCATCTTTATGCTCATTCCAACGACAAAGAAGACAAAAGCCGCTTGCACTACTTTATTTCCATACAGCGGCGGCAATAAAAGCGAGAGGTCGTGCATGTTAAGCGAGCCGGTTACAGCATACAGGAAACCTACGCCGAGAAGGTAGAAACAAGCGCCTATTGAGCCCATAATCACATAGTTATAACTTGCTTTCAGCGCTCTCCCGCCTGCAACAGCTATTAACGCATACGCCGCTAAAGAGGCTATCTCCAGGAATACATACAGATTGAATATATCCCCGGTTACCGTTATACCGCATAGACCAGTGATAAGAAGTTGAAAGACCACATAGAAAGGCACGATTTTGCCGGGCTGCTCTTTTTCTATGCTTCTCTTTGAATATATCGCCGCTAATAGGCAGATGAATAGAACTATAACCAGCACGTATGCGTTGAATGCATCTACAACGTATTCTATGCCCCAGGGAGGTGCCCATCCACCCAGCCAGTAATGTATCGTTCCACTGGTTATGACCTGATGTAAAATAAAAAAAGCGAGCAATAGTTGCACGGAAATGGAGGCGAGGGAAATAGGCAAGCAAGCCTTCTTATTCACCCAACCAGCAATCAAAATAGTAAATGCAGAAAGCAAGGAGATGGCAATAACCAGCACCGGATAATGTTCAGCTAAAAACAATCTTATCACCTTTCATCCTTTATTTTTCCTCTCTATTCTTCTCTGGCACCATTTCTCTTTCGGCGTCAATCTCCAACATATTCTTTTGATGTTCTATATATATTTTTCGATTTTTTGATTTCAGTAACCATAAGATTACACAGATTTTCACGAGATGGGAGATGCAAGATGCAGGTAAAACCAGTATCCTGTATCCTATATCCTAGATCTTTTTTACCTCAGCTATGAAATAGTTAATAGGCAGTTACAACTTCTTCCTGCTTTTTCGCTTCTTCTATATCCTCTTCTTTGAGTAGCAAATCTATATCTATATCTGCCAACCTGAAGGAGAGAGTGTTCAGCAGCTTTCCTGTAGGGCTGTTCTTATTGAACCTATATAGCTGTATTCGCCCCACTTTTTTTGTTGGTTTCATGACACCGTAATGTAAAAGCTTGTCTTTCAGTGCGAATACCGTAGCCCTGGATACTTCTGCATTTTCTGCCAATTCGGTGAGATTGTAGTCGAAATCTGGATGCAGAACTAAAGTTTCTATGATTTTTACCTGCGGATGGTTTCCAAATATAGCTTGCATTGGGCTTTCTTCTGATACTTCCATTTTTTTAAAATTTCCTATTAATTAAATAATCAAGTAAGTATATAAATTTTGCTATTAAGTACGATTATTATACTATGGAAGCATGTAGCAACCTCTTATCTTAAACGTTGGTAACTAAATTGGGGTGCGCCCCTAAAAGTAGACACTAAGTTAAGTATATCGTGCCAAAACAAAAGAGTTATAAAATAGAAAATCCATTTTCCATGTGGAGATGGATAAATGCACGGAAACTGCACCCGCTTTGTAAGGGAATTGAGATATGAAGAAGTTATTGAAATAGAACGTTTATGCCGTAGTCGTAACAGAGATATTAGAGATAGAGCAATGGTTATC
>Ga0180301_10004622_pt1 | contig 10627 bp, 7 predicted proteins | sample GuaBasSediGuay16_FD_121797 | JGI IMG/M metagenome (GOLD analysis project Ga0180301, IMG submission 121797) | Subseafloor sediment microbial communities from Guaymas Basin, Gulf of California, Mexico - Guay16, Core 4569-2, 12-15 cm | ecosystem: Environmental > Aquatic > Marine > Hydrothermal... | reverse complement strand
CAACAGGATTAATATCATGAAAAAGCCAAGAAAAGACACCGAGGATGGTAGCAAATATTATTAAAAAACCATATTTTTTTACTTCTTTTTCTTTATTTTTCATACATATCACGTTTAAATATTTTTTAAGTAGGCATCCTATCACTTTAGAGTTGGTTAATAAATCTTTCGGTGAAATCCTGGGGTGAACTCATTTCAATTTCATTAACTATATTTTAGCAGGGTACCTCTAAGTGATGCTGTGTTGCATAATCGACATAAAATCCAAATGAAAAATCGCCAGACTTTACTTCATAGGATAAATTCATATGGAACTTGTTAAATTAAAACACCATTAGATGTTTTTCTCCTAAGGGAAAGCCGTGAGATTTATGTCATGAAAGAGAGACTAATTTTTCAACAGCTTTTATTATAAAACTAATGACTTTAAGATCAACTTAAGGCTAAACTTATAAAAACATAACTTTTTATTATAGTAACAAAATTACTAAGTTGATTCTTATGGGTCGAAGACAGACGATGATGGAGAAATACAAACAACAGATGAAAGCATATCGTAAAAAAAGGATGATGCAGAATAACACTCCCTTCTTACCACCAAGTGGTGTGGTATACGTTATGGATTCTCTTGATGCAACTAAGAAAATGAAAGCTGAGGTTTTAAAAACTAAGACGAAACAGCATAGGGAGATAATTGAAACCCTTGCTTGCCCTGTATGTGGTAATCCTATGGAATGGGATCCTCACTGGGAAGGTTTTATCTGCATGAAACATGGTAAAAAAGCAATTTATGAGATAGTAGAACCAGATTAATTTTTTTTGGGATATCCTTTAAGTATATCTTGTTATATTATAGGGTCGGTGACCTGTGTATGGTTGAAGAAAAAATTGGAGTAGTTGAACATTTCTTCACAAAAATTAGCGTAGCAGCGATAAAGATAACAGATGGAGAACTAAAAGTAGGTGACACGATCCATGTTGTTGGTGCACATACTGATTTTAAACAAAAAGTCGATAGTATGCAAATCGATTTAAAACCTGTTCAGATGGTTAAACCCGGTGATGAAGTCGGGATTAAAGTAAAAGATAGAGTTAGAGAACACGATATAGTATATAAAGTACCAGCAGAGGAATAAAAATATGAAACAAATGGCAGAAGTTAGAACACTTAAAGTAAATAGATATGTGGTAATAGATGACGAACCATGTAAAATAGTAAGTATTTCAACATCAAAACCTGGTAAACACGGTGAAGCCAAGGCACGTATAGAAGCAATAGGTGTATTTGATGGACAGAAACGCAGTGTCGTTCACCCTGTTAAACATAAAGTTACTGTACCATTGATCGACAAACGAACAGCTCAAGTTGTTGCAATAATGGGTGACCATGTTCAACTAATGGATATGGAAACCTATGAAACCTTCGACATCGCTATCCCTGAAGAATTCAAAGGGCAGCTACAACCAGGTAAAGAAGTATCCTATCTAGAAGCACTTGGTCGGAAAAAAATCACCAGAGTATAAAAAACAGTGTGATATACCTCCCGCCTACTATTCTTCTAATATTACTATTTGTTTTCACCTCTTACCAGATTATATAGGGGTTTGATTTATGAACTCCCAAGTTTTTTTTGCAGATGCCGAGTCAAATCTAGAAAACGCAGAATACGTCATATTCGGAGTACCATATGACAAAACCTCTAGTTTTAGACATGGCGCTAGCAGAGCTCCTAAGGAAATAAGAAACGCTAGTTGGAATTTTGAAACATTTAACATGAGAACACAAGTTGATTTGAGAGACATCAAAATACACGACTACGGTGACATTGATGTAAAAAATGATAAACCTGAGATTATGATCAGTAAAGTTAGAAAACTTGTTTCTATGTTGCTCTCAAAAAACAAATTCCCAATAGCAGTTGGTGGTGAACATTCCATAACACCAGGGATAATACAGGCTTTCCCAAGAGATATAGCAGTGTTGTCACTTGATGCACATATAGATTTCAGAGAAAAATACGATAATCAATCATATAACCATGCATGCGTGATACGTCGTATATCTGAACATATACCCATAGAGAATATAGTATTAATAGGTGTTAGATCAGCTGATAAAGAAGAATTCCAAGAAATGAAAAAACAAAATCTTTTTTATATCGACTCGTTTGAAATCAAAAACAAAGGAATAAAACAAGTTTTATCTAAAACCAAAGAGTACCTGCGAGATAAACAAATATATTTAACACTGGATATAGATGTACTGGATCCAGCGTATGCACCAGGTACAAGTACACCTGAACCTTTTGGTCTTACTACATTCGATATCCTTGAAATAATTGATTTTTTCTCACCATCCTTAGTTGGTTTCGACATAGTAGAGGTATGTCCAAACTATGACAACGGTGAAACAGCTCTTTTAGCAGCGAAACTCATTAGACAAACTATTGAACAAAATTGGTTTAAAAAACATGGGTAGTTTAATATACAATGATTTTATTCAACACTGTCATGCAAAAAGAAAAAATTGCTCTTGCTGCGATAGTGATCATAATAATTGTGTTATTATCTGCTCTTATAGTAACATCTGAAGATGTTTTCAAAAACCTTTTCGGAGAAAAAAAAGAAATCAGCGATACTGTTGAAGTTGGAGACTGTGTTGATGTAAACTATATCGGGAGATTCCAGGTTAATAATACTGTTTTTGATACTTCATATGAGAACATAGCAAAAGAAGCAGGTATATACAATGATAATAAAACGTATCAACCTCTGAAAATATTTGTAGACCCAGATGGTACACTTACTCTACCAGAAGGGTATGAGAATTACAGTTCTTCTATGATACCAGGTTTCATTAAAGGTTTAATAGGTATGAAAGAAGGTGAAAATAAAACAGTTGTTGTACCACCTGAGGACGCATATGGTGATTGGAATCTAAGTCTCGCTGAACAACTCTTTAACCTCTATTTTGGTTCACCACATATCCCTAGATACTCTTCAAACAATATTACAACAACCATCCCAAAAGTAAGTCTATTGGATTTGAATAGTACATTAAATCTTTCAGCGTTATATGTTAATCAAACATTTGACTATATTGAAGGGGTTACTAAAGATGGAGAACCTGCTGTATGGCAGATTCAGATTTTGAATATATCTGATCAAAATGTCACTATTAAAAACTTGATTGAGAACGGAACAATCATAAAAACTGAAGGATTCTGGGATAACATCATTACCATCGAAAATGAAACAAAATATATAGTAAAAGCAGAACCAGAATTGAACAAAACATATGGAGCACCACATTCCTGGATGAAGGTTATAAGTTTCAACGATACAGAAGTCGTTGTTGCAATAAATATGAAAGCTGAAAAACCAGAGTTCATAGGTCAGACGTTAGTATTTGATATCGAAGTAATTAAACTCTACAAAACATCAGATTGAAACAAGTTGATTCTTTATCTCCTGTTCCAAGATAGCAAGGAATTCTTCTTCTTTTCCTTTTGGAATCGTTGCACCAGCAGCGATACTATGACCACCGCCTATACCATCAACAACTGATGCTGCTTTTTTCATAGCAGATGACAAGTTCAACCCCTGTTGCACAAGTTCTTCTGTTGCACGAGCAGAAGCTTTTACTTCTCCATTTCCTTTATCTGCAAAACCTACCAATGGGATATCACCGTTGATTTCTTCTGAGTTAAGAAGCATATTTGTAACGATTCCAACTACTGTATCACGTATACCACTACCCGCATGGAAAAACTGTAAATACTCCCGTCGTTCTATACCCTCCTCTTTAGCGAACTGTAAACCTTCAACCAAGTTCGCCCTATGCCCTGATAATAGATTCCTAGCTTTTTTAAACCATTCACCCCGGTCACCCATACATACTCTAAGACCTACTTCATATTTACCATAACGTGCTGTAGAATTCAACAACGTGGCATACTCCTTGGCATCATGAACCTCAGTGCCTTCCTCCTCCTGCTCCAACAGATAGATTTCACCAATGATTCTCTTAACCGTTTTATAACCAAAACCTTTTGATAAAAAAACCCTTGCAATATTTGATATTACAACACGTCGTTCTGCTTTACTTAGATCAACCCAACGACGCCAGTTATCACCATCTTTCATCTTTATACCATGCTCCTGAAGAAAAGATATACAAGCTGATTCACGTCCACTTAAACCAGGGATCACTGGGTCACTAGCGTACTGCAATAGTTTATAAACCGGTCGTGTTTCACGTCCAAAATAACGTATATCAATTTTTGCCTTCACAACACCAACTGATTCACCATCATCTAAAATGTTTCTATTCAAACCAGATAGTTTATTATATTTCCTATCTTGTAAATCTCCACAGGCACCAACAACTGCAAGCTGTGACAAATCCATGTTCTTTTTATCAATCGTCTTAGAAACAAGATATGTTACACCTGCTCCGCTTATCTCAAAACCGCCATCGAGGTTAAAAAGATGAGGGTTAAGATGGAAACGTTGATTAGATTCTATAGAGCATGTATGATGATCAGTGATAACCTTGTTGATCTCTGGGTAGCCCGTGCTTATATTACTCCCTAAATCAGTGAACCATACAAGTTCATAGTTCTCATCTTTTAAACGTGTTAAAACACTCTCATCTAATTGTTTAACAAACTCAATAGAACACTCCTTACCTAACCTCTGTAGTGTTTGATACGCTATACATCCTGCAGTTATACCATCAGCATCAATATGAGTCACAATATGAACTTCTCTGGAATTTTTTATGATATCTCCTATCTCTCTAGCTCTTTTCTGTAACAAAAAAATAACACCTTACATAAATAGTGAAATAGTTAACTAGTAAAAAGAGTTTTTTGAAAAAAAAGAAGAAAAGATAAAAAAATAAATTTTTTTATCTTTCAGCCATTTCTTTATATCGTTTATATCTATTGTTTACATCTTCTTCAAGTTTTTTATGTAAACGTTCTGCTTCCTCGGGAAATGAACGATACAAGGTGTTATATCGTACCTCACCCATTATGAAATCGTGGAGTGTACCATTTGGTCCTTTATAGTCAAGCTGGAATGGATTTTTACCTTCATCAGCTAGTCTCGGATCATAACGATAAAGCGGCCAATATCCTGATTCAACAGCTAGTTTTTCCTCCTCCTGTGATTTACCCATACCTCTTTTTATCCCATGGTTGATACATGGTGCATAGCAGATGATCAATGATGGACCAGGATATGATTCTGCTTCTTTCAATGCCTTAATTAGTTGGTTTTTATTGGCACCCATCGCTACACTTGCTACGTAGACATAGCCATAGGTCATAGCCATGAGACCTAGGTCTTTTTTCTTTGTTTTTTTACCAGATGCTGCAAACTTTGCTACAGAACCAATCGGTGTTGCCTTAGATGCTTGTCCACCAGTGTTCGAGTAAACCTCTGTATCAAAAACCAAGATGTTTATATCTTCACCCATTGCTATTACATGATCAAGACCACCATAGCCTATATCATATGCCCATCCGTCTCCACCAACTGCCCAGATTGATCTCTTAGTGAACAATGTACGCATCTCCCAGATTTCATTGAGTAATTCATCGTTATGGTTATCCCTTAGAATTGTTTTGATTTTATCCCCGTACTCCTTAGATTTCTCTCCATCATCCTTGTTTTCAAGCCAATTTTTAAATACCTCTCTAAGCTCATCAGATCCTTTGTTTTCATTAATAGCTTGCTGCACTAAATCAGCTAGTTTGTTACGACGTTGAATAGTAGCTAATACCATACCGAAACCATACTCTGCGTTATCCTCAAACAAAGAATTCGCCCAAGCTGGTCCATGTCCTTCTTCATTCACAGTAAACGGGATAGACGGTGCAGAACCACCCCATATACTACTACAACCTGTTGCATTAGCTATAATCATACGATCCCCGAATAGTTGTGTAACAAGTTTTAGATAAGGTGTTTCACCGCAACCAGCGCAGGCGCCACTGAACTCAAGGAGCGGTTTATTGAACTGGGAGCCTTTAACAGTAAATTTATCAAAACCACCACTTCTACTTGGTATCTTTTCAGCATATCTTTGATTTGGAACTTGATTCAGTTGTGTTTCAAAAGGTTTCATAATAAGCGCTTTCTCTTTAGCAGGGCAGATATCTACGCAGTTACCACAACCAACGCAATCCTCAGGGTATACTTGTATCCTGAAATAAAGACCCTCTGTTTCTTTACCAACAGCTTTCTTAGCAGTAAAACCTTCAGGGGCCTTCTTAAGTTCTTCCTCAGTTACAAGAACAGGTCTAATAGCAGCATGTGGACAAACCATAGCACACTGGTTACACTGTATACAATGCTCCATCTGCCACTCTGGGACATTAATTGCTACACCACGTTTCTCATACTTTGTAGTACCAACTGGGAAGATACCACCAGGTGTAAACTTACTAACAGGTAATTTATCACCCTGCATAGCGAGCATAGGCCGCATAACTTCTCTAATAAACGCTGGTTCATCTTCTTTTTCTTCAGGTTTCTCAGGTACGAGGTCAACCCAACTACTGGGGTATTTAATCTCTACAAGTTTTTCCAGAGCAGCATCAACTGCTTTCCAGTTCATCTCTACAACATCTTGTCCTTTTTTACCATAGGTTTTCTCGATTGCATCTTTCAAATATTTTATAGCATCATCAACTGGTAAAACATTTGATAGTTTGAAAAACACAGTTTGCATAACCATGTTTATACGGCCACCGAGACCTATACTTTCAGCGATTTTCACAGCATCAATAACATAAAACCTTAGTTGTTTCTCAGCGATTGTTTTCTTCAAAGAATTAGGTAAATGTTCCTCCAGTTCTTCAACAGTTGTCCATGGAGCATTTAAAACAAAAGTACCACCTTGTTTTATACCTTCTAATAGATTATATTTCCTAACATAAGATGGGTTATGACATGCTATATAGTCAGCATCCTTGATGAGATAAGTCGATTTAATTGGTACCTTACCGAAACGTAGATGAGATACTGTTACTCCACCAGATTTTTTAGAATCATACGCAAAATAACCCTGAGCATACATGTCCGTATTGTCACCAATGATTTTAATCGCATCCTTATTTGCACCAACTGTACCATCACCACCCAACCCCCAGAATTTACATTGCACAAGTCCTTCAGGTGTCGCATCGATTTCTTCTTTAACGGGTAAACTTGTAAACGTTACATCATCTATTATACCCACAGTAAAATTGTTTTTAGGTTCATCCAAACTAAGGTTATCAAAAACTGCTTTAACCATAGATGGTGTAAAATCCTTAGAACCCAGACCATACCGCCCACCTACAACGAGTACATCCCTATTAGAATGCTGTATAACCGCTGAGACATCAACATAGAGTGGTTCACCATATGAACCACTCTCTTTAGTTCGATCTAACACAGCGATTTTTTTAACTGTACCCGGTAGAACAGATAGAAAATGTTCAGCTGAAAACGGACGATAAAGCCTAACCTTTATCAAACCTACTTTTTCTCCTCTTTTATTCAAGTAATCAACTGTTTCCTCTGCTGCCTCAGCACCAGAACCCATTATAACTATAACCCGTTCTGCATCAGGGACACCAAAATAATCAAATAAATGGTAACTACGACCAGTGAGTCTACTTACTTTTTCCATTTCTTCTTCAACGATCTTTGGAACAGCTTGATAAAACTTATTAGCAGCTTCATTCACCTGGAAATAAATATCAGGGTTTTGAGCTGTTCCACGTAGATGAGGTTTCTCAGGATCCAAAGCACGTTCACGATGACGTTTAACAGCATCCCAGTCAACAAGTGGAGATATATCTTTATAATCGATCATTTCAATTTTTTGAATCTCATGTGAACTACGGAAGCCATCAAAAAAATGAAGAAACGGTACACTAGCTCTAAGCGTGGATAAATGAGCAACCAATGCAAGATCCATGATCTCCTGTACAGAACCAGAAGCAAGCATAGCGAAACCAGTAGCACGAGCAGCCATTACATCCTGATGATCACCAAAAATAGACAAAGCTTGACCTGCTATAGCACGAGCAGATACATGAAAAACACATGGCATGAGTTCCCCTGCGATCTTATACATATTCGGAATCATCAACAATAGTCCTTGTGAAGCAGTAAACGTGGAACAAAAAGCACCAGCACTAAGAGCACCATGAACTGCACCAGCAGCTCCTCCTTCTGACTGCATCTCTTGGACCTTTAATGTTTGACCAAAAATGTTCTTTCGCCCCTTGGCAGCCCATTCATCAACAACCTCACCCATAGGTGAAGAGGGTGTAATCGGGTAAATCGCTGCTACATCACTAAAAGCATATGCGATATGAGCAGCAGCTGTGTTCCCATCAACTGATTTCATATTCAATTTCTTCTTCTCATTGTTTTTTGATTCTACTTCACTAACAACAGTTGTCATAAACTATTACCTCTCTACAACTCAAATTTCTTTCTATTTTAAATATTAATTAAGCAACAGGGAATTAAAGTCACCTACATAAATATTTTCTATAATAAACATAGTTAAAATGACAAAAAAAAACTTGTTTAAAAAAATTAAGAAACACCCTGTTTTTTTTATTCTTCGATTTCTTTAAGATATTTCTCATCTACTGGAGCAGGCGAAATAATATATCCCTTTTTTTTCTTAGACCATTTAGCCCAACGAGCAAGTACAAGAGGTAATAGTAATACCGAGGTTATAAATGAGAAGAGAACCGTGGTAGAGGTTATAATACCGAATTGCACCTGCAGTGGTATAGGAGCGAAAATTAATACTGCGAAACCAAGGCATGTTGTCATAGCTGCTATGAGTAACGCTCCACCTGTACGTGAGATTGTTTCTGTTACAGCCTTTGTTATATTACCTGTTTTATCAGCTACAAGACGGAATCTCTCTGTTGCGTGTATAGCATAATCTACACCAATACCGATGGTGAGAGAGGTAACCGTTATAGTCATAACATTTAATGTATACCCTGCAATGTACATGGTTCCAAGTATCCATATCATAGACATCATCACAGGAATCATAGCGATAATGCCAAGTGTTACCCGTCTATATACTATTATGAGAACTATTGCTGCTAAAACAAGTGAAATAATAGTTGATATAATCTGACTATGTGTGAGTGATGAAGTTATTTTATAAGTGATTATCATTGGTCCTGTTACAATAGCATTTACATTGTTGCCATAGTGTTCTATATCCTCGTTTAATTCAGTGTTCAGTATTTCTACTTTCTTGTTGAATGCTTCGTTTTTTTCACTATCATCTACCAACGTCACGTATATATCTATCACAGCTGCATCGTATCTTCCATCTGTTTCTCTATGTAGCGTACTCTTTGTTAAGAAACCATATTCCATATCATCATACAGGTAATCATATAAATTTTTAACATCCCTGTTACTATTTGGTATGTATGTTTTTTCATCTAAGTTGAATTCTTTTATAAGTGATTTATTATTGTTTACAGCTTGTTGAATTATTGTATAAATACTCGTTGTTTTGATACTCCCATCTGCTTTTTTCGCTATGTACTTGTCATCTTTTAAATTCATATGTGTTCTCATTATCCCAGTTAACGTCTCCGTTGTAGCGACGTCTCCTTCAAGCAGTATATATTCTTGATCCTGACTAGAAAAAGGAAACTCAGTTTGAATTCTTTTATACAGTTTTATAGAAGGTGTCTCAGTTGGTAAAAAAGCATTAAAATCAAACTCGGTTTTAAGCTGTGTAGCTTCAACTGCAGTTACAACAGTTATGAGTAATAATGCTGCGATTATTTTTTTCTGATGTTTAAGTATTTTTTTAGCGAATTTACCCATGAAAATATTTATTTTAAATGTTTTTTTCTTTTCACGGTCTAATTGTTTTTTCTTCCGGTCAACTAAGTATCTCACTGATGCTTGTAATGTTAAAGCTGTTAGGAATGTGTATATAATCCCTAGAGCGAGTATTAATCCAAAATCACGCATTGGTGGAACAGTTGCTGTAAGGAATGATAAAAACGCGATTACTGTTGTTAACATAGCTAAAAACATAGCTTCTCCAATCTCTGTAACAGAGATTTTTATAGCCTCCGCTGGTGTTTTCCCCTGCGCTAATTCTGATCGATAGTTATGTGATAGATGAACTGAGTAATCAACACCTAAACCAAGCATAAGTGGAACAACTGCAACTGCCATAGTACTAAAAGGTATACCTAGCAGGACCATGGTTCCAAAAATCCATATTATGGATACACTTAATGCGAACAGGGGTAGTATCACGTATGATATTTTTCTAAAAGAGATTAGGAGGACAATGACGATCATGATAAAGATCATCGGCATGATTATCTGGTTTGCTTTGGAAGTAATATCGTGGATCTGAGTAGATATTACTCCCTCACCTTTTCCTTCAACATGTACATAGTTGTATGCTGAATCTAATTTTTTTAGTTGAGAAACTACCTTTTTGTTTATTTTGAGGCTGCCCTCGTAGCCACCTGTAGAGTTAACCCCTATTATCATTATACATGATGCTGTTTCATTATTAGTGTTATAATTTTTTGACAGGAAACCTTTAGCT
>Ga0180301_10004621_pt1 | contig 10628 bp, 8 predicted proteins | sample GuaBasSediGuay16_FD_121797 | JGI IMG/M metagenome (GOLD analysis project Ga0180301, IMG submission 121797) | Subseafloor sediment microbial communities from Guaymas Basin, Gulf of California, Mexico - Guay16, Core 4569-2, 12-15 cm | ecosystem: Environmental > Aquatic > Marine > Hydrothermal... | reverse complement strand
CTCTTAATAAAATGTCATTATGAATAATTGCTGTTAATAACTAAACAGGTGAGAAATAATAAAAGATGTTATAATCGTAGCAGAGGTGCTCAAAGATGCGTTTTACAGCAGATAGAATGCTGGGAAAACTGGCTAAGAAATTGAGGTTGTTAGGTATCGATACGGAGTACTTCAAAGATGTAGATGAAGAGACCATATTGAAGTTCTGTGAGGAGGAAAAAAGAATACTTCTCACACGGGATACAGAATTGTATGAAAAAGCTCTCAAAAGAGGCGTAGAAGTTTTCTTGCTGAAATCTGATGATTGGAGATCGCAGCTCAGAGCCATTCATGACAGGTTCAAGATACAGGGTGAACCTTATACAAGATGTTCTATATGCAACGTCGTATTAGTTAAGGTCAACAAAAATCTCGTTAAAGGCAGAGTACCTGAATACGTTTATCTGACGCAAGAAGAATTCTATGAGTGCCCACGATGCCATAGGATCTACTGGAGAGGGACCCATGTTGTGCATATGGAAGAAGAATTAAAGAAGGTGTTGAGAAAATGAGGGATGTTATGGACCTCTTCCTGAAAGTGCAAGAGTTCTTGGAAAAGGGTTACAAAAGCAAAGCTATGAATGAATTGGCTAGTTTCTTAGCAAATAATTTGAATGCTAGAAAGGTCTTGATATTTCTTTATGAACCAATGAGAGAACTCTTCAGGCTTGTAGGAGCGTCTTCCGATGAGTATGAAAATCATATAGGCAAGCACAAAATTCCTCTTCAGAAAATCGAAAGCAGTGAAGGAGAAATTGAATTGAAAGATCTAGGATTTGATTCTGAAGAAAAGGGAAAAATACTTCCGTTGAAATTCGGTGAGGAGAATCTTGGTTTCATCCTAGCGGTTGATCCTCATATACAAAACTCTACGGATGTTTTGGAAAAGGTTGGAGGAGCATTGAGATTTTTGGCGAAATACAGGTACCTTGAAGAATCCGTGCATAAATACCAATTGATGTCCCGGTTCACAACACTTTTCGAGCATACCAGGGATTTGGGAGAATTGTACACAAGAGTTTTGGAAGTTGCTGTAGATGTCTTAGAAGCAGAAAGCGCAATGATATGGGAGAGAGAGGGTGAAGAGTACGTTCTGAGATCCTACAAAAATTTAGAAGAGGATATCATCTTGAGGAGAAAGGTTGAAGCCGATCATACTTTCTTTTCGAAGTTTAAAGAAGGGACGGTGTTAATTCTAAATCCCGATATCTCACTTGGATTGAACGATTTGATTGACTTGAAACTGAAATCCATCCTAGTATCTTCATATAGAGCTAACGACGAGATAAAAGGTCTGTTCGTCGTCATAAATAAGAAAGAGAGGAAGGGATACAGACCTTTCAAAAAGTTCGATGACTTTGACGTCTCACTCCTCGCGGAGATAACCAGAAGATTTTCTCTGGCACTCTCGAGGCTTGAATACTATGAAAGGTTGAAAGAAGAAGTGGAAAAACTTGAAGAGTTGAGAAAACGTCATGAGAAGCTCATAGAGGTCCAGAGAGATCAACTCATGAAGATGGAAACGGTGTACAACGTTAGCCAAGCAATGAGATCCAGCTACAGCTTAACTAACGTTTACAAGATCCTTCTTCTCGGATTGATAGCAAATAGAGGCTTCAACTTCGATAGAGCGCTTTTGCTTCTTCGTGACACCAAAAGACAAGTGCTAATTGGAAAGTTGTGGGTGGGGCCTCAGGATGAGAAAGAAGCAGAATCCTTCATGGAAAAAATGAGGCAGAGATCTTTAAAGTATGGTGATATAGTTCAATACTTCAGAGAAGAAGCCATGACGTTCGATGCAAGTAGTGGCCTCACTCCGAAGATAGAAGGTAAAATCTTTCATTACAAAGGGCATCCCATATTAGAAAGAGCTGTGCTTAGAAAAAGAATCGTCTACGTCAACTCCAGGATAATAGAGAGCTTTGGGGAGAATTTGAGAGACATTCTCGACATTCTCGAAACGGATGAGTTCATAGTTATGCCTTTGGTTGGAAGATGGGACACCCTAGGTGTCGTTATAATGGATAATCGTTTCACAAAAAGGAGTATATCAGATTCCGATCTTGAGATTCTAAAACTCTTGTCAGAAAGTGCTGGACTTGCCATAGAGAACATCATGAATTACGAGGAGCTCAGAGAAAAAACGATCTCTCTTGAAAGACAAAAAGATCTCATAGATTACCTCAGAAGGTTCAGTGAAAGCATCCTTCAAAATTTGGATGCTGTGGTGATTGTCCTTGATGGAGGTGGGAAGATACTTGAGTGGAACAAAAAAGCAGAACTTGTGTTTGGCTATCCTAGAGAAAGAATGATAGGCTCAAGGCTTGAGAACCTTGGAGCAGAATTCGAAAACATTCTAGCCGTGGCTTTGAAAGTTTTTGAGACAAAGGAAACTATAAGTATGGCTAACTACATGTTCACAATGGAAAGGGAAGAGAAATACTTCGATATAAGGTTCTCCCCTCTTTGGAACCCATCCGGAACACACATAGATGGTGTGATAATAACTTTCGAGGATGTAACGGACAGATACAAGATGGAGCAGGAAAGAAAAAGGCAGGAAAAACTCTCTGCTCTTGGTGAAATGGCCGCAAGGGTCGCGCATGAGATCAGAAATCCTATATCTGTGATAGGTGGTTTCATAAAGAGGATGAAAAAGCACATAGATGAACCCGAAACTTTGACAAGATATGTAGAGATAGTTTTAAATGAATTAGAACGGTTGGAGAGAATCGTCAGCGAAATTCTCGAATTCAGTAGAGAAGCGAAAAAGTTAGAATACACAGAGTTCAACATAAACGATTTGGTGAGGGAAGTTTACACCCTTTTCGAAGATCCCATAAGCAAGAAAAATATAAAGTTTCAGTTCGATACGGGAAGAGAGAACATAACAGTTTTTGCGGATAGGATAAGGATAAAACAAGTCCTTATAAATCTCATACAGAACGCTATAGACGCAACACCTAAAAATGGTAATATAAGAATTAAAACAGAAGATATGTTTGAAAGGGTTCGTGTATCCGTGTGGAACAGCGGATCATCAATTCCAAAACATATACAGGATAAGATTTTTCAACCATTCTTCACAACTAAGATTCAAGGAACGGGCTTGGGATTATCCATATGTAAAAAGATTGTGGAAGATGAGCACAACGGCTCCATATGGGTAGAGAGCGACGAAGAAGGAACCAGCTTTATATTTGAAATTCCCAAAAAAGGAGTGTGAGATAATGGGAAAGAGGATCTTAATAGTCGAAGATGAACCCAACATGAGATTGTTGATAAGGGAAGAATTGGAAGAAGAAGGATACGATGTTGAAGAGGCATCGAATGGTGAAGAAGCCCTGGAAAAATTCAAAGAAGCCGAATACGACCTCGTAACTATAGATATAGAGATGCCTGGTATGAACGGATTAGAGCTTGCAGGAAGGATAAGAGAAATGAAAAAGGATGCGAAGATAATTCTCTTAACGGCTTACTCTCATTATAAAGGGGATCTATCCTCTTGGGCGGCCGATGCCTATATCATAAAATCCATGGATTTCCAGGAATTGAAGGATACGGTGAACAAATTATTATCAAAGTGAATGGGAGGTGGCGAATTTGGACTACAAGGAAACGTTGAATCTCCCAAGAACAGAATTTCCAATGAAAGCGAATCTAACGAGAAAAGAAAAAGAAATTTTGAAAACATGGGAAGACATGGATATATACAATTACGTTTTAAAAACCAGAGAGGATCATCCTCTCTTTATTCTACATGATGGGCCACCATATGCGAACGGTCATATACATCTTGGAACAGCTATGAATAAGATATTGAAAGACATTGTGATGAAATACAAAACCATGAGAGGATACAAAGTACCTTACATTCCAGGTTGGGATACACATGGGCTTCCCATAGAGCACAGGGTGTCTCAAGAATTGGGAGAGAAAGTGAAGGAGATGACGCCTTCTCAAATAAGAGATGAATGTGAAAAGTTCGCAAGGAAATTTGTTGAAATACAGAAAGAAGAGTTCAAAAGACTTGGAGTCAGAGGAGATTGGGAAAATCCATACTTAACCTTAAGTCCAGATTATGAAGCAAAGATCTTAAAGATCTTTAATTCCCTAGTAAAAAGTGGTAACGTCTACAGAGCCAGAAAGCCCATCTATTGGTGTCCACACTGCAAAACAGCTTTAGCAGAAGCTGAGATAGAATACTACGATCACACCTCCCCTTCTATATACGTTAAGTTCCGTATGAAAGATGAAGAAGACACCTATATATTGATATGGACGACCACCCCATGGACATTGCCTGCGAACGTGGGAATAGCGGTTCATCCAGAATATGACTACGTTCTGGTCTCTGTGAATGAGGAAAAATGGATTCTAGCGAAAGACCTCCTGGAGAGTTTCATGAAAGAGATTGGGTTAAAGGATTATAAAGTGATTAAAACCTTCTCTGGGAAAGAGCTTAAAGGTAGAAAAGCTATCCACCCACTCTATGATAGAGAATCTCTCGTGATACTGGCAGATTATGTTGCCATGGATACAGGAACAGGGTGTGTTCATATAGCGCCAGGTCATGGTGAGGAGGACTACATATATGGACACCTCAAATACAATCTTCCCGTTTTATCACCTGTCGACGATGAAGGTGTCTTCACAGAAGAAGCTGGGAAGTACGCAGGTATGTTCATAGAAGATGCCAACAAGGAAATAATAAAAGATCTGGAGGAGAAGGGAGCGCTTCTGAAATATTCTAAAGTTACACATTCCTATCCGCATTGCTGGAGATGTAAGAATCCTGTAATGTTCAGGGCAGTGAAGCAGTGGTTCATCTCGATGGACGAAAATGACCTGAGGAACAAAGTCTTGAAAGAAATAGAAAACGTTAAGTGGATACCTGCCTGGGGTGAGAACAGGATAAAGTCCATGGTGGAGGAAAGGCCAGATTGGTGTATATCAAGACAGAGAGTCTGGGGAACTCCGATACCAGCCTTCGTCTGTGAAGATTGTGGGGAGGAGATTCTGGATCCAAGAATCATTGAGAAATTCATAGAAATAGTTGAAAAAGAAGGAACAAACGCTTGGTTCGAAAGATCCGAGAAGGAATTACTGCCAGAAGGTTACAAATGTCCCAAATGTGGCTCCACTAACCTTAAAAAGATGATGGATACCTTGGATGTGTGGATAGACTCAGGCTCATCTTTCGAATACGTACTCAGCAGGGAAGATCACAGGTTCCCAGCGGATATGTACCTTGAAGGAAGCGATCAACACAGAGGATGGTTCCAATCCTCTATATTCCTATCAGTGGCCTACAGAGGAAAGGCACCTTACAGAGAGGTTCTGACCCATGGGTTCATAAAGGATGAGCTGGGAAGGAAGATGAGCAAATCTTTAGGGAATGTCATAGATCCCATGGAAGTCGTCGAAAAATTTGGTGCCGATGTCTTGAGACTGTGGCTGTCGAGCAGTGATTATTTCGATGATATAAGAATCTCGATGAAGATAGTGGAACAGCAGGCGGAGGTATATAAGAAAATAAGGAACACGATAAGATTCATCTTGGGAAATCTTTATGATTTCGATCCCGAGAAAGATGGTGTTGATTTCAAAGATCTTCTACCAATAGACAAGTGGGCTCTCTCTAGGCTCCAAAAGATCATCAAAGAAGTAACGGAGGCCTATGATAGATACGAATTCTCAAGAGTTTACAATATGGTGAATAGATACTGTTCTGTGGAGCTAAGTTCCATCTATCTTGACATCATAAAAGATAGATTGTACGTTGAAGCGAAAGACTCTATATACAGAAGATCCGTTCAGACTGTTCTTCACGAAATTTTGGTCTCCCTAACTAAAATGTTGGCACCGATCTTAACGTTCACCATGGAAGAGGTTTATCAGTATTTCCATGAGAAAGATAGAAAATACAAAACAATACAAGCTGAAACATGGCCTGAATACAGAGAAGACCTCGTTGACGAGGAAATACTTAATTTGTTCGATGTTCTTTTAAGAGTCAGAGAAGACGTGTTGAAGGCTTTAGAAGAGGAAAGACAAAAAGGTGTTATAGGTCACTCTCTAGATGCTAAGGTTTTCATAAAACCCAAAAACGAAAGAATCAAAAATGTCTTGGAAAGTTCATCTTCTTTCCTAGAAGAATTCTTCATCGTCTCTCAAGTTGAAATATCAGACAACGTGGATGGTATCGAGGGCGAAGAAGTTGTGGTGAATGTCGAAAGAGCCAAAGGTAGAAAATGCCAAAGATGCTGGAAATATCATCCGGATGTTGGTAAAGATTCAGAATATCCGGATGTTTGTCCAAGGTGTTCCGCTGTTTTGAGGGGTGAGAGGAAATGAGCGAAGTAGCAACTCTCAGTCTGTCGAATCTCATAGCAACTGCTTACAGTATGAGGGCAACAGATGTTCACATATCTGTGGGATGCTGTCCCGTGTTCAGAATAGATGGAAAACTTGTTCCTCAGAAGAATTACCCCGTAATGACAAAAGATATGATTATGGATCTGCTGAGGGATCTGTTCGCTCAGTTGAGAATAGATCCATCCAAGAAGAAAGAATGGGATTTCTCCTTTACAGTTGGTGATACGATAAGAGTGAGAGGAAATTTCTTCTACGAGAGGAGAAATCCTGCTGTTGCTTTCAGGTTGATTCCAAAGAAGATAAGAACGTTCGAGGAATTGGGACTTCCTGAAATACTCAAAGATTTTGCAAGCTCTAAATACGGTTTGATACTGGTTGCTGGGCCAACAGGAAGTGGGAAATCCACGACTCTCGCGGCAATGATAGATTATATCAACGAAAACAATCCATACCATATCATAACGATAGAAGATCCTATAGAATACGTTTTTACGAACAAACAATCAATAATCCATCAGAGAGAGTTAGGCCAGGACACAGAATCTTTCCTCGATGGGTTGAAATACGCTTTGAGGCAAGATCCAGACGTTATACTCGTTGGTGAGATGAGGGATCTGGATACCATGGCTTTGGCTTTGACAGCCGCTGAGACAGGACATCTAGTCTTATCGACAGTTCATACGAATTCGGCAGCATCGGCGCCAGAAAGAATAATAGATGTATTCCCTGCTCACCAGCAAAAGCAAATAGCGATACAACTTGCCAACACGCTTATTGCTGTCATATATCAAAGGCTCCTTCCGAGAGCCACAGGTATGGGATTCGTTCCCATTCTTGAGATAATGGTTGGAACACCTGCTGTTAAGAACCTGATAAGGGAGAACAAGTTACATCAGCTTGAATCCGTGATACAGGCTAGTGCAAAACATGGAATGATACTGTTCGATGACGCTTTGATAAGTGCTTACATGAAAGGTTTGATAACTAAAGAGACGGCATTAGAATACGCTAGGAATCCTGAAGAGGTAAAAAGGAGGATTGGTCTCTGATGAAACTCCAAGACCTCTCAAAGTACATGGAAAGTATCAAAGAAAGGATGAAGGAGCTAGAGAGCAGTTTCACAGAGAAGCTCTCTGCCGATGAGATAAAGAGGTTGTCGAAGGAATATACGAGATACCAAGAAATTCTGGATACCTACAATAAACTGCTTGAACTGGAGGAAGAGATAGAGCTCTGGAGAGAGGAGGATATGGATGAAGCCATGAAGCTTGAGAAAAAGAAAGAGAAGCTGTTTCAGCAGTTCCTTCTGCTCCTACTCCCCGAAGAAAAATTTAAAGGCAACGTGATAATGGAGATAAGAGCAGGAGCTGGAGGAGAGGAAGCCGCACTTTTTGCTAGCGATCTATTCAGAATGTACTGTAAGTACGCAGAAAAGAAGGGTTGGGAAGTTGAAATTGCAAGTTTCAACGAGACAGACTTGGGAGGATTCAAGGAAATAGTGTTTTTCGTCAAAGGGAAAGACGCGTTCAGAAGATTGAAGTATGAAAGCGGTGTTCACAGGGTTCAGAGAATACCCGTGACGGAATCTGGCGGTAGAATTCACACATCAACAGCGACGGTCGCGGTGCTTCCGGAAGTGGAAGAGGTGGAGATCGAAATAAAACCAGAAGACTTAAAAATAGAGACTTTTAGGGCATCTGGAAAGGGTGGTCAATATGTCAACAAAACAGAATCCGCTGTGAGGATAACACACCTTCCAACGGGTATCACAGTTTCGTGTCAAAATGAAAGGTCTCAACATCAAAACAAGCAAACTGCTTTGAAAATCCTCAGAGCAAGGCTTTATCAGTTATACAAGAAAAAAGCACAAGAAGAAATATCCGCCGAGAGAAAAAGGCAGATAGGTACGGGTGACAGGAGTGAGAAGATAAGAACCTATAACTTCCCTCAGAGCAGAGTAACTGATCACAGGATAAACTACACATCCTACAGGCTCGATGAGATTTTGAATGGTGATCTTGATGAGATCATAAACAAGCTCCTTGAAAAAGAACTCTTCGAAATGATGGAAAAGGTGAAGATGATGTAAAGAGCCCGCATTATGCGGGCTCTTTATATCTTGTATCTTCTCACAGCCTCCCTTAAACCTTCTATTCTCTCCCTAACGGTCTTTACAGAACTTGTGATCTCCTCTGAGCTCGTATTGACTTCCTGTATGGATGAATTAACATTTTGAATAGAAGACGTTATCTCTTGGATCACATTGGAATTTTCTGTCATGGCTTTCTTTATTTCATCTACAGCTGCTGTTTGCTCTTCAACGGCGGCTGCTATATTTTCAAGCATCTCAGTAATCCTTGTGACAGAACTTATTATTTCGTTCAATTTTCCACCCGCTTGATCTGCTAGGTTTGAGCCCTTCTCAACGAGTTCTCTCACCCTATCTGATACCTTAACGGCCTCTTCCGCTATCCCTCTTATCTCCTCCACGACTCCTCTTATCTTCTCTGCCGCTGTCCTGCTCTCCTCAGCAAGCTTTCTTATCTCATCGGCGACAACTGCAAAGCCTTTTCCAGCTTCTCCAGCTCGTGCCGCCTCTATCGCAGCGTTCAAAGCAAGAAGATTTGTTTGCTCTGCGATAGCTGTTATGGTATCTACAAAACTTGTGATGTCTTCAGATCCCTTCTGGAAACTGTCCACAACTTTCTGAATGTCTTCTGTTACATTCGTTATGTTCTTCATAGACTCTATAACCTTCTGTATGATCTTTCCTCCATCTTGAGCAAGTTCGCTACTCTTGGAACCAAAGGTTGCAGCTTCCTGAGCATTATCTGCAATGCTTTTTGTCGCTGCAGATATTTCCTGAGTTCCGGCTGTTGTCTCTTGAACGCTTGCTGAGATATCTTCAACTCTGTGTGATATATCGTCCATGCTGCTGGTTACCTCGGAAATAGATGTTGCTATCTGTTCGATAGATGCTGTTATATGATCCATCTCGCTTGAAATTTCTTCTGTATTGTATTGGATGCTTTTTATGTTATCTTTAAGATATTCCATAGCATGCTTGAAAGAATTTATCAATCTAGATATTTCGTCCTTACCCTCCTCCTTTTCAATCTCTAACGTTAAATCGTTTTCTCTCAACTTATCGGAAGCGCTCATAAGAAGCCCAAGTTTTCTAAACACTCTGAGAACAATTAAAACTGAAATAAGAGCACTCACTATGAGAACAACAAGGGGAACAACCAACATGACAAGGGATATTCTCTTCATACTTTCATCCATGTATCCTATCGATTTCTTCATATCATCTTTTGCTTTCTTATCCATCACTTTTGCGATGTTCACAACGTCCGTCATCACTCTGTCCATCTCGTCGAGAATACTCGCAACTTCTTCTGTCCTCGCATCTTTTAGCGATTCTTCTAGACGATTGAGCAAATTATTTATCGCTTTAACCTGCTCTTCTATGGATTTGGTCTCTATACCGAGTTCCTTTAAAGAAGCAAGCCTTTCCTCTAGGATCCTTTTCGCAGTGTAAATATTTTCTTTATCTTTGGCCTCTCTTTTTATTGTAAATCTTGCAACAGCATACTTTAAGTCGTTTGCTTCCATCAAAAGATAAGAAACCTCATCGGATATTATCTCTGCACGTGTTATACTCCCTTCTATATCTTCCCTCAAATCTTTTAGGTAATTGAGTATAAACAAACTGGCGATCCACATAACAACAATTGGGATCACCACAAGAAGAACCATCTTAACTTTAAGGTTCATGATTTACCCCTCCTTTGAAGATAAAAAATCTTTGCTTCTAACATCGAAGCAATGAATTCGATCTTTTATGTTATAGTCTGACCTTTATATCAGTGTTTCAAGTAGGGAAGAAGTGCCATTTGTCTTGCCCTTTTTATAGCTACTTTCAACATTCTTTGATGCTTGGCGCAGTTTCCATTTATTCTTCTTGGTGTTATCTTCGCCTTATCTGTTAGGAATTCTTTTAGAAGTTTTACATCTTTATAATCAACGTAATCTATCTTCATCTCGCATAATTTGCATTTTTTGACTTTCTTCCTTCTTCTTCTAACAGGCATACTATCTCCCTCCTTCAAAATGGTGGCTCGTCATTCATGAATTCCTCTCCAAACATGTCTTCTTCGCCAATTTCTTTGTCTTCAAAAGGTTTTTCCTCTTCCTCCATTATCTCAGAT
>Ga0180301_10004620_pt1 | contig 10628 bp, 5 predicted proteins | sample GuaBasSediGuay16_FD_121797 | JGI IMG/M metagenome (GOLD analysis project Ga0180301, IMG submission 121797) | Subseafloor sediment microbial communities from Guaymas Basin, Gulf of California, Mexico - Guay16, Core 4569-2, 12-15 cm | ecosystem: Environmental > Aquatic > Marine > Hydrothermal... | reverse complement strand
CTGAAAGAGGGGAATTTTTTGGAGGAAATTATAAGTCATAAGGATTTTGAAAAACAGGTAAAAGAATGGAAGAAATTAGGCATTGTTAACGATAACTTTGATAAAAATGAAATCTTGTTAAATACTATAACAGGTAAAATTTTAAATAATAAATATAAGTACTTACCCGTTGATACAAAATATCTTAGTGAAGAATTTAAAGAAAGATTACTTGAGAAGTTGGGAGAGTTAGGCAATCTTGATGACTTAATAGATGGCATTTTAATCAAGAGCGAAAACTGGCAGGCGTTGAATTTAATACTTGAAAAATATAGAGAGAAAATAAAATGTATCTATATTGATCCTCCATATAATACTGGAAATGATGAGTTTTTGTATAAGGACAAATACCAGCATTCAAGTTGGCTAAGTATGATGTATGATAGGCTACAATTTGCAAGAGAAATACTTAAAGATGATGGAGTTATTTTTGTAAGTATTGATGATAATGAGATCTACAGATTTCAAGAAATAAGCAGTTTTTTAATTAACTATTTGGGAACTTTTATTGTTCAAGCTAAAGTTGGCGGTGGAAGTGATAATAAATATCTAGTACCAGAGCATGAGTATGTCTTTCTATTTGGCAAAAATAAAGAGAGAATTGGATATTTATGGGCTAAGCCATCAGAAGAATATCTAAATTCTTTTAGATACGAAGACAAAAAAGGGAAATACTACTTAGATAGTTTAGAAAAAACAGGAATAGATATTAGGAGACCAAACTTGCGTTATCCTGTCAAGGTCCCAGATGGAACTGAAATATGGCCCGAAACGATTTGGAGATTATCTAAAGAAGAATTTGAAAGAAGACTTGCATTGGATGAGATAGAATTTATTTATAATAAAAAAGACAAGTTATGGAAAATTTATACTAAGACTTATTATAAAGGCAAAATTAGACCACGCAGTTTAATTAAAAAGATAGGATATACCAAAAAAGGGAATCAAAATATTAAAGATCTATTTGGAGGATTAACTTATAGGTATTCCAAACCCAGTGAATTAATAAAATGGCTTTGTGGGATAGATAATATTATAAGTGGAACTTTCAATAATTTTATTCTTGACTTCTTCGCTGGTTCTGGTACAACCGCTCACGCAGTTATGAAATTAAACAAAGAAGATACTGGCAGAAGAAAATACATTCTTGTAGAAATGGCGGATTATTTTGACACGATAATTATTCCAAGGATTAAAAAAATCACCTATTCCTTCAACTGGAAGGACGGTAAGCCTCAAGATGCTGATGGAATAAGTCAAATAATCAAATATCATTACCTTGAACAATACGAAGATACACTGCACAACATTGAGTTTCCAAATGAAGAAAAAGGACAAAAAGTGCTGCAACTATTTGATAAAGATAAGGAAGTGAGCGAATATGTTATGAAATACATGCTTAAATTTGAAACTGAGGGGAGTCCTTCTCTCCTAAATCTTAACGGTTTTGAAAATCCTTTTGAATATAAATTGAAGATAATTTCATCTGGTAAAGGCGAGGAACTTGTGAATGTGGATTTAGTAGAGACTTTCAATTATTTACTTGGTTTAAAGGTACATAGATATAAATTTCTAAACACCCCGTCCCTGCGGGACACCCCTTTAAAAAAGGGGAATATAAAAAGAAAATATGTGGTTGTTTTAGGAGAAAGAGATAATAGGCGAACTGCTATTATATGGAGACCCACCAAAGGCATTAATCTTGAAAAGGATAAAGAAATCATAGATAAAGTCTTAAATGGTTTTGACCCTGATGAAATATTTATAAACGGAGATAGCTTTGTAAAAGGTTACAAACCAATAGAGAGTGAATTTAAAAAGTTAATGGGTGTATAAGAACCGGCTTTTTCTCAATCATATACACCAAAGTAAACAAATTTGTTAACTACGGTGCATAAAAATGAGAATTAATTGGATTAATGAATTGGTTAAGAGAGGTAATACTTTCACTTTCAATCAAGCTCAACTAGTTTTGGGAACAGATTTTTATATAACAAAAGTAATCTTATCAAGGTTTGAGAAAAGAGGCTTAATTGAAAGAATAGAAAAAGGTAAATATATGATTATTCCACTTGGAGCTGAAAAGGGTAAATATACATTGAATGAATTTGTAATCGGGTCTATGCTTATCAATCCTTATTGTATTTCATATTGGAGTGCCCTTCATTTTTACGGATTAACAGAGCAGATTCCTAATACTGTTTTTATTCAAACTGTTTCACGTAAGAAAAAACAAAGATTAAATATTCTGGGAGTTAAGTACAGGATTATTAGGATAAATAACAGAAAATTTTTTGGAATAAGAAAAGAATGGATTGATGAAACAGAGATAAATATAACAGATAAAGAAAAAACGATAATAGATTGTCTTGACAAACCTCAATACTGTGGGGGGATTACTGAAGTTGCTAAAGCATTAAAGCAAAAAGAAATAAATGGAGAGAAACTGTTGAAATATATTCAGCAAATAGAGAACACAGGAGTAATTAGAAGATTGGGTTATCTGTGTGGTTTATTGAATATAAAACTTGAAGTTCCAGAGGTTAAGACACGAAATTATCTTTTTCTTGACCATTCTATGCCACATAAAGGAAAAAGAAATGCAAAATGGAGGTTGATTGTAAACCTTGATGAAAAAATTTTGGGAAAATTAGAATGATTTCTACTATAGAAATAAGAAATAAAGCAAGGGAAAGTGGAGTTCCTGAAACTACTATAGAAAGAGATTATGCACAGAACTGGATTTTAAAGAATTTATTTGAAATTAAAATGGCTTTAAAAGGTGGGACTGGGATAAGAAAAATCTATGTGCAAGGTTACAGATTTTCAGATGATCTTGATTTCACACTTTTAGAAAAAACCGGGAAGAAGGATATAATAAATGCAATTGAAAACGCTATTATCAAGGCAAAAGAAGATAGTGGAATAGAATTTAGAGAAGAAATTCAACTTGAAGAAAATATTAATGGTTTCACTGCAAATATATATTTTTCCATAATAAAAAGAGGTAGTGTTCCTATCAAAATCAAGCTTGATATAACAGGTTATCATAAAGAGAAGGTATTATTACCAATAGAAAATAGAAAGATAATCCATCCATATTCTGATTCATTTGAAGCCCGGATAAATACCTATTCATTAGAAGAGATTGTAGCTGAAAAAGTTCGTGCGCTTTTTGAAAGAACAAGACCCAGAGACTTATATGATGTATGGTATTTTTTTAGAATATATAATATTAACGATCTTCTTGATATAATTAACAGAAAATGTGAAATAAAAAAAGTTAAAATTGATATTTTATCACTTAAAGATAGAACAAATGATTTTAAAAATGCATGGAATAGTTCGCTTATCCACCAGTTTAATCAATTACCTGACTTTAATTTTGTCTTTGAAAATGTTATTGAAAAGGTAAAAGAAATATGCGCTTAGAAAAATATCTCATTTTAAATAAATATCTTCTTTCACTGTTCGGAGTAAATAGTATCTCCGACTTAAGAGATGAACTTAAAAACAAGAAAGAAGGTTTTGATAATGATGGAAAGAGTTTTTTCGTTGATACTTTAATTGGACTGGAAAATCTGAGAATAGACTTAAATGTTCTCCTGCAATATGACAGAGCAATAAAAGAGTATTCTGAGAAATTATCTAACTATAGAAGAGAGAATATAGTATTAAAATATTTCCAGTACTTAGCGGTTTTATTTTCAGAGATTTTCCTTGATAGGTATTTCAACAAAAAGCAAGAATTCTTGGGTGAACTGAATTCTTTTTTGGTGGAGTATAATAAATCAGAAAGAATAGATATTCCTCATTTTGAAGAAAAAGATCTCAAAAAACTTGCTTACTGGATGGCAACAGGAAGTGGTAAGACCCTGATAATGCACATAAATTACTGGCAGTTCTTAAAGTATGATATACAACCTTTGGATAACATAATTCTGGTAACACCGAACGAAGGGCTATCAAAACAGCATTATAATGAAATGCAAAAAAGTGGTATTCCATGCAGACTATATTCAGAAAATCCTGATAGTTTAACTCTATATAAGGATCAGGTATTTATAATTGATATTCATAAGCTTACAGAGGAGAAAAAGGGTGCAGGTGTTAGAATAGAGACAGGTTATTTTGAAGGGCGAAATCTTGTATTTATTGATGAAGGGCATAAAGGGCAGACAACTGAAGAACATATATGGAAAAAATTACGAGAAGATTTAGGAAAAAATGGCTTTGTTTTTGAATATAGTGCTACATTTGGACAGGTAATCAGTGAGAAAAATAAGGACCTATTAGAGGAATACTCAAAAGCAATAGTTTTTGATTATTCTTACAAATATTTTTATGAAGATGGTTATGGAAAGGATTTTTATGTATACAACTTAAGAGAGGATAGTTTTACAAAAAATTATAACGACCTTATTTTAACTGCGAATCTTCTTTCCTTTTATGAACAATCTGTTCTTTATGAAGAACATAAAGGTGAATTTAGGGAATACCTTGTAGAAAAACCTCTATGGGCTTTTATTGGAAGTAAGGTATCAGGTAAAGGAATAAATTCAGATGTTCTAAAAGTGGTTCTATTTCTAAAGAAGATAATAGAAGATAGAAAATTTTTAGAAAACAATATTGCTAAAATCCTCAATGGAAAATCGGGTTTGCTTGACCAGGATGGAAATGATATTTTCAAGGATAGATTCCAGTATATAAGAAAAACAGATTTACAAATAAATGATATTTATGTAAGATTGTTCAATGCAAATGGTGGAACACTGCAACTTTATGACCTAAAGTCAGCAGATGGAGAAATAGGATTAAAAATTGGCGAAGGAGAGTATTTTGGAGTTATAAATATTGGAGATGTTTCAAGGTTCCGAAAATTGTTAACAAAAAGTGGATTTGAGGAAAAACAAGACCGTTTTACTCCATCTCTCTTTGAACGGATAAACGAGAATAATTCAAATATCAATATACTTATAGGGGCAAAGAAATTCATTGAAGGATGGGATAGCTGGCGTGTATGTTCCATGGGGCTCATTAATATGGGTAAAGGTGAAGGGCCTCAAATAATACAACTATTTGGTAGGGGTGTCAGGCTTAAAGGAAGAAACTTTTCCCTTAGGAGAAGTGAGGAAAATAATTATCAGATTAAATCCCTTGAAACACTTAACATATTTGGCTTAAATGCTGATTATATAAACTCATTCCTTGAAACTATAAGAAAGGAAGAGGTTGAGTATGAGGAAATAAAACTACCTATCAAACGGTTAGATGAAACAAAATGGAAGAATTTATACACTCTTAAAACTGATAGGGACTTTGATTTTACAAATCATTTTATAGAACTTGAAACTGATGAGGAACTTTTAAGAAGAATTAAGATTGATATACGGCCGATGGTTAAAATTGCTCATGGATTGGAAACTACGATAAGTGAAACAAAGGTAAGTAAAACAGATTTTGGCGATTATATCGATCTTCTAAACTGGAATGGAATCTATCTCAAAATACTCAATTATAAAATCAGCAAGGGATTTTTCAACTTAAGGCTTCATAAAGATATATTGCAGGAGATAATAAGAAGTCAGCTCTACGAAGTTTATGCTTTTCCTGAACAAATTAAACTAAAAAGTTTTACTGATTTAGACCATTTGGAAGAGATTATTCTGGTAGTCTTAAAGAATTACATTGATAAGTTTTACAACTATAAATTAAGACAGACTGAGACGAAACAATTGCAACTTTTCCCCCTGGTAAAAGAAGACGAAAATTTTAGTTATGATTACTATACATTGAAAATAGAAGTCCCTAAGGATAAAAAAGAAAAAATAGAAAGGAAAAGAGAAATAGAAAAGATAAAAAAACTTCTGAAACAGGTAGATAAACTATATCAAAAGGATTTTGATGAGATTCCCACAATACACTTCGATAGGCATTTATATACACCCCTGGTAGTATATGATAAGCATAAGGAGTTCATAAAATCAGAGCCCGCAAGATTAAATGAGGGAGAGACAAGATTTGTGAAAAAATTAAGAGATTATCTTAAGAAAAGCAAAATCAAAGATAAAGAGATATTTCTCTTGAGAAACCTTTCAAAAAGAGGAGTGAAATTTTTCCAAACATCGGGCTTTTATCCTGATTTTATAATGTGGGTAAAAGAGAATAGCAAACAGACAATGGTCTTTATTGATCCAAAGGGCATACTAAATCTTAGTAATTTTAACGATGACAAGATACAACTTTATAAAAGTATAAAGGAAATTGAGAAGGAGTTAAAGATTAATAAGATACACCATAAACTAAGGCTTGAATCGTTGATTTTATCGGTGTCTAAATACAACGAGATAAAGAAGAAATTCGGAGAAGGAAATATGCCAAAGCAGGAGTTCGAAAAACGCCATATCTTATTTATGGAAGATGATGATTTGGTGAAAAAAATATTCCAGTGTATTATTTAAATACAGTGATATTAATAATTTTTATTCATAATTTTCAATTTTTAAGGAGATAAAATGTGATTAATTTAATTTATAAGAATACAGGTGAACATATAGCAAGAATTGAAGGTGATTGGCTTGTCCATAGAGATGGACGACCTATTGGTTATATAGAAGATAATAAAGTTTATTCAATTGAAGAAGGCGAGTATATAGGTGAAATTACAGATGATGGTCATGTTCTTAAAGAAATAGGGGAAAACTTTAGCATAAAAATATTAAAAGGTAATCCTGGCGATTTTGGAGATATGGGTTATGCGGGCAATAGAGGTCATTATGGTTCATTACCTGCTGGTGTTGAAGATGCTATGAAGGATTTTTAAACATAGTCCTGTGCATTACTGTGTTGTATAAAATATAAGAAAACAAAGCTCGTAGAAGATTATCTGAAATTTAAAAATATTGATAACATAAAACATCCAATCACAGGTTTTTAACGACCTTTAAAATTTCATTTCAAGAGGGTTTAGACGAAGTTTTATGAAAACAAAAGAAATGCAAATAGGTTTGATTTGTCTTTTCTACCTGTCAGATAAGTTATATCTTGATGGCTGACCTATTAAGTTCTTTCATTTAAGCTTAATGGAGAAAATGATAACTCATTCACTTTTGTTTTTGAATTTCTTTTCCAGATTGAGAAGAAACATTTTCCAATCAATACCTATTCCGAACCCGCCAGGAGACCCGTCACTTTTTATAATTCTGTGGCAGGGAACGACCAGCAGGTAAGGATTTTTTGCCAGGGCATTTCCTACAGCTCTACTTGCTTTTTCTTTTCCAGTCTTTTTAGCAATCCATCCGTAAGTTCTTGTTTCTCCGTAAGGTATTTCCATAGCAATTTTGTACACTTTTCTATAAAATTCCGGGATACCTGTAAAGTCAGGTTCTACGGTAAATTTTTTTCTTTTTCCTTTAAGGTATTCTTCAATTTCCCTGTATGCCTTTTTTATTTCTGAAGATTCAACATCTGGTATTTTTTCATCATTATTCCTTACGAATGTTATGGATTTTATTCCCTTTTCTGAACTTTTTATTGAAATATTCTTTAAAAATAGTTCACTATTAACGTTTCTTAAATTTTTCATTTTTAGACCTGTTTATAAAAAGGTAAGAAAATTACAGCAGTAAATCCAGTTTTATTTAGACTGTGTAAAAACTATTTATAAACGAGTGCTCGTTCTACAGACGTAATAGAGTGCGAATTGTAGGTCAGGCATCCCTGCCTGACCAATGAAAATCGATAAAATTAGAGTTTCCCTACAATCTATGGTTATCTTATTTCGGTATATTTTTTATTTTTGATTTAAGTCTTTTTGAAATTATTAATTCAATAATCCGGAATTTTCACCGGGTTTACACTGTATTTTTTTTTAAACATTTCATTTGTTGCCGGCGGGAAGTCTGATTATAAACCTGGCTCCTTTTTCCCTGTAAGTATCAATAAATATTTCTCCGTTATGTTCTTTTATGATACCGTAGCATACACTGAGTCCAAGACCTGTTCCTTTACCTATTTCCTTTGTTGTAAAGAAAGGGTCAAAAATTTTAGATTGAATTTCCTTACTGATTCCTGGCCCATCATCTATGAATTCAATATATACGCTACCATTTTTTGAATATGTTTTAATTTCGAGGATACCTCTTTTATTGAATTCATACATAGCCTCAAAAGCATTGTTAATGAGGTTCAGAAATACCTGCTGAAGCTGGTCCGGGTCACAAAAAACACTGGGTATATCACTGTGATAATTCTTTTTAATTAAAATGTTATTTACTTTCAGTTGATACTCCCTTAATTCAACAGTTTTATCGATGAGTTCATTTATATTAATCTCTCTTTTTTCTGGTTCTTTTCTTCTTGAGAATCCTAAAAGGTTTTCGATAATATGAGCACATCTTTCAGTGTTAAGTTTTATTTTTTGAGCTCTTTCTTTGTTTTTATCGTTCAGGCTGGAATCCTTTAATAGAAGTTCAGAATAACCGGAAATTATGGCTAATGGGTTATTCAACTCGTGAGCTACACCTGAAACAAGAGTTCCTATGGAAGCTAATTTTTCAGTCTGGATAAGTTTATTCTGGATTTCTTTTCTTTCAGAAATATCGTTCATTACAAACTGTATATACTTTTTACTACCGAGTTCCAGCGATGATAGAGAAAGCTCAACCGGTAGAACAGTTTTATCCTTTTTTACAAATTCGCTCTCGAATGTTAATAAATCTTTTCCTGAAGAGATTTCTACAATTTTTTTCAATCCTTCTTTTTTGCATTCTTTGGAAAAGAGTTCTTTAATGTTTAATCTGAAGAGCTCTTCATTTGAATAACCAAGAATTTCTAACGTTCGATTGTTTGAATCAACGAATTTTCCATCGCAGTCTGTAATAAAAACGGCATTTGGTGATTGTTCAATTAGTTTTCTATATTTTTCTTCAGATTCTTTTATTTTCTGTGCATCAAACAGTTGTTGTTCAATGTGGGATTTTCTCTTTATAGAATTTACCCTGTATCGATATCCTATAAAAATACATCCTATAAATAGGATAGTAGATAGGCTTAAAAACCAGGAGCTTTTCCAGAAAGGTGGTGTAATTGTGAAGAACAGGCGAGCTGTTTTTTTACTTGCGATACCGTATTTATTCATAGCGTATACATCGAACTCATATTTTCCCGGCGACAGGTGGTTGAAAACAGCAAATTTCCTGTTAGAAGTATTGTTCCATTCATCAGACAATCCCTTTAATCTGTAATAATATTTTATATTTGATTCAGAAATAAACGTTAAAGAAAAGAATTCAATCATTATATTATTCTGAAAATGCTTTAATTTGATTTTGTTTTCAAAGGGAATATTTTCATTGTTAACAATAAAGTTTTCAATGTATATCGGAGGTGGATTAGTATTTATTATATCTTTTTCAGGATTACATTTTATAACTCCTCTTGTAGACCCGAACCATAGATATCCTTTATCATCAAGGTAGCAGCTTCTGCTGTTCAGTTCATTTGAAATAAGTCCATCGTTGACATTATAGTTGATAAATGATATTTTCTTGTAATCTAAATTGATTTTGTTCAGCCCCTGATTTGTTCCTATCCACAGGTTATGGTTATTGTCTTCAATGATGGAGTAACAGGTATTATCTGAGAGACCGTCTTTTTTGGTGAAGGTGGTTAATTTTTTGCCATCATATTTTGCTAAACCCTCATTTGTTCCGAACCACAGATTACCTTTATGGTCTTCAAATATTGACCTGACTAAGTTATTGGGCAGACCATTTTTTTCATTAAAATGGAATTTATGATTTGCCAGATTATAAACACCTTTTGAGTTAGTGCCAACCCAGATATCTCCTTTTGAATCCTGAAAAATTGACCAGGCTAAATCTTTAAAGTTGGTATCGGTTTCACAGTTAATAAATTTTTTCCCGTCGAATTTAATGGGACCTATTCCGGTTGCTAACCAGATGTTTCCTTTTTTACCTGCTATTATTGAAAATATTGGGATGGGAAATCCGCTGGATTTTTTTATAAAATGGGTGAACTTTTTCCCATCATATTTAGTAATTCCTTTTTCAGAACCTATCCACATATTTCCTTTTGAGTCTCTTTTAATGCTCCAGATTCTATTGTCAAGTAGACTATCCTTTTCTGTATAATATTTAAATTTTTTTCCATCAAAAACAGTAATTCCTCCATTATAAGAACCAAACCAGTAATTACCGTTTTTATCCTGTTCAATAGCCAGTATAAGTTCATCTTTTAAACCATTTTCACCGGTAATATTCAGGAACATTTCACAGGCAAGTTTGGATACACCACCTCCATTTGTACCAAACCATTTAACTTTTTCTCTGTCTTCAAACATTGATATTATTATATTATCAGGGAGCCCGTTTTTTTTGGTATAATTTGTTATTTTATCGTTCTTTATTTTACTCAGTCCTTCAAAGGTTCCTATCCATATATTGTGCTCGGAATCTTCCATTAAAGATAAAACCCTGTTATCGATCAGTCCATTTTTTTTATTGAAATGTTTTAATCCGTTTTTTGAATATCTGTATAAACCATCTTCTGTACCAATCCATATATTT
>Ga0180301_10004619_pt1 | contig 10630 bp, 11 predicted proteins | sample GuaBasSediGuay16_FD_121797 | JGI IMG/M metagenome (GOLD analysis project Ga0180301, IMG submission 121797) | Subseafloor sediment microbial communities from Guaymas Basin, Gulf of California, Mexico - Guay16, Core 4569-2, 12-15 cm | ecosystem: Environmental > Aquatic > Marine > Hydrothermal... | reverse complement strand
GACGAAAAAAGTAAGGGAAAGAATGAGCAAGATCAAACATAAGATCGCTGTTATAAGCGGAAAAGGGGGAGTGGGAAAAAGCGTGGTTACAGTAAACCTCGCCACGGCATTTGCACTTAACGGCAGAGAAGGACGCGTCGGCATCTTGGATGCTGATATTCACGGACCATGCGTACCTAAAATCATTGGATTAAAGGGGCAGAGACTCCAAGCGGGTCCTCCCGGCATCTTCCCGGCATTCGGGCCGTTAGGAATCAGAGTTGTCTCGATGGATTTTCTTTTACCGGAACAAGAGACTCCTGTTATTTGGCGTGGACCATTGAAGTATCAAGCTATAAGGCAGTTTCTCTCAGATATCGTCTGGGGTGAGCTGGATTACCTATTCATAGATCTTCCCCCAGGAACGGGCGATGAGTCTCTAAGCGTCATGCAGCTTCTGCCGGAGATGGATGGCGTTGTCATAGTAACGATTCCTTCAGAAGTCTCTCAGGACGTGGTCAAGAAGGCTGTCAGCTTCGCTAGGCAACTGAAAACGCCGGTTATAGGCATCGTAGAGAATATGAGCGGGTTCGTCTGCCCAAATTGTGGAGCTGAAATAAACATATTCAAAGTTGGCGGAGGGGAAAAGATAGCCAGTGACATGAATGTCCCGTTCTTGGGGAGGATTCCCATAGATCCTAATATATGTGAGGACTCTGATGAGGGGGTACCTTTCGTATTGAAGCATAGGAATTCCGCAGCAGCCAAGGCCTTCGCGGAGATTGTGAATAAGATAGAGAAAGCTGTTGAGGAAAAGGAGAAGTGAAAATGCGTTTAGTCGCCTCTACAGGCGGTAAAGGCGGAACGGGTAAATCAACCTTCGCCGTCTTATCTGCTTTAAGATTTTCAAATCAAGGGAAAAGAGTTCTGCTTTGCGACTGTGATGTTGAATGTCCAAACGATCATTTGCTTCTAGGCGTGGAACTCGATGAATCTGAACCTATATATCAAGACTTTCCGGAACTGAATGCGGAGAAATGTATAAGATGCGGGGCATGCTCGAAAGCTTGTAGAGAAAACGCCATTTTATGGATAGAGGGGAAGCTCCCAATATTCTTTGAAGATCTATGTAGTGGTTGCGGGGCATGCTGGATCGTCTGTCCGCAAAATGCTATAGAGAGAAGAAAGAAGATTGTTGGAAGATCATTCGAAATGAAAATCAACGATAATCTTTGGCTTCTAACAGGGATGTCTGAACCAGGCGTCTCAGAGACCGGACCGGTTGTAAAGGAAGTGAGGAGGAGAGCCATAAAGCTCGCGGAAAAAATAGATGCTGACATTTTGATTATTGATACAGCTCCAGGTACGCATTGCAACGTGATCCAAGCTCTCTTGGGATGTGAGAAGGCTTACGTAGTTACAGAACCCACTCCTCTAGGGTCTCATGATGCAGCATTAATTCTGGAGCTTCTCAAAATTATGAAGGTAACATGCGAGATAGTCTTGAATAAGGCTGATGTAGGCGACCCAAGCCTCATCATGAAGATTGCGGAAGAACATGCAGTGCCAGTGAACATTAGGATTCCTTACTCGGAGCGATTAATCAGAGCGTATTCGGAGGGAAGACTGGACAAAGTGGTGGATTTAATATGAAAATAGTAGTTGCCTCGGGTAAGGGCGGAACTGGAAAAAGTATGTTTGCTAGCTCGCTTACGCTTCTCTTCTCTGAAATGCTGGATGTTGTTGCATGCGACTGTGATGTTGACGCTCCTAATCTCGGGTTATGGTTAGGGGTGACGACGTGGGATCACGTAGAGACGATATCTACATCTGAAAAGGCAAAAATAAACGGCAATAAATGTGTTGGCTGCGGTAAATGCTTCGAGAACTGTGCTTTCGGAGCCATAGAAAAGGCGAATTCAGTCTTTACAATTAACTCTTTGCTCTGCGAAGGCTGCGGAGTATGTCAACTCGTATGCCCTATGAAGGCTATCGATCTTGAACCTGTTATGAACGGAGAAATAAGGATCAAAAAAACCAAATGGGGATTTCCTTTGGTCTCAGGTCAGCTGAAGCCTGGGGAAACAGGGTCCGGAAAAATTGTTCAAGAGATAAGAAAGAGGGCTGATAAGATAAGCCATGAGGTTATGATTCTTGACGCCGCTGCAGGGATAGGATGTCCAGTCATAGCTTCAATAACCGGTTGTGATTACGCTGTTCTTGTAGCCGAACCCACTCCCAGCGGTCTATCAGATTTAAGAAGAGTTTTAGAGATAGTGAATCATTTTAACGTGCCATATGGGCTGATCATAAACAAGTGGGATATAAATCCCAAAGTCTCCGAGGAGATCGAGAAATGGAATAGGGAACAATTCTTGGGGAAAATATCCTACGATAGGGAAGTCGTCAACTCTATAGTGAATCTCAGACCCGTTATGGTTTCGAAGAGCAAAGTTAAGAATGAAATCAGAGAAATCTTTGAAAAGATTAAGACGTTCATATAAAGATGATTTCTAAGTTCATAAGGGTCATAATTTCGATTTTTTCCACGTATCTCTACCGAGGAATTTACAGATCTTTCACATTAAATTCAGATCAGCAATTGATGGTTAAAAAAATTTAATAGAGGTTTCATAATTGCTTGTCTTTAGGGAGGATAACATAAAGTAGTGATAGAAAAATTTAAGCCTCTCATAATCAGTGTAATAGTCATATTCGTTGCTGTGTTTCTGACAGGCGTATCAGCGTCTCAACTTATAATCTATCAAGATACCGCCAACAAAATAAGGGTGGCCGTCACGATTCTTCCGCAAGCTGAGTTTGTAGAGAAGATTGGAGGCGAAAAAGTAGAGGTCACGGTTATGATCCCGCCGGGAGCAAGCCCGCATACTTACGAGCCGACGCCTAGGCAGCTAATAGAGTTAAGTAACACGAAGATATACTTCCAGGTAGGTTCAGGAGTGGATTTTGAATTGTCTTTTTTGAATAAGATTCTTGAAGCTAATAGGGAAATGCTTGTCGTTAACTGCTCTGAAGGTATTAAGATTATGGATAGAGACCCTCATGTGTGGCTTTCTCCCAGAAACGCAAAGAAAATGGTCATGAACATCTATAAAGCATTGATTCAGGTTGATCCGGAAAATTCGAATTACTATCGCAAAAACTTGGAATCGTACCTTAAAGAGCTTGATAACCTCGATAGGGATATCCGAGAGATCTTAAGAAACGTTACAAGAAGATGTTTCATGATTTATCATCCAGCTTGGGGATACTTCGCAAGAGACTATAATTTAACGCAGATACCAGTTGAGAAGCATGGGAAAGAACCGACGGCTAGAGGCTTAATAGCTCTGATTGATCAGGCTATGAGGCTTAACGTCAAGGTCATCTTTGTCTCCCCGCAGTTTGACAAGAAGAAAGCTGAGACGATAGCTGAGAACATCCATGGTAGAATCGTATTTTTGGATCCTCTAGCTAAAGATTACGTAGAGAATCTTCGATCAGCCGCGTTGGAACTTGCCAGGAGCATGAGTTAAAAATGGATGAAGTTATCCGGCTGGATGATGTCTGGGTCAAGTATGGTGATCTAACAATACTTGAAGGGATAAACCTCTCCGTACAAAATCTCGACTTTCTAGGGATAATTGGGCCTAACGGAGGTGGGAAAACCACACTGCTTAAAGTTATTTTGGGGCTGGTAAAGCCATCACGTGGAACTGCAAAGGTATTAGGGGATTCGCCGGAGAAAAGTAGGAGATTCGTCGGGTATGTTCCTCAAATCAGCCTATTCGATAGAGACTTCCCCGTTACAGTTTTAGAAGTAGTCCTGATGGGGCGATTGGGAAAGAAGAGACTTCTAAGAAAATACAGCGAAGAAGACAAGAGAATTGCCTATAGAGCCTTAGAGTCTGTAGAAATGCTTGAGTTAAAGGATAAGCAGGTAGGAAAACTTTCAGGAGGACAGCTTCAACGAGTTCTATTAGCCAGGGCTTTGGCTGCTGATCCGAAGATTCTTCTCCTTGACGAGCCCACAGCGAGCATCGACGAGCCGACGAAGACTAAACTTTATGATCTTCTGAAAAATCTGAACCGAAAAATTACAATAGTGCTGGTTTCACATGATATCGGTGTAATATCGTCTTATGTGGATAAAATCGCTTGTCTTAACAGAAAACTCTTTTACCACGGCTCTAAAGAAATCGAGGCTGAAACAATAGAGAAGACATATCAGTGCCCCGTTGATCTAATAGCCCACGGAGTTCCTCACAGAGTATTAAGAAAGCACAAAAGAAGTGAGAAGCCTTGTTAGAGATTTTGCAGTACGAGTTTATGAGAAACGCTTTAATCGCGGGGATGATGGCAAGTCTGGCATGCGGCGTAGTGGGAGCGATAATTGTAGTTAAGAAGATGGTTTCGATAAGTGGAGGGATCTCTCATGCCGCCTTCGGGGGAATAGGACTTGGTTACTTGCTTAAATTCGACCCCATCTTAGGGGCTTTACTATTCGCAATCGTCTCGGCTCTCAGCATGGGAGTACTTCGAGAGAGAACAAGAATGAGTGAAGATTCCTTGATTGGAATTTTTTGGGTGACGGGGATGTCTCTCGGAGTGATTTTTATCGGCTTGAGTCCAGGTTACACACCAGACCTCTTCGTCTATCTCTTTGGAAGCATATTAACAGTTCCAATTTCTGATTTAATTGAGATTACAGCTTTAGACGCAATTATCCTTTTAGTGGTTTTTCTTTTCTATGAGGAGTTTCTGGCAATATCTTTTGATGAAGAGTTTGCAATGGCAGCGGGCATAGCTGTCGAACGTACATACTTAGTTCTTTTATCTTTGGTTGCTTTGACTGTGGTGATACTGATAAGAATCGTAGGCGTGATCCTTGTAATAGCCATGTTAACGATCCCGGCGACAATATCTTGGCAATTCAGCTACAAACTTAAAAACATAATGATCATATCATTTCTCTTAAGCGCCCTCTTCACAACCGAAGGACTATGGCTCTCGTATGTCCTCAACTTGCCGTCTGGAGCAACAATAGTTTTAGTCTCCGCAGCTACTTTCGTTCTTTCTCTTATTCTTAAGAGGCTAATGCGTACCGAATGATTTTAGACAATTACTCTGGGGGTCCTTAAGACGATTGTGAATCTTCCACATAGCCCCTAAAAAATTTTGTATAAAGGATGATTCTTTGTAAGCGGCCGTATCCCATACGTTCTTGCATTATATGCAATTATTGCATCAATCATCGCGCAAACCGGGAAGATGTTTCTGGCCTTAGCAATCGAGCCGTAAATCACAAAGTCTGCTCCCATTGCTTGGGCAAGCGTGGTCGCACCGCCTCTACAGATTATCTTCGCATACTTACCTAATTCTTCAATTTTTTTCCATCGTCCAATGACGCCGACCGGTGCAGTGCCAGTTGGCAAACCGAATTTTTCTTTCGCCAAGTAGATTCCTTTAGCTCCAAATCCTATTGAAGGAACATCTAGAACCGGGGTGAACAAGAGGGGATTTTCTATTCCCGCTTTTAAAGATGCTTTCAATAATCCTTCATTTTTGTGGTTTCCCTCTAGTATCGAGATCATTCCCTCGGGGAGTGGATTTGTAGGATTGAAGGCTTGAATAATAGCGGTTTTTAATTTGGTTTTCTTCAGGGCTTCCGCCTCTTCTTTTCCGAACGTGTAATTAATCGAATTATAAACCGCTCTATCCTCAAGTCCGATGCTGGCTACATGTAACGCAGCTGAGATTCTGACGGAGGCTTTTGTCCCATTTATAAGGAAAGGTGTATCTGTAATTTCTGATACGAAGTCAATGTATCTTATGAGGGCTTCAGAAGTTTCTCCAACCACATCGAGCATGCATGGAACTCCGGTCTTTTCCGAGATGCACTCCTGAACGTTAATGAGATGTTCAGCTTTTTTCTTATCGAATACTCCAAGCTTCCAGTCTTTAACAATTTTGTGACCTTTGTGGAAGAGGCTTCCGACGAGAACTGTGGGTAGTTCACCCGGCTGTCCGCCGATTCTCAATTTTCCGATTTCAAAAATTTTTTGTTTATTATTAAACTTGAACATGCTTTAAGCCTCACTATATTCTTTGAATATCCCGATATTAACATCTTGCCGAGTAATCTGTTCTAAAAAGGCATCTGGATTTTATTAGTTGAGAAATAAAAATTTGTTGAAAAGAGTTTCATTGGATAAACATTAATTGCGAGAATTTCGATTGTCTTCTTAAGTATGCAAAGTTCACGTTAAATTACTAGGATGTTTCTCTTGTCTACTTCATAGATCTGAAATGAAAACCTAAAAGGGAGAAAATTACTGGTCATTGCTAAATTTTTCAATTAATGTGTTTTTCATTTGATCTCGATGAGATTCAACGCTTCGGTAAAGTAGTTTAGAACATTCTTGCCTTTTTCTGTGATCCAGTAAGTTGTTCGGTTGCCGTTCTCCTCAACTCTTATGAGTCCCTGCTCTACCATAGATTTAAGTATACTCATCAGGGGTTTCCAGCTAAGGTTTGTCCGATACATAATGCGTGTTGGTTTGTGAGTGCCACGTTTAATCGCGTGAAGAACATCAATATAAATCTCAATTCGAGACCTCTTAGTGCTCAAGCCTAAACACCTAGCCATTAGTTCATGAAGAGAAAAATAAAAAAGCATGTGCGTAGCTTAAACCAACACAAAGATTTTTCACATCTTTTTCAGCGTTTCTTTAGTATCAATTTCGCAGAACTATTCGTAAATCAGCCTCTCTCAAATAAGTGACCAAAAGAAAAATATTGCTGGATCCTTAATATCATATAGCCCGATGGAAGGTGATTGATGTGGATTTTTACGAAGTGATAAGAACCAGAAGAAGCGTGAGATCATACAAATCCGACCCTATTCCCGACGATGTTTTGCAGAGAGTCTTAGAAGCCGCGCGGATCGCCCCTTCAGGGTCAAACCGTCAGCCTTGGCGGTTCATAGTAGTTAAAGATGAAGAGATAAAGAGGAAGCTTGCACCAGCATGTCATAATCAATCTTGGATCGCTGATGCCCCCGTGGTCATAGTTGCATGTGCACAGGAACTTGCCTATAACAGAGGAGGTTATATGGGGAAGCTAAGCGGCGTCATGGATGCGACAATAGCATTCACACATCTGATCCTTGCCGCGAGAGCTGAGGGTTTAGGGACATGCTGGATTGGAGCTTTCGATAACGAGCAAGTCAAAGAAATCTTAGGCATCCCTTCAGGATGGAACGTAGCCGCATTAACTCCGATGGGATATCCAGCAGAGGGGGAAAGCGTATTCAGAGAACCTACTGGTCGAAAGTCGCTTGAAGAGATAGTTTCGACAGATAGATTCTGAAAATCTGAAAAATAACCATGCACTTTTTCTCTATTGGGCATTCCAATAGAAGTTTAAGCGAGCTGATTAGCCTACTTAAGAAGTATAATATTCAAGTATTAATTGACGTCCGCAGATGGCCGAGATCAAGGAAGCACCCTCACTTTAACCATGAAGTACTCAGGGAAAGATTAGAGAAGGAAGGAATAAAGTATCTTTGGCTGGGTAGGGAGTTAGGTGGTTATAGAAAGGATGGATTGGGAGATAAATCGCCTAATAAGGCTTGGAGCAGCATGGGATTCCGAAATTATGCTGATCATGCTTTGAGTGGAGAATTCAGAAGGGGCATAGAGCAGATTCTTGTATACGCAGAAAGATGGAATGTTGCCTATATGTGCGCGGAGAAATTTTATTGGAGATGTCATAGAAGGATAATTTCTGATTACCTTGTGGCTAAAGGGCATAAAGTTACGCATATAATAGATCGACAAGAAGTAAGAGATCATAAGCTTCCAAGATTCGCTCGAATAGTAAACGGGAGGCTGATTTATCCGGGCTCTACTCGCGCTTCAATAAATCAGCCGTAAATTCATTGCAAGTATAAACGAATTATTGTGAATAAAGAAATAAATGAAGATGCTTATCACATGAAGTATTAACGCATAAAGCATAAAGATTCATTAAAGTTGTAATGGTTAGATATCTCTTGTCTCCGCATTGAACGGAGGGAATAATCTTGTACGATGTAATAATCATAGGTTCAGGGCCGGCGGGTTTAACAGCTGCAATATACACGGGTAGAAATGGACTTAGAACCCTTGTTGTCGCTGGAACCTCTTGGGGAGGTCAACTTATGCTAACGTCTAAGATCGAAAATTTTCCTGGATTCAGCGAAGGGATAATGGGTCCGGAACTTATGGATAACATGAGAAGGCAGGCTGAAAAGTTTGGAGCAGAGATCATATTTGAGGATGCTACATCTGTCGATTTTAAAAATAGGCCTTTCATTGTTGAAGCTGGAGGTAAAGCATATGAAGCTCGTTCAGTCATCATAGCTACTGGAGCTTCTCGGAGATGGCTAGGTCTCGAGAGCGAGCGACGTTTAAGGGGAAGAGGGGTCTCGGTATGTGCAACTTGCGATGGTCCTTTCTTCAAAGATAAAAGAGTAGTCGTCATCGGCGGGGGAGACACAGCTTTGGAAGAAGCCTTGGAGCTCGCAAAATTCGCAAGGGAGGTCAAGGTGATTCATAGGAGAGACAAGCTAAGAGCTTCTAGGTTTCTGCAGAAAAAAGCTTTCAGCAACGAGAAAATAGGATTCGTCTGGAACGCTGTTGTCAGCGAAATAATTGGAGAAGAAAAAGTTGAAGGTGTAAAACTTAAGAGAACGGACACAGGGGAGGAGTTCACACTTAAATGCGATGGAGTCTTTGTGGCGATAGGCAGTAAACCCAATACTGAACTCTTTAGAAATCAAATCAGGCTAGATGAGGACGGGTACATCGTCACGTACGACGAGACGAAAACAAGCGTTGAAGGGGTCTTCGCGGCGGGTGATGTGCATGACCGTCGCTATAAACAAGCAGTGGTAGCAGCTGCATCTGGATGTAAAGCAGCTCTTGACGCTGAAAAATATTTAGAGAAAGAGATCTTTTGAGACGTGATTCTCGATAAAAATCTGGCTTCTGATTAAACCATTTATGTGATTAGAAAAATAATTCGTTCCTCATTTTTATCTCACGATGCCACCCATCTTCTCAATTTCTTCCAAGAGAGACCTTAGATTTGGAGGACATCCCTGAACGAAGATTCCTTCAAGTCTGTTATAAAATGTAGGAGCTGCGCAGTTTCCGCAAAGAAGGATCTTACCTTCCACTTCGAGAGGCTTTACGTTTGGGCCCATGGCGATGTAAATTTTTTCTTTTATTCTATGATCGTCTACTCCGCGAAGTGCCGTAGCAATTCTACCGAAGCATCCCGTGCATGCTCCGCAGTTTAATAGTCGAATCTTAGACAACCTTTTATTTACATACTCAACCGAGGTCATCATTCTTCCTCTGTAAGCATCTTCAATGCCGATTCCAGCAATCTCGATTTGTTTAAGATCTGCGGTTCCAAGTCCATGTTCTTCAGCCCACACGAGGAATCGGAGGGCCCTAGGATTTAGTCCAAGAATCTTCGCTGAGACCGCGTCGATTGCAACAGGGTCGAATCCTGCTAATGTTAGGTCGAGCCGTCTCGTTTCGAGGTATTCATCTATCCTTCCCCAGTGGAGAATCGTGCGGGTTCCGTCAACGACAACCATATCGCTTGTTCTAACCTTGTTTACGTCGACAATGAACTCTTCCACTCTATCTAACCGATGATATCTGCTCTTGTCGCTTCTCGGAATCGCGCCGTAAAGATTTTTTAGGGCAACTGTTATGCCGGTTAAGTGATGAGTCTTTAGAGCGGGCGCTCCTATTAATACGTCGCAGTTGAGAAGAGCCCGTGCTACTTTAATCTTACCGAAGAAGACCGGATTCGGAACTTCAACTGTTTCCCACCCGTCTGAATTAAAATCTATAAGCTTTCCACCTGTCTTTTTCAGAACTTTTTTATATCGTAATTGAAGGGGCTCAGCGGAGGGAATGACGCGATTCACAAATCTTCTTTTAAGTTCCTCAGCGGAAACATAGGGCTCGCCTTCACCTACGAGGACTTCCTTTGCCCCAGCTTCAAATGCCATTTCAACGATGACCTTGACAAGTTCAGGATCCGTAGTCTCCCCTGTTTCCGGAGGGAACCCACCTACCATGTTCGGTTTGATGAGAACCCTGTCTCCTCTTCCCACGACTTTTTCTATGCCGCCTACAAGCTCAACAGCTCGCCTCGTTCTTCGTCTTATATCCGTATCTCTTAGTATGGAGACTTTGCTTCTCAACTCTTCGTTAGCATCCTTGATTTCGGTTGATGAATTTTCCTTTTCCTATTAGATAAGTCAAAATCATAAATATATAGCATCTTTGATCAAATGAGCAGATCTCTGAGTAATTTCGCGCCAAGTTCTGTTTTGTCATAGATTCGTCTAAGATGCGATTCCTTCCAATCTCATCATTGGAAACTTGGGAAAACCTCACGTGCAAAATCCTCTAGAAACTTTTGTACCCTTTCCAATGGCGCTTTTTCCATAGTGAAATCTATTAAAATAACGCCCACGCCAATACCAAGACATGATTCAATCTTTTCAGTCCATTCTGATTTTTCCATTCCTATGCCTGTTGGGTATGAAAACGCTGGTGCAAGAATCGGATCTTCTTTCCTG
>Ga0180301_10004618_pt1 | contig 10632 bp, 4 predicted proteins | sample GuaBasSediGuay16_FD_121797 | JGI IMG/M metagenome (GOLD analysis project Ga0180301, IMG submission 121797) | Subseafloor sediment microbial communities from Guaymas Basin, Gulf of California, Mexico - Guay16, Core 4569-2, 12-15 cm | ecosystem: Environmental > Aquatic > Marine > Hydrothermal... | reverse complement strand
AAGGTTGAAGATAGTTTTATCGCATGAAAGCAGCGGCAGATTGCGCCGCCAGGTGAAGGGAGCAGTCTCCGAGAGTCTGAAGTCTTTACTCTTGAACTTGATAGGTCGTATTTCTGCGGTGAGCTCTCCAATCTTTCTTGCGAGGTATTTTGCGATGCCTTCTTGCAACATAGGGTCGCGTAATTTTAACCGAGTGTCAGGCTTTTCTAAATCGATTTCACTGCCAAAACAACGACTGCTGAGATAACTCTTTACAATTGGGTATAGATCGTCAAAAACGCCTGTAAGCTTTGCTGTCTTGATAACTTTATTGGTTATTGAAGCGATTATCTCTTGAACCAAAGGAGGAGTTCCTGCGGCGATATCTGCTTGATGTACCTCTGTTTCTGTAGTAGCAAACTCCATTCTGAGTTTAATACGTAAAGGTTCTTCCAATTCCTCTTGATCATATACAGGCTCCAAAGACAAAGGATCAAGCTCATGAAGCCGTTTGTAGTTACGAGCATAAGACGGTTTGGTTATGGGGATGACAATATCAAAGCCTATTTTTTCGGCCACAGGTTCTATACGAACAGGCGGCTTAGGCGGGGTTGTAACCGTTTTTATTCCTACTCCTTCGGTTTCCAACTGACGAACAAAGTCCTCAAAGGCTCCTGTACCCATTACTTCAAGCGTCTGGGTGCGATCGGGGCTGATGCCTTTCATTAAACGAAGCCCACGCCCTACCGCCTGTTCGGGCAAAATTTTGGCCTTGGAGGTAAATGGCCGCAACCCAAGCACTATTGTCACGTTTCGGACGTCCCACCCCTCCCGAAGCATGAGCACACTGACGATAACCTTGATTCTGTTACCTGGTTTATCAATATCCCTGGCAGCCTCCCGAGCCTTTTCAAGATCCTTCTTGGTGATCTCTCCTTCCTTATCCGTATGGATGACAAGGACCTCGTACTTCTTTAGACCTGTTTCTGAGATGAGCCACTCCCCGATCTCATCAGCAAAGTTGTTCTGTTCGGCCATTATAAAAAGAACCGGCTTCTGTCTTAAAGACCTATAGGTATCATAATGTTCTTTCCATCGAGAAACGGCTGCAAGTAACCAATCGCCATAAGCTTCAATGACATTCTTTCTTGTCACTTTATCAGGGTCTTCTTTTCTTACCTGGTGCACAATAAGGGGTGCCTTGACGATTCTGTCCTCAACGGCCTGGGCCAGGGGATAGTCACAAATAATCCACGGAAAATAGGTTCCGTTCTGGTCTTTTGGTGTGGCCGAGAAATCAAGCCAGAGTGCCAGCCCCGAGGGAAGGACTTGATGAAGGTTCATGAGCGTCTTATGCCACTCCAGATCTTCGTCATGGACATGATGGGCCTCGTCGTTCAATACTACAAGATCACAAAGGTTCTGAAGTCTCTCCAGCATGGGGCGTTCATAGGAAGCCAGATCCTTTACAGGTTTCTTGCCCAGCAATGCATCTATGGCTGTCGCCGGGGTCCATTCAACCTGTCGTGACTCATAAATCTGCTGGATGTTGGTTAAGAACAGGTTGCCAGAGGGATCTGGCTCTGTGCTCTGGCCCCGCAGGATTACTTTTAAGTCCCAGTTCCACTCTGGAGGAATAAGGGGAAGGTCATAGAAAATCTGGTTGTTGGCAAAGTCCTTTTCGAGCCTTTGATAAACGATAATATTCGGTGCCAAAAGCAGGAAATTTGTGGAAAGATCCGACCCATTCACCATCTTGCGATGAAAATAGGACCAAACCATGGCCATGGCCATGACCACCGTCTTGCCGGAACCAGTGGCCATCTTGAAAGCATAGCGGCGCAGGTTTTCAGCAGGAAGATCCTGGACGGTTTCACCTTCCACTTCAGGAATGTAACGGCGGATCTGTCGCTTTCCGTCCATACTCGTTTGATGGGTGATGCCCATACTGGAGAGCCTCAACTGCGTGCCTTCGGGGTAAAAAATCTCACCATAGGCGTCAATAAGTTTTTTGGCATCCGTGTTTTTCTCTATCTCATAAAGATAGACAAGGGTCTCAATGGCCTCTCTCTGGCCGAAGTAATACCGGAACGGTTTGTCGCCTACCAGATGGTCCTCCTCAAACCACAAAGTAAATAGCCGTTGAGAAATATCTGAAGCTCCAGGATATCCATTGTTTCGCCACTCTTCTACAGCATCACGTAGTTTCTTAATCAGCAACAGTTTACTTGGCCGACGCTCTTGAACAATCTCAAACTCATCTCTCTTCTTTTTACGCAAGTATGCGGTTGGGGGCGAATGGGGCTCTCTGTCAGGGATTTCAGGCAGGTCCTTGTCATAAGAAATGATGGCTTCTGACATCGCGCACCTCATTATTCATTGGTCATTATTCATTTATCATTTTACATTGCACGATTTGCTTTGAGTTGATCGTATTTTGGATCGAGCAGTACTCAGACTTTTTCCGAAAATCGCTATAAGCTGTTCCGTCTCATCCAGGAGTTCATCGACATGTGATGCTGCCTTAATCAATGGTGTCTTCTTAACGTGGCGCAACCAGTAGCGTGTTTCTTTAAGTTCTTTCAGAACAATGCCTACCTTATGGCAGAAATCGCGCCGCGACTCAGCACCACAAGCCTCCTCATAGTTGGCCCCAGGTGAAGTTCCTGACCTTAAAAGCTGATCTCCAATATGGGCTCCCACAGCATTCTTCGGGAAAGTTTTTACCAGTCGAATAACATGTACGGCAAATTCAAGTAGACGGTTATTCAATTCTTGATCTTTTCTCAAGGTTCGATCTTTCTCTTAAAATGTTGAATGTCAAATACCCAATGATTAATGTTCAATGAATATTGTTCAATGTACAATATTAACTTCAAAGGTCTGTGATGTGTCATTACCAAAAATATCCACGACCTTGACCATAATGGTATGTTTACCCGGCTTTTCATATTTGTGTGGATCAGAATTGAGTGGAAGCTTCCTTTCCTTTCTGGTACGGTAAGCCACCCATCCATTCATGAACGTATCATTCTGGAAATTCCAGTCGATAGCCCAGTAATCTATGTAATCCGACCATTTCTTGATCTTTGCTCTGACATCTTCAGGAATCATATCCGCGTAAGGAAAGGCAAAGTCAGTCAATGAAACCGTAATCTGACAATTCTTATCTTTCTTTATGTCAACCTCCAGGTGGGCGACCTCGAAGAACTGAATATCTCCCTTATCTACGGCCTGCTGTTCCATAACCTCTCTTGGAATAGTCACCAAGAGGAGTTTAATACCCCGGCGCTTTGCTTCTTGAACAATGTAGGGGGTCATGCCCATCTCCCACTCCCATCCAAGGACATGGAGCTCCTTTTGGTCTACTGCCAGGCATTCCTCGATGCAGGCATTGACTTCGTCGATAGTGACGGGTGCGTCCACTGCGCCTATGTGAACCAGGGCACGTCCCTTCTTACCGTGAATATGCTGCATTCCTGTTATTGGTTCGGCCCTGTAAAGTTTGAGCATGAAGGCTATATATTGGAAGATGGCAATTTGTTGGTGATCCTTCTTTTTGTCTCCAAACGTTACCCCCATCCAATACTTGCGCTCATACTTGCCAAGGTTCAGCACATCGAATGGTCTACAGTTCTCGATGCTAAGGAGTCGTTTGCGAGTAACATGAATCGCCCAGCGGGACAGATCGCAGCCAATCCAACGACGGCCCAGCTTTTCAGCAACTGCGAGGGTGGTGCCAGAACCGCAGAAAGAGTCTAAGACTAAATCTCCTTCCTTTGTCAGCCAACTGATAATTCGTTCCAATAGTTCTCGATGTTTTTGAGTTGGATAGTCTTTTTGATTTTCATAAGCCTTAATATCTTCCCAAACTGTATCCCCGATTTTGTCATTTCTCGGTGGAAACCAGTTCTCAACAGTTCCGGTCTCGGACTTACGAATAAACTCTAGTTGGCAACCGGTGTCTCGCCAATACTCGACTAATGTACGTCCTCGAGACTCGGCTAAATATCTCTTATAGTTTTCGACGGCACGTTTTGCCCGTTGCTCTTCCCATTTCCACTGTCCATGGGACAAGGTTTCACCTAAGAGTTCATAGCGCATAGTAGGTCGGTCGGCTCCACTCCAAAAGCGATGCCAGTACCCTTCAGGATGCTTCGCCTTATAAGGGATGAGCAAATTTTGAACTCTGGTCGCTAAATTAGATGAGTACCAAAGCAATACGTCGTGGCCCTGTGGTAGGGCCGTGATTGTATCGAATTGGCGCTGAAGGTTCTTAGAGATTGGGCGGTTAACAATGATTTCGTTACGGAAGTTATGTGAGCCAAATACCTCGTCCATAGCACAGCGAACTTGATGGCTTACGGTGGGAGCTAGATGCACCACGATACTGCCATTCTCGCTCAGCAACTCCCGAATCAAGATCAGTCGGTCATAGATCATTTGGAGATAACTTTCTATCCCGCCTCCCCAAGTGTCTCTGTATGCCTTTTCCTCAATTATGGATTGTTCCTTGGTAACCAGCAAACTGTTATCACCAACAGCCGTTGGAAAGGAAAAATCTGCCCCAGTCGCGAAAGGCGGGTCTATGTATATGAGGTCAATTTTCCCCGCAAACTTTTCAAGAAGTGAACCCATAACTAAAAGGTTATCTCCCCAAATGAGTTTGTTCTTCCACCCTTCCTCAAAAGTATCTCCCTCCTTGCCCTCCCATACGTCAAAAAGGCCTATTTGCTGCCCACCTATTTTTGCCTTCCGTGTAGCCTGGCTCTCGTTGATAGTTTCGATTACCTGAAAGGGCAGATTAACACGCGGAACTTCCTTGATCGTCCCATCTTCGTTATATTTTCCCGGCCAGACGAGTTCCGTCTTGGTTATTTCAATTTTAGCCATTGCGTTCCCCTCATTCTTCGATATACGGTAGCTGTATTTTAAAGCATGATCTGCTATCACTATTCTTCTCGAAACCTGAATCGTTTCTTCAGGTTATTCGCTGCAGAATAGGGAATTGCCTTGTCATGCTGGAGTCGGCCAACGACGATTCCCGGGGCGATGCCAAGTTTCTTTGCAAACCGCAAAATCGCTGTTTCGCTGAATTGATCGGCCTGGAGAAATGCCTGGTATTCTTTCGGTGGAATGAGAAAGTCTTGCGCAAACTGATTGGCTTCCTGTTCTTTTCCAGTACCGACCCTTGCACCACATCCCTCCCCTTTTGCCTCTATAAAGACATCTTGTTTCTCATGAAGAAGGATATGGCCTGCTTCATGGAAAAAAGTGAACCAGAGATGGTCATCACTCTTGCCACGGAGGCTTAAGTAGATTAGCGCCTTAGTCGGCCTGATCCACCGTGTCGCCCCATAAACATGTGTGCCAGGAAGTTCCGGGACAAATACGATAGCAACACCTGCATCGGCACAAAGCTTTTTCATTTCCGGCTCAAATATCTCAGGTGATTCTATGGTGAGCGCGCGGATTTCTCTTAATGCCGCACGGAATGCACTGGCCTTATAAGACTTGCATTGGATGTTTTGGGCCTCAATCTCTCCCTTTCGTAACCATGCTGCAACGGCCGCGGGCTTACTCTTAAACGAAGGGGATTTGCGATAGACAGCACCAGGTCCCTCCCAAACGGTTTTCCATTCATTGATCCCGGCCACCCCAAAAAAATTGAGTAGGGCCTGGATTTTTTCCACGTCAGTTTTTACCTTTGGAAGCCAACCCAATTTAACGAGAGCAGGAATTGGAAATTTATTGAGCCACCTAATTTGCGATTTAAGCTGCTTTTCTTCTTTCAGGCGTGCGAGGGTTTCCTGATAGTTCCGCTCAAGGTTATTCCAAAACGAAGCCGGAATTCCCAGGACCCTCTCAAGCTGAAGAGCGGTATCCGCTGTGATGGCCGCCTTTCCCTTTACGATCTCATTGATGGTCTTTTTGGGACGGCCGGCTCGCTGAGCCAGTTCAGCCTGGGTCATGCCAATGGATTGCAGTGTTTCACGGAGGGTTTCTCCCGGAGACACCGCATAGTTCGGTTTCAAAACACTTTTTTCTGCATTAGCCATGGGTATCCTCCACGCCTAATATTTTGATCTTTCTTATTTTCTTCCAATCAAGGCCCCCATCATTTTTGTGAGGAGGGTTTTCGTAGTCTGGCTTGATCAACAGTCGGTAAGGATGCCTTAAATCGAGGGATATCTGCCCTGCACGATTGCCTGATAATTCGTGTGCCCGCACCTGGGGCATAGTGCGCATTACCTCAAGCGTCTCAGCTGCAAGGAGTTGCGTCACACGTAACTTAATCTTCTCTGCCTGCTCTGGTCCCCATTTTCGGATTAGGGCTTTTTCGTCCGAGAAAAGCTTTTCAAACTTCCTGTTTCTAAATGCAATATACATTCGTGTGACCGTTGTCAAGAAATAAATTAACAGAAAGGGTTAATTTTTTTGTAAACAATAATTCATAGCGTGCTGGTCAAATTCTTCCAGCCGTCATCATAAATGAATTGATTAACTCGTTGAGCAGGATTTTGAATGGGATGGATTTTGAAATCCTGTTGCTGCGCCTTTTCAACCACATAAAGCCAGTACCGATCTCCAAGTTCTCTGGCCTTCTCAAATTGAGGCCTGGTCAGAGCGGCTCCATCGATTCCCCAATTGCCCGATAATGACTTGACTTCTATGTACCGAACAACACTTCCCGTACTGTCCTTGGATTCAATATCGTATCCAGGATGCTTTGGGGGCATCACTATTGGTGTGAGTCCGTGGGCTTTTTCATATTCAACGACATGATCAACACCTGCCTGATCCACAGCAGATCGCTCCTCTGATGCACCGTAGTCAGGTTCTCCCTCGTACTCACTACCCTCGGGGTAAACATAGGTTCTCAGTTTGCCTTTCTTTTTTCTGCTTCCTCCCCTTTTCTTTCCCCCTGGCCCTCCGTTAGGGCCTGTTTCTCCTCCGGTTGGCAACGTCTGTCGCTCAGTGGGAATACTCTGTGTCGTCCCTGTCGGCGGAACGCCACTTTTCCCAAAAATCCCCTCAATGGCTTCTTCGGAAGTTGATGGCTCGGCGGTTGGCTCCTTTTCTATTTCTTCACCTGTTTCTGGAGGTTGTCCCGATCCTTCTGGAGTTGTGGCACCTCCAAAATCATCGACCGGTTCGCCAGTAACAGGGGCCACTGTTTTGGTACTTTCAAGAGGGGCGAAACCCAGTTCATCCAGAATCGATTGGGCATCCTGCTCGCTTTCTGCCGAGAGAACCTCCTTGATACCTGATGCCAACTGACCAGGATCGAGTTCAGGAGAGACCGCAAGGGCAAGCTCTCTTGCAATCGAGGCCCATGGGGCTGCCTGGTTTCTTTGGACAAAGTAAAGCGTGTTCTCCTCCAGGTTGCAAAAAGCGGGTACATCTTCTGGATCACTAGCAACCTCCTTGTTGAATCTAGATAAAAGATATTGAATTCTTAATTCCTTTACTTGGAAGTACTTCAACTCCTTCAATAGAGAAAGAGCCTTTTCAGGCGTTATACTCCGCCTGAGTGGTTCAAGGATTCTTGCAAGCTGGGATTCTCTGCTTCGAACCCTTCGGGTTACCAATATGTCCTCAACAGGATCGGCACATTCAAGCAGAAGAGGTTCAACAGCTCTCCTTAGCGTCCGAACACCGGCCACTTCCATTGCTTTCCAGGCACCCTGATGACGAGGGATTGCATTATGCTTTAAGAAATCACCAAACTTTTCAGCCATACCAGCTCGATCCTCGAAAAACATATGACCGGGTGGATTCAATATCATACGATCATCAGGAATAACCTTTGTCGCTGAAAGACTTTCAATGACTTCGCTGCTGATTTCATCCGATTCCATGCCTTGGCTGAGTATCCTCCAGCATGTCATGCAAACGGCGTAAGCTTCATCGTCAAGAGGTTGATTGACTTTACCATATTCATGTGCGATCTCAAGAAGCACATCCAGGGCATCCTGAGGCCCAGGGCTCTCTCTCACACCAAGTTTTTCCAATAAGTCATTGTATTTTCTCATGTCAGGGGAGAGTGGATACCTGAACCTGCCAAAAGGTTGTTCTCCCCAAAAGACATGGTCTGCCGTGACATACTGATTATTTGGAAGGAGAAGACAGGGTTTCCCCTCAAGCTGTTTTATGGCAGGGTCATCTGTTTTGTTGTTCAGGTAGGTGTATACTTCTTTATTGACAGATCTGTTTTCTTTCGAACACCAGAGTAGGTGCTTTACTACAAGAGCTGGAGGGGGTCCGGTTTTTACCCCGAGCCATTTCAGAAAATCGGCTATGCCGTTTTGTATCTCTCGGGGGATATCCAGAAAATCGGCCTGGGTCTTGAAAAGATAGTCTTGAAAAACCGCGAATAGCTCTCCAGGGCTAAACCATCTTTCTCTGTGCCCCCGCGCTGGCAGCCAGGATTCATCCTGCAATTGCTCCAGCTCCGCGCTTAATTCACCTTTTCGGCGATAGGTCTCTCCTACATATTGAAGTATCGCCCTGATATCATCGACCGAATCCTTTCTGGGAGGTAACTCCGTGAGGGATTTTATGCGATCTACTATATGGGAAGGTCTTGGGTCCCTTGAAACGCCCAGCCACTCGAATAATTCGGAGATAGCCTCCCGGCCGTCACCAGGAATAAGTGCAGTGGGTGTATCTTGCCCGAGGACTGTTTTGATGATTTTTTCGGGGAAATAAACACCATCAGGTTTTCGGAATTGGTGATCTTCACACTCTATGATAGATAACCTGGCAAGAACCCTCCAAATCTCATTATCTCCGGTGATTTTGCCAAGTTCCGCCGCGAGAAGCTTTACGGTATCTCGCCTTTTTTCAGGTAGCAAATCGGGATCAGCAAACGCCTTAGGTATGTGCTCTTTTGCATAGAGTTCGAATGAAAGCGGTTTTGCACCTAATTCTTGGAGGAATTCACGTTTCCCGCCCAGGCGCTTTAAGTTAATGATTTCAGTGATACCAATGGGATCTTCGAAGCCTCCGGGAAGGGCTAATTCAGAAAGGGAATACAAGCCACCAGGGCCAGGAAATATGGGCAATTCAGCCAAGGCGTGTTTTATTTCATCTGTGCTCAGTACCTCTTCACGGCATAATTCAAACCAGTCTAAAAGTTCCTTGGGGTCTATTTGTTTATTGATGGAGGTATTCGGAGTCTGTTCCGAAAGATATTCCTTTAGGTAGTCAATAGCTACTTTGGCCGAAAATTCAGGACAGAGACGCGTGATCTCTTCCATTTCCTCTCCCATCTCGGCAAGAAATGGAATCGTTGAGTCAATGTGAGAAAATAGGGATATCGTTTTATCGTTTGCTCGGAAGACCTGATTGCACGGCCAGAGAGTGCTGTCTCTCCCAAGGGCTATCGCACATGTAACGAGATCTTTTATGACTTCCTTTTTCTTTTCAAGTGATCGCTGTCGCTTGAGTAAGCGAACAATTTCCTGATGAAATAGTCTTAGACCTTCTTGATTGCGCAGAATTTCAGGGAGGTCTGATATTTCTGTTCTTTCTGTGAATCCTTTGGCTTGAAGTGCGTGAACAAGATGATCCAGATCCAATCGGTCAATACCTAATACCTCGCTCCATGGTAATTGGAAGATGTAAGATCGTATCTCGCGGTGCGCTATTTTCAGATCAAGTGCACTAAAAATAGGCAAGACCTCTTCCTCCTCTTTGTCCCCAAGTAACAAAGCCTCAGGAGGTGTAACCCATTCTTGATGCTCTGTATAGACAATAGGATACTCCCCGAGGACTGGAGAAAGCTTTTCCCAGAATAATCCAAGGATGACGTGGCGTTTACCTTGTTCTACTTCTTGTTTTACTTTGAAGATTGAAGTTATGAGTTCCCACAGGATTTTATGGCCCAAAATATCAGGAAGCTTTTGAAAAGTATTGGCTAACGCCTCAGCGGCACCCTCAATAGCTGCATAGTTCCACTGGGATTGATAGTCTGATTCAAGAATGATCTTCTTCCTGTCCGAGGACGAGAAGAAATCTGCGTTGATATGGAAAGGGAGACCAGTATCATGTTCAGTCGGCAAACATACACAAAAACGGCCTGAAGCCGCTGGTCCATCTGGCAGTGCAAGCTGAACTTCATGGGAGCGTTTATCTTCTATTCGGCCTGAATGTCGTTCGCGCAGGCTCTTGGCAGATACTTCAAAATCTCCCTTGATTATATTCCAGATTCGGTCATGTTCTTTATCTCCATCGCTGATGAGGAGTTGATTTCCTTCCACAATCCGCTCGAAGTATTTACGAAGCCTTCCATTTTCTTTGATCTCAATGCGTTCAAGCTTCTTAAGAAAAATCATAGCGACAGGAAGCTTTGACTCAAGCTCTTCAATAAGCGCAATTTGATCTTCCTTGGTAACGGGCTCAGCTCGGAGTCTCTTGCGCATGGAGCTGTGTGGATCGTCTGCCCATGGAAGGACAAAGCGGGTTCCTGGAAGGTCAGATCTCTGACACTGTTCACATCCTGGACATACCTGGATTCGTTTGTTTTCGGGGTTTTCGTCATATAAGATCCAATGGCGGCCTCCAGAGATCACTTCCGGATGGTCCGTGATCTGATAAACAGCAATAAAACCGATACCGAATGCACCTGTTGTCCCTTCTTCCTCTCTT
>Ga0180301_10004617_pt1 | contig 10632 bp, 21 predicted proteins | sample GuaBasSediGuay16_FD_121797 | JGI IMG/M metagenome (GOLD analysis project Ga0180301, IMG submission 121797) | Subseafloor sediment microbial communities from Guaymas Basin, Gulf of California, Mexico - Guay16, Core 4569-2, 12-15 cm | ecosystem: Environmental > Aquatic > Marine > Hydrothermal... | reverse complement strand
GCATTTATACTGTCTGCATCCTCCTCACAAACCACATCCACTAATCTAAGCAATTCTGCCTCAAGCTCTTTAATGTATTTCCATTCACCATCTGTACACCTGCAAGCAACCTCGCCATTACCACAAGACAACTCAACCGACCCCTCACCGTTGCAACACCAACATTCAGGGTCTGCCTGTGTTTTCATATATTCTCTCCAACAATCATCACAAAAACCAAGTCCACTGTCCTCCCCATGACCAACGAGTGAGACACAATGATAAAACCCATTTTTGGCATTTGGACAATACAACTCTCCATCCGAATCTTTCTGCACTTCAACAATATAAGGAGGATTTTTCTGTATCTTCTTATCTGTCATTTTTCACAAGCCTCCGTAACCACTTTATGCATTTTTGCCTGCTCAATAAACAACGATATGCACTCTGAACAAATCCAACAACCTTTGTCCTTCTCAACATACCACCCAGCTTTATCAGCAACAGCAACAGAATCCCTACCACTGTCTTCCGGCAATGCTTTGCCACAAGCATCACAATGTATTTCACCCATCATCATCACTTCTCTCTTTTGTTTTTGCAAAACATTTACCCAAATATATGGTCAAAGCAGCGTGCAAAATAGCCAATGTTGATGCAAAAGCCTCTGTTTCTGCGGTAGCTTCTGCAAGATGTAAAGGCTCCAGCTCAGATTTACCGGCACACCCAACTACATCTGTATAGACTACAACCTTATAACACAAGCCAGAATCTGTAAGAGTGCAAGCAATCATATCTAACCTATTCTGTGGATAATCCTGGAGCCACTTCTTACGAAGCATGGCTGCCTGTGCATCATCCTTATGAGGCATCCATTCATCTATCCGCATAACGCAGGAAGACGTTACTGAAAATCTGGTGGTAGCCTTCGGGTCCCAATAACTATTGTCTGGAAACCAATCAGGTCTTAGCTCCCAACCCATGACTGTCTCAGCAAGAAACCGTAAATCCTGCTCAGTTATTGTTATACCCTGCTCTGTATTGGAATCACCCATTATAGACATTGGTATTCTTTCTATATTATGATTTCTCAATCCATGTAACTTTATCACCAAGGAATGCCTGTGCCTGACCAACCATGCATGATTTCCGATGTGCGTTTTGCTCGACTTCTATTGCATTCGATTGACAATGACATGAGCAACACCTTGCCAAATGATGCACAGCCCTCATTGGAAACGTATCCTTCAAATCAGCCTTGATATGTTCATGATTCTCTTCAAAATCGTAATCCACCATGAATCTCCTTCTGGCAGAATGAATAATATGCTTCACTCACCAAATTCCTTCATGATTTTATACATATAAGCAATTGCACGACAGATAGATTCTTCACCGCTAACACTGGTGCAATCAACTGTAATAGCCACCTTACCAGTATTCCATGTAACCCTTGCAATCATACTATTAAAATCAAAAGTGTGTCCAATAAGGTAGTTGCACCCATCTCTCTGCACCCACTTACGTTTTACTAGTTCTGCAAATTCAGGATTCTGGTCCGGCTGCCAATCCTTAACATAACACACACCACCACGAGGCAGGTGATAATGCAGCCCTGGAGTATTGGCAGGATGAACATCCTCCTTCAATCCGCACATCTCAGCCAGAAGGTCACGTACCTCTTGTATTGGCATTTCATTCATTCTCCAGCCTCCTTCAAACCAACATAAGTTAATGGAATATCAACCCCCAACGCTTTGAGAGCGCACACACTTAATCGAATTATCTCAATGAGGTCTTCTTTATTGGCTTCAAATTTCACCCAACCCCTTGGTGTCCAATGACATTCATACAAATCGTTAAAATGCTCAGTAGCATCTATAATCGTTCGACGTGGGTGTTCCATCTGACCAATGCAGATAATGGACTTGCTTCCATCATATAAATAATCTGCACCCCGCATCACTGCAAGACAAGTACAACGTGTCTCAGGACAAAAGCATGGTTTCCTGTTCATGTCTTATCCTCTTTCTTTTCAATTAACAACACACCACCCTCTTTAAGCGGACAGTGTTTAGGATAAGTGCACTTACCACCACGCTGCTTTGCAAGACAATAATCCCACAACTGCAATAAACATAAGGCACCTTTTGACACTACCCTCACTCGTGGTTTCTTCTTCTTCTTCTTCTTGCTTTTGTTATTCATGGTTTTTCAGTATCCTTTCAGCACATTCGTTCCACTATTTAACACATTTTGGACAAATCCACTGTTCCCGTGAATCATCTGAAAGTCATCCTTCATCATATGCAATATCAAATCCTTGGTCTAAATCACCGAGTGAACTAAAATCCAAAAGTTTTCCACATGCATCACACCTAATCATCTGTATTATAGACATGACTATTCCTTCATCTTCTTATCAACACCTGAATTCACCTCATTAAACAGCCTACCCGCTACCTTATTGTAGCACGGACCACACACTATAAAATGATGCCCCATTTCACCATCACCACAATCAACAGCAACAGTCAAGTCTCTGTCACAAACCTCACAAAACATACGGTCTTTGAGCAAATGAATTTCATTAACCAACCTGTGCACCTCAGCCTCCAATATTTCAATCCGTCTACGCTGTTGACGAATAATGAGACTGGCGTTTTCACAATCACCCCTCATCTTAGGCAACCTCCTTTACTCCAAATTTTGCTGCAAGTGCATTTGCCTTCTCACGTGGCAGTGTCTCTTGTACTTCCAACTGCTCAATCTATAGAACACAAAAAAAATATATCAGGTTGCTGTTTAAGCAGTTGGTCCCACGCTCTCTCAGCCCATGTTTCTGGAGCATAACATACCATATGCCTCAACTCTGCATTGCTCATACCTACAATGCACATCTGCTCCCATGCCCTTTCAGCCCACTTCTCAGGAGCAAAGTAAACTATATCCTTCAAAATTGATTTGTCAGGTTTCTGACTAAGCAATACCTCAGCAGCTTTTCCTTGATAATCTTCAGTAGTAGAAAACAGAATATGTTTCAAAACATGCTGTGGTGGCTTCTTGTTCAGCAAATATCTCCAAGCCTTTTCTTTCCATTCAGATGGAGCATAACAAACTATATAAGCTATATCATCCTTATTTACATGTACCATTGACAGCACCTGCTTCCAGGCTGCTTCTCTATTACTATCAGAAGAATAACAAACTATATGACTTAAACTATAAGTATCAGGATTCTGTTTAAACAACCGCTCACCTACTTGTGCCTTCATCTCCTCTGATATAGAACATGTAAGTACATAACATAAATCAGCATTACTTGGATTCTGTTTAAGAAGTTGCCTCACTGCCCTTTCTCTCCATTCAACAGGAGCAAAACGAGCCATATTCACCAAATTAGAAGTAGACAAAGCTCCAGCTTCCCAAATTCTCTTGAAGTTATTATCAAAATCCTCAAGAGCTGCTTTAATATCAGGGTCTTTTATATCCCAAAACGAGAATTTTTCTTCAGTTACACCATCACCAGGCTGAAGACCATAATAAGCCCTAATAGCCCCATGCCCTATCCAATCTTCAGGTTTAGTGTCCTTAAGAGTCCTTCTTCCATAACTTGAAAAGACATCCTTGTCAGTTAAGAACAGAGTCTGACCTTTGTATTTAATCCAACTCATGAATTCACACATGTCTGCCTCCTCAATACCAAATACCATATCGAACAGTATATAGACACACTTAACAAAAAACTTCACATTACTGGTCTTGATGAACCATAAACAAATGGAAGTATGAAAATAATATCTTTGGCTGGACCTGATATTCCGCCACCACACGGAGCCGGGTCATGATGCTTCTTCCTGCCAGTATTTGTACAATACACAACAATAGAATGGTCCAAGTCGGAATTACGTGGTGATTCACCAGTAACAATGGCAACACTACCTGGTCCAAACCAATCAGCATATTTCTTACCTCTGGCATCCACCAGCACTGCTGTGTATCCACGCATCAACAACCAATCAACAAACATGTTCCACCAATTATCTTTGTACAGATTACAAAAGTCAGGGACATCATCTAAAGCCAAATTCAGCACAGAAGCAACACATGCCTGAAAACAGTTTCCTCCAACACCCAATCGCGTTTGAAAAACAGGAGTCATTAAACCTGCCTACTCTCTGTTGCCATTCCAACCCAAGGTCTATGGTATCTATAATCAACAGCCAGAGAACCAGTAATAGAATCAATTGGTCCCAAACACTTCTTACGGTCAATGACACCATATCCCTTAATGCAATAAACCAACCCTGTTGCTTTTTCCAACAAAAACGCTCCACTCATGCCTTCGTCAAGAGCAACATATTTCTTCCGTTCTACATAATGCTTAATATGAAAAAGACAGCAGCTCCAGCCGACCAACTAACTGCAATCCCCTCTCCAACCACCATGGAAATTAGAAGAGGCAATATACCCACACAAAGCACTGGCACCAAAAAGAAGAGACAAGCAAAAACTCCTCTCCAGAAATGAAACTCTGCTTTAAAATTAGTTACACGCATTGTATCCTCCAATCACAATACAAGTATAACCCACAAATGAAGCTTGTCAAGTGACTTTTTCAAAATAATTATGCTTCCTTGTCTTGTATATCAGCAGTCCTAATCAACGTATTCAACGGCAGGTCCGTCTTTACGATGAAGTTTGCCGTTGTGATTACGCCATTCTATTCGGTTAGGAAACACTTCTTTACGTAAACCTTCTTTTAGTAGGCTTTCCATTTCTACCCCCATTTTGTTTTTACGCATTTGTCATTAACCCACCATTCTTTGGTACCGTCAGCGTATTCAATGGCAGGTCCATCTTCACGATGGAGTTTACCGTTAAACCACCATTCCTTGGTACCGCTAGCCCATTCAATGGCAGGTCCATCCTCGCGATGGAGTTTATCGTCAACCCACCATTGCTTTGTACCGCTAGCGTATTCAATGGCAGGTCCATTTTCACGGTGGCGTTTACCGTTAACACACCATTCCTTAGAGCCGTCAGCCCATTCAACAGCAGGTCCATCTTCACGGTGGCGTTTACCGTTAAACCACCATTGCTTGGTACCGTTAGCGTATTCAACAGCAGGTCCATCTTCACGATGAAGTTTATCATTATGATTACGCCATTCTATTCGGTCAGGAAACACTTCTTTACGTAAACTTTCTTTCAGCAGACCTTCCATTTCTACGCCCTTATCTTGTGTATCAACAGTCCCAGCAAGAATCTCACCAACCCTCTTTTCAGCCAACTTAGTAATTTTACCTTCCAAAATTGAAACAACCTCCGACACAGCCGTATTGACAACCTCATCTCTGTGCTTAAGTAAATTTGCAACAAGGTCGTCCGTCATAGTTGATAATATTGCACTTACTTTCTCTGTAACAGCATGTTCTGCCTCAATCCTAACTCTTTCAAGAAAAGCTGGACTAAGCTTGAGGTATTTACCAAACTTTCCATTAGTATATTCAGCACCAATATACCTAAATGCCTCATTCTTTATTTGTGTTTCAATATCTTCCTTAGCCTGCTGAATAGCCTCTGTTGCTACAATGTCTTTCAAATATCGTCTGGTGAAAGCAGCCACCACTGAAGCTCGCAAATCCACTTCCAGCCCTGTGTCTCCACCAATAAGCCTTTCCAGTGCCTCCAAACTGTTTATTTGAATCTTCACATCCGCACGGTTTCTGTTAGACATTTCTTTCTCCTTCTTCTATTTTCATTTAAGCCAATTGAATAGGTTCCTCAATCATATCTTTTACGCAACTCGTTCAAAGCTTTCTGCACCAAATCATCCCTTCGAGCATTATAGGCTATAAACTGTAAAGTTGTTTTACTAGGACCATGTTTAACAAGGCGCTTCCATGCTTTTTCTGCGTATTCATTTATTAAGTTTTCACTTGGTGAACAACAAACAATATAACTCAACTCCTCTTCACTTGGATGATGCCTTAAAAACCATTTCCATGCCCTCCCTGCTCTTTTATCAAACCAATCACTATAAATATTAAGAAATATATGTAGTAGCTCCTCACACGTGAGATACATATTATGTTTGATATAATGCCTCCAAGCCCTATCAGCATACTTGTCAGGAGCATAACAAAAAATATCTGCAAACACCTGCTTCTGTGATTTCTGCTTAAGAATATGCTTCCAAGCCCTTTCTCTCCGTTTATCACTAGTCCTAGTATACACAATACTAATCACACAACCAAGACCTGTGCGTCCCATAAGAGCTAACCGCTTCCAAGCTCTATCAGCATATTTATCAGGGGCAAAACATGCTATATATCTCATATTATCAGCATTTGGACTCTGATTGAGTAATTGTCCCCAAGCTCTCTTCTTCCACTCTTCTGGAGCATAACAAACCAACCATCTCAAATCATGACTACGCAAAGCTCCTGATTTCCAAATTCTTTTGAAGTTATTGTCAAAGTCCTTCAATGCTTCTTGAATCTCGGGATTCGCCACTTCCCAAAAATACCTGCTTTCATACTCTGTTCCTTCATCAACCCTAAGTCCATAATAAGCCCTAATAGCCCCATGCCCTATCCAATCTTCGGGTTTGGTGTTTTTAAGAGTTTTTCTTCCATGGCTTGAAAAAACATCTTTATCAGTCAAGAATAAAGTCTGACCTTTGTATTTAATCCAACTCATAAATTGACACATGTCTACTCCTCCTTAATCTCATTCTCATCACCGCTTAATGTTTCGTAGCTCCTCACGCAATAGGTGCTTTTTGACTTTCTCAAAGATGTTGTGAATGAACACCTGTTGTCTATAAATAATATATGCCTGAATAAGTACAACCCCAATCATCACCACATCCAGGATGACCTTGACCTTATCCATTGCTTGACTCCATAGTCCGTGCTGCCCGCATGATTGCCAGCGTGGATGCAAGGGCTTCAGTACCTGCTAAAGCTTCAGACCGTGCAGCTCCAGGCCATGTTGCACATGCCACTACTCCTTTGGCTGTAATAAACAACCTTAAAGACCGCCCATTAGCACACCATGCCCGTCGAAGCATAGCAGCGTTTCTGTTGCTCTTATCAGGTTTCCACATGCTGACATACATTCCAAATAAACCATCCTTACCATAATAGCATGAACCTACTAATTCCCACCCCATCACCTTCGTTGCAAGAAAATGCCTATCTTCCTTAGTAATTTCATCATAACACTGCATATCCATCTCCCAATCACTTACTCAATATCACGAACAATGGAAGGCTTCCTGCTCTGCTTTTTATCAACACCTGCCATCCGAGCACGTCCCTTAGCCCATTCACGCAAGGTCTCAATCTTTTGCTGCATGGTTTTCACCAAAGGTACCCGTCTTTGAAGTGCATTAGCAATATCATCAGTCGTAACTTTCCGCCCCTCTTCAAAGGCTGTGTACATAGCATCTATATATGCCTGCTCAATCTCTGCTCCTGTATACGACACCGAAACAGATGATACCCTAGCTGCATCAATATCCTGGCAGGACTTTCCATACTTCCTGTTCATCACTTCAGCAATTTCTTTACGCTCGTTATCATTGGGCAAATCCACAAACCAGATATCATCCCAACGCCCTGCACGCAAAAACTCAGCAGGAAGTTTGGAAATATCATTAGAGGTGGCTATTACAAACACTCCATCTTTTCTATCCTGCATCCAGGTAAGGAAACTCCCAAATACACGTGAAGAGGTCCCACCGTCGCTCTCACCACCACCAATTCCACTGAAAGCCTTCTCAATCTCATCAAGCCACAGGATGCAGGGAGCTACGGTCTCAGCAGTTTTAAGTGCTACCCGTATCTTATCCTCACTCTCGCCAACATACTTACTGAAAAGGCTTCCAACATCCATCTTGATTAACGGCATATTCCAAGCCGCTGCAATACACTTCGCAGTCAAGGATTTGCCACACCCAGGAATACCGAGCAACAGACATCCCTTTGGAGAAGGAAGTCCAAACTCACGTGCTTCCTTTGAAAAAGCCTTTTTCCGAGTCATCAGCCAAGACTTCAGATTGTCGTTTCCACCAATACCATCCATACCACGCTCGTCAGGCTCATACCACTCCAAACCACTTCCCTGAACAACACGCCGCTTCTCCAATGACACCAGAGAAGTATCAAAAACACCCTTGTCAGCCAAACTTCTGGAAAGAGCATTAGCAGCACCTTCAGAAGTAAGCCCCATCATTGCTGATACAAGCGCCTCTTTATGCCCGTTAGTTGCAACATCCTTCTTAGCTTTCTCCGGAGCGCATTCTACAAACTCATCAACAATCTTCGCCATGATGTCTCTATCAGGGAGGGGCCAATCAATAACAGTAATTCCTGGCACACTTCGAGTTGGTTCACTAGAATCCAAGATAACAACCTGCTTGGCTTCATTCTTAGTAATAGACGGAAGCTTGCGATGCAAATCCTTGATTGCTCTCAGAGTCATAGGGTCCTGAAACCATGGGCTAGGGTCCAGCATAAGCAGGATAACCCGCTTTGGCATATTCAAAAATGACTTTATGGCAGCACCCAAATCAGCTGTAGTAATGTTAGCCTTATCAGACCTGGGTGAATTCATTATTTCTTCATAGTCCTGACAAGATACCAACCCGGTAGTCACAGACCAAACATGCAACTCATAATTCATCTGGTCAGCGATAGGAACCATCATGCGCTCTACACGCATTTCCTCATTGGTTCTAAGCCATATCAAGCCGACCTTAGCCCGCATAGCCACCTGTACGTCTTGGATTTCTTTCATCTGTATCTCCTCCTCATGTGTTTATTCTAACACATGATTCAGATTTGTCAAGTGACTTTTTCAAAATTATTTCCAGATTTTCACGTGTCAATATCATCCAGCACAAACAAGTCACAAATCTTGCGTCTAATGACCGAGATTTCTGCCATGACTCTGGCAAGAGTCCACCTAACTCCATGACTTGTGGTTCCATTAGTCCTATCAATAATCTTATGCATCACCCTTCTATACAAACTCTTTGCTGTAGGATACTTCTTTGCAGATAACACCTCATGAACAACAGCATCAAATACAAGCAACCTCTGACCTGATAATCGTTTCCTTGCTTTTTGTATTGCAATATTAAGATGCTCTCGTGTCATGCATGTCTCAACAATGTCTTCACTTTTTGCCGGAAAGCAGGCATCCAAAAACGCACTTGGACACAGAAAACCCTTAAAGGCATTATTTGCCTTTCCAAGAATGTTCCGGCAATAGCCTAAAACAATTCCAGCAGCAACTTCCCTCCCAACAACCTGAGTCTTTTTCCACCAGGACAGAAATAACTCCTGTGCCTCATCCTCTCGTCCGTTTTTATGCATATCTGTTAATATGTCAAACATATCCTGCACTATTTTTGAATCAGTACTGTCTTGTGGATATACAACAATGTCACTCAAGAAGATGCCTCCTCTATAGGCTGAAGGTTATCATCGTGCCAATGCTCTTCGGGAATAAAGGATTGCATTGTACCCCAAGCAGTCATAGTATAAACAATCCATTTTCCACGAACGGCATCAACATCCACACCATGCCCAGGCTGTATCACATCACCATACGCATCTTCCAATGCTCACACAAACGTAGGATTCTCTACAGCAACAAAACTCAAGCTGCCGTCCTCATCCTCCAGAGTCACACTAGCTATTCCAGAGCTCCAAGACCCACTAATGTCAACAATCTTGCCCTTATGACACTCAATCTGTTTTGTCATCTACTACTCCTTTCAGTAAACACCTGATGCCCATAGATGGAAAAGATATATTTATCTGTATCCAATGCATAAATTGACACATGCCTATTTCTCCATATTCTTCTGCTCATCAGCGTTGGAATCCAAAGACAATAATTTATTAATCACAGCTTGGTCAAAATTATATGCTAATATTTCACCAGACCTCCGGAAACAGTGCATAAAAGCTTCTGCTTCCCTAACAGCTTCTTCTGTTCTACCTTCCTTAAGTAGATTGTTAACCACAACAGTCATTTGACGCACTATCACAGAAAGAGCAACAACCAGGCCAAACCTCTCACCTCGTTCACCAGGTGATTCCGTCTTATCTGAAGAAATGGTTGCAACATCAAGCAAAGCATCACTAAAAACTGCAACCATGTTGTCTACAGTATTATAAAGGTGAGTTGCATTATTTGTAGTCATCATCTCTGAAACTTCATCTTGTGTACCACGCAACACGCAGCAAAAGAAGGAGAGTGCTTCACCTGCAAAAGCCTCCAATTCCTTTGATGCTTCCAGCATCTTTTCACGAACACGAAGCTTGTCTGCCTCACTGTACTGCTGCATCATCCTCTCCTTCGTCTTTTGCCACCACCATTATTTTGGCTGGAAAAAAGCACTTTTCTGGTTTTATGCCCTCAGGCAAATGGTGTAAATAACGTTCATTGAATGGAAGCTTCCAGTAGGACATGGGATTGCCACCATATAATTTATCATGATGCTTTGCTTCAATTGCCATAATAGCTCCACTCCTCTAACACTTTAGAAGGCTTGAAAATCATCAGATATCATATGGTTTCAATCATCATATCGTTTCATGTTTTAGAATCGAGCTTTCCCCCATCGGGGTG
>Ga0180301_10004616_pt1 | contig 10635 bp, 8 predicted proteins | sample GuaBasSediGuay16_FD_121797 | JGI IMG/M metagenome (GOLD analysis project Ga0180301, IMG submission 121797) | Subseafloor sediment microbial communities from Guaymas Basin, Gulf of California, Mexico - Guay16, Core 4569-2, 12-15 cm | ecosystem: Environmental > Aquatic > Marine > Hydrothermal... | reverse complement strand
GCTAACTGAGGCTCTCAAAGTAACGTTCGATCCAAAGAAGAGGAAGGAGATCGCATGGAGAATTCAGGAGATCCTAGCAGAGAAAGTACCGATAGTTCCACTGTACTATAGGAAGTTCATAAGGCCTTTCAGGACCGACACTCTCAAGGGTTGGTTCAGAGTGCCCGGAGAAGACCTTATCAACACCATAACACTGCTTAGGGTGCACAAGGCATCTTGTCCGATTAAGTCTGTCGTCGTTACGAAGACAGTTGCGCAGACTGTTGTGAAGACCGTGGCCCAGACAATTGTCAAGACCGAGGTGAAGACCGTAGGAGGCAAGGTTACCACGATCGTTAGCACTGTTGTGCAGAGCGTTCCAGTTACCAAGACAGTAGTTCCGACATCGCCTAAGCCCACTACCACCGTTGCTACAACAGCTCCTGGGATCTCGCCGGCATTGATCGGAGGGATAGTGGCGCTAGTGATAATAGTTGTCGTGGTTGCGGCGATAGCCCTTCGCAGAAGATGAGGTAGGAGGTCAAAAACATCAGTTTTTAACATGTTTCACAGTCTTAAAACGTGAGGTGGGGTGTTTCTGCTGTGAAGACGTACTTGATACGTAGAGCGATCGCGTCCGTAATAACGTTCTTTGCTATCATAACGATTGTGTTCTTGCTTGCTAGATTCACTGGTGACCCATTAGCAGAACTTGAGGACGATCCTAGAATGACCCCAGAGGTGTTGGCAACCATAAAGGCGCTGTTCGGTCTGGATAAGCCTTTGCATATCCAGTACATATCGTTTATAGAGAACCTATTTAGAGGGGAACTGGGCTTCTCGCTTCACTATATGAGACCAGTAGCTGCTGTTATTGCTGAACGTTTGCCTTATACCTTAGCGCTCCTAATACCGTCGATCACGCTCTCGAACTACCTAGCTTACAAGATAGGTATAGAGTGCGGATGGCGTCGTGGCTCTAAGTTCGATATCGCTATGGTTACATCATCGATATTCCTAAGATCAGTACCGTACTTCTGGTTAGCGATATTATTCCTATACGTCTTCTCGGTAGAGCTAGGGGTAACACCTCTATTCGGTGCTATGACGCCGGGCAACCGCCCCTCACTAACATGGGAGTGGATCGCCGATTACCTATGGCATTACGCCTTGCCATTCACGGTGCTTGTGTTTAGAGCTACAATAGTTAGGGTACTCTACATAAGGAATACGCTCATCGATATCCTCGGTGAAGACTACATAACCACGGCGTTCGCCAAGGGGTTACCCGATAAGGAGGTTAAGTATAAGCACGCTGCTCGTAATGCATTGATACCGATCATAACGGTTCTGGGACTCAGGTATGCCTACCTGATCGACGGTGCTATCCTTACTGAAACCGTGTTCTCATACCCAGGCACCGGGAGGTTAGTGTATGAGGCTGTTGTCAATAGGGATTACTGGCTCTTACAGGGTGTTGTTGTGATACTTGCAAGCAGTGTCATAGTAGTCAACTTCGTGATAGACCTGATCTACTCGCTTCTAGATCCGAGGGTCAGGTACAGGTGATCGGCATGGTCTCGCGGTTAGAACTGAGCGAAAGAATGTACACCCTGAGGAGATCCCTAAACGAGTTCATGTTCTTCCTAAGGCATAGCAGAATGACGCAGGTAGGCATAGCGCTTCTATCTGCGATAGTGCTCATGGCGGTCTTCGCAGATTTCATAGCTCCTTACGACCCCTACGCGAGGGTCGGCAACGCTATGGAGCCCCCGAGCCCTGAGCACCCCTTGGGGACCAATGACATGGGGCAGGATATACTCAGTGAGCTGATATACGGTGCTAGGATATCGCTCTTCGTAGGCTTCGTAGCGGCTATATCAGGTACGCTGATCGGCACGCTGGTGGGTATAGTAGCTGGGTACTTCGGTGGTGTGGTGGACGAGGTGCTGATGAGGATCACGGACATATGGCTCTCGATGCCCATGCTGCTCTTCACCATATTCCTAGCATCTATACTGACGAAGCTCCCCTCCTTCACAATAATGGTCTCGGTGATCCTAGCCATAGCACTCACATCGTGGCCAGGTGCGGCTAGGGTTGTGCGATCGGCTGTCCTGGGGATCAAGGAGAGGCCCTATATAGAGGCTGCTAGGGCTGTGGGGAGCTCCGACGCAAGGATAATGTTCAGGCACATACTGCCCAATACGGTACCCATACTCGTGGTCATGGTTATAAACCGCGTTGCGGGCGCAATGCTCTCCGAGGCATCGCTAAGCTTCCTGGGGCTAGGGGATCCCACCGCCAAGAGCTGGGGAATGATAATACACTACGCCATGATAAGAAACGCCGTTATGCTAAGGATGTGGTGGTGGTTCCTACCACCCGGCATAATGATATCCATAACAGTGCTGGCGGTGGTGTTGATAGGGATAGGGCTCGAGGAGTACTTCAATCCAAGGCTTAGGAGATAAGGAGTCAGCCCTACTAAACCCGGTTTTAGACGCCCTGAGTCCTCGCTTCGACGAACACCCTAATCTCATCTCCTCCAAGTGGTATCACTCGCCTATGAACATACTCGCGACCACGCCCCCCATCATTATGGATAGTGTTAGGTAAACCGTGTTTAGGAACATGGAGAACAGCGACACTCCTGAGCGGAACATGGCGATGAATATGAGCCATGGATCGTACCCGCGGGACGCTGCACCGATAGCAACGATCACGGCGTATATAACTGTGTAGATCACCGCTCCTAGAACCCCTGCTACCACGCCTGTTAGTATCGTTCTGTACACGTCGCGTATATAAAGCCCAAGCACGATTCCGGTTATGGCTCCTGACACTACGAGGCTCATCTTCGGGATTGCAAGGTCTAGTAGCACGGATAGCCCTATCGCAATGCCGAGCCCCATACCAACGCCCTTCAGGTAGGTCACCTTGTTGCGCGTTGCGCTGAACACCTTATACCACCACGCTTAGAGATCCTAGGCAGGAATATCAACCTAGCCTTGGAGCTGGGCAGGTATTGTCACTGAAAAACTTATTTCTAAAGCATATGCTATACTTCGTCGAAGGGTGGGGGTATTTTGGTAGCTGGTCGTGTTCTCTCAGTAGCGGTAGTAGCCCTACTGATGCTAGGTGTTCTAGCACCAGCGCTGGTAGTTGCTCAGGAGGAGGTTCCTGAGGTTGTGAAGCTCAAGATCGATAAAACCGAGGTCTACCCCGGGTTCCAGTGGATAGAGATAGAGGCTTACCTCTACGTACCCTCCGGATACTCTATAGAGAAGGTTGAGGGCCGGGCAGTGCTCAAGTCGGGTCTAGAGACATCACTAGACCTAGCCCTGACCAGGCTAAGGCCCCCAACAGAGATAACCGTGGGTAACAAGACCTATAAGGTCGGTTACCTGCTGCTGGGCAGGCTAATAGTGCCCCAGGGGATGCTTCCTGGGAAGGCATCCCTGAAGATAGAGGTCAAGGGGACGTTCAAGAAGGGTGAGGGCGAGCCGTACAAGCTTAGCTACACCAAGGAGGTAGCGGTTACTATTGTTGACAGCAGGCCTGTGATCGACAAGCGTATGGAGGCCTACATAAAGCTTGAGCGTGCGCGTACAGCTGTTGAGCTGGCAGGTGCAGCAGGGGCTGATGTGACTGGGCTCTCGGATAGGATCGCTGAGCTTGAGGAGGCGTTGGCGACGGCGGGCTCGAACCTGTATGTTAAGGGCCTTGTCGAGGACGCCCTGAAGACCTACGACACCGTTATTGAGGAGGCAGAGAGCGTAGCGGTACACGCTGCTCTAGCGCTCATAGCCGCTGCTAAGGAGAGAGACTCTAGGCTGGATGCGATCAACGCAAGCGTATCAGCGCTGGAGGCGAGGATAAAGGCGCTTGAGGATGCTGTTTCGAAGACAGCTAAGGCTGTTGAGGAGGTCAGCGGGAACGTCGCTGAGCTAGCTAAGTCCATAGAGAAGACCAACAAGAACGTGGCGTCGGTGGCAAAGGTTCTAAGCGAGTACTCAAAGACTGTGAACGACTACACCGCCAAGATCAACAAGGCGATCGAGGAGCTGGATAAGAAGATATCCAAGGTTGCCGATGATACTTCTAAGGCACTCGAGTCTATGGGGAGCCAGCTAGAGAAGGTCGCTAAGGAGGCGGCATCGGGAGTTGCTGGGCCCCTAGGCGCTATACAGGGTGCCCTCGTAGCCCTTGCCGTGATAATGCTGCTCGGATTTGCTGTTCTGGGAATCGGGCTTAGAAGGGTAGTAAGCTAAGGCTTCGCTAATGCAAGGCTGTTTTTCGCTTGAAAACACATTTTTAAATGCTCAACGCCTCTCACTCATCACCGCAAAATAAACTTTAAATGTAAACTAGGTGTTAGTATACCCCGAAAGGTAGGTGCTTCATGAGGAGCATATACACATTATTAACAATACTAATGTTACTAAGCATAGTAGCCTCGTTTGGAGGCCTAGCAGTCGCAGCTGAAGAGGATGTGAGATACGGACCGTACATAGACAAGATAACCATGAGCGTTATAAGGGACTACAACACAAGGGTCATGGCCTTCGAGGCTAAGGAGCTGGACGTGCTAGGTGTCCTACCACGAGACCTGGACAGGATCAAGAACAACAGGCCCGATGCACACATAATATTCACAGCGCGCACAACAGCATCGGGCTCGCTGCACTTCAACGTGGAGCTGTGGCCCGTTAAGTACCCCCAGGTTAGGAAGGCGCTTGCACATCTGTGGGATAGGGACAGAATAATAGCCGAGTCGCCTCTCAAGGGAGTAGCCATAAAGAACCCATACATAGTGCCGCCCACCTTCGGAAAGTGGGTTAATCCGGAGGCAGACTTCGAGAAGCTCTATCCATACGATCCTGAGAAGGCCAAGAAGCTCCTGGACGAGGTGTTCGATCCTTGTCCTGACAATCCTGACATGTGGTGTGATCCCAACGAGGGTATGAAGCCAGTTGAAATAGAAGTCCTTACTCTGCCAGAGGCGTCGTCCCCAACATACTGGTGGATTGCCCAGTACGTAAAGAATGAGGCCGAGAAAATAGGGCTCAAGATAAAGATCACTCCGGTGAGCTCTAGGGAGCTTGATGCTAGGACATCTGCTGGAACAGCGCAGGCATGGGTGATAGGCTGGGTCTTCGGCAGGTTCCCAACATTCATGTACTACTTCTGGCACAGCAGAGAGATAAGACCGGGTGGCTGGAACGAGTGGCGTGTAAGGAACGAGACCCTCGATGAACTGCTAGACAAGTTCTTCTATGCCGAGACCATGGATGAGGCAATGGAGTGGTGCTGGAAGGCGCAGGAGCTCCTAGTAGACATCATACCGTGGATACCGACCTACACCGCGATAGGGATCACGGCGTACAGCGGAGAGATCGACAGGGACAGTCTAGTGCTTCAGTACGCGCCGCCCATGAAGGAACCCGTAGGCTTCAGCTGGTTCAATATAAACAACATAAGGTTCAAGGATAGGAAGTTTGGAGGGGTATTCAGATCCTACTTCACTGTAGATATAACCACTCTCAACCCAACGGTATACCTATGGGCAACTGAGTCCGACGCGATCTGGAGAGTATACGCCTTTGGTGCAGAGCCGAGACCTGAAGATCTCTACGCCACACCTAGGATACCAGTACTGTTCGAGTCATGGAAGGCAGAGAGGGTGACTTATGAAGGAAAAGAGGTATGGAAGATAACACTAAAGCTATTCCCAGACATTAAGTGGCAAGATGGTGTACTGGCATCAGCTGAGGATATCAAGTACACACTCCTCAAGTTCGGTCTTGAATTGAAGACTAGGAGGGTTTACGATCCATGGATGGACTACATGATAGACATAAAAGTCGTTAACAGGACAACACTAGAGATATACGCCGAGAAGATGGGATGGGCAGAGATATACTACATGGCAGAACTGTTCTTCCTGCCAAAGCACGTTATGGAGAAGCTGCCTAATCCGCTAGATGACATCTCGTTGTTGCCGCATCCAACGAAGCCTGGCCTAACAGCGATGATAGGTAACGGCCCGTTCGCGCTGTTAAAGAGGGAAGTAAGCTACGTCGAGCTCGTATGGTATCCAGAGTACAAGTGGAGACATCCAGAAAGAACTGTGAAGTTCCTAGAAGTAGAGCTACCTGAGCAGGTCGAGGTTGGCAAGTCCTTCACGGTCCGCACTACACTCGTCGACTATCTAGGTGAGCACGTAACGAACGCAACAGTGAAGGTCGTGCTCAAAGGTCCAACAACTGTGACGGTGCCTATGGAGCACGTGGGCAACGGAGTTTACGAAGCAACGATACCGAGCCTCCCCGAGGGCGTATATGATGTGACTATCAAGGCATCTATGCCCATAATGCTGTGGCACTTAACAAACAGCTACACTGCTAAGCTCGGCGTAGGTAAGGCACCAGCAGCGGAAGCTCCTACGCCGACTGGCCCTGCGCCCACAGCACCTGTTGTCGAAAGTATAAAGATAGAGGTTCCGGGTGCAGCCGTAGAGGTTGTGCCTCCGCAGAGCCCGCCCACCCTAACACCGCCGCCAAGCGTAGAGGCGCCTAAGGAGTTCGAGATCGAAGTTCCGAGCGTGGACACATCAATGAGTATGGCTGCCATAGCTGTGTCTGTTGTTGCGCTGATAGTATCTGCCGGATTAGCACTGACGGTAAGAAGATAAAGATAAAGCTTTTTGTAACGACATCACCATTTTTACTAATTTGCAACATTCATCTCCTCTTATCTTGTATCATACTATAACTACTATTCAATGTTTTGTTATAGCTGCACTTGTCCTTCAAAATTAGTCGCTTAACGTACACTTATATTTTAGGTAGGATAACAACCTCAGTGAGATTGGTGGTGCTTCATGGGCGCGGTTAGCGCGTATATCGCACGCCGCGCACTAATGACATTCGTGACGTTCCTAGTCATAATATCGGTTTACTTCATCGTAGTAAGGGTAATTCCAGTGATGCTAGCGGGGGGCAATCCCGAGGCGGATCCAGTAATTGCGGCTCTTAGGAGAACACAGGAAGATCCGCGGTTCTCTAACTGGATAGACTACACTATAAAGAGATTCGGTCTTGATAAGCCTCTAATACCAGATCAATACCTAATATATTTAAAGAACATACTGACATTCGAGTTCGGGGTCTCGATCTATACACAGAAACCAGTAGTCTCAGAGATTCTGAACAGGTTACCATACACCCTAGTCTTGTATAGCGGTGCGATGATCCTGCCTATAATAATTGGGTACTACACAGGGTTAGCAACCATCAGGCACAGAGGCGGTAAACTTGACGCCATAATGACGTCCATCGGTATAATATCCTACATAGTGCCATCGTGGCTTATACTGCTACTCATATACTACTTCTTAGCATACCTGCCGAAGCTATACTGGGGAACACCGATCTTTCCACTACCCGTCAAGGCACCTTCCATAACTGAGATCAACTGGGAGACCATAAAGTACCTACTATGGTACATAGCGCCCTTGCTAACCGCTGCTGTACTGGCGTGGTTCGGTTCATGGACCTACTTCTTCAGGCAGATAGCGATGTCAGAGCTGGGGAAAGACTACGTGTACACTGCAAGGGCTAAGGGCCTATCGGAGATGCACGTGATAAAGGAGCACATACTACCAAACCTAAAGCCGCCGATAATAATGAGGTTGGCCTTTTGGCTACCCGGGATCTTCGGCGGTGCCTTGATATTCGAGATAATATCTAACTGGCCGGGAATAGCATACTTCTCGTATGCAGCTTTCCTAAACTTCGACTACCCAGTCATGACAGCCTTCTTCGCGATCTCGTCGCTACTACTCCTGGTATCGATATTCATAGCTGATGTTCTTATCGCAATAATAGATCCTAGAGTTGCTTTGCAGCAGAGGTGAGAAGCCATGGCGGAAGGAGTAAGTATAGCCGAATACCGTAAACAACTACTGAAGGAGAGGCTCCTCAGGATCAAGGAGACTATCCTGCTTGTGCTTCGACATCGTTCGGCTATTATAGGGCTAGCGATAGTGTTATTCTACTCAATACTAGGTGCTTTAGCCCCCGTATTAACGCCCTACGACCCTGTAATGGGTATGGATGTAGCTGATGCATTCGCCGTTCCCGAGTGGGTCGCGGCACCCGACACACCTAGGAACGTTGAGGGAATATTGGATAATTATAAGATCGTGGATAAAAGTGTTGTTGGGGATGTTAAAGTATTGATGGAGAGGTTAAGCGATGGGAGTATAGCTGTCAAGGTTAGCGGAGTGGGCGAGGCCAACATAACCATTGTTAGCGAGGACACGCTATACTATCCCTACAGGCCAGCGCGGTCGATGCTTGTCAAGTACGGCTTCAAGACCACCAAGCTAGGTAAAGAGATGGGATGGTACAACATAGCTTTCGCAATAGAGAACATAGACCTTAGGGAGAGAGGAGCCGTACTTGTGTATAAACGGGGAGATCGTGAGTTGGAGATACCGAAGGGGCTGTATGTGGTTTACGATGAAGTAGGATTCAGGATGTACAGCCCCTTCCCACTGGTCCGTGAAGAGAAGAACGTAAGCACAAGCATAAGGCTTCCGTACTACGTAATCAACGCCAAGCAACCCGTGCCCATGCCTGACGATGTGAATGCCGTCAGCGAGATCCTCCTGGAGAAGGATACGCGCCTCAGGGCAGTTATTTACATAACCTACTCGTGTAGTTCCACAAGTGCGATGATGAGGTGCAGTGATGGGGGGATAGAGTTCCTAATACAACCGCTCTACGTGAAGATCTACGGGCTTGCTCACGGCATACTAGGCACCAACTACTTGGGCGTTGACGTGTGGTCGCAGTTCGTCTACGGAGCAAGGATAGCGGTAGTGCTTGGACTAAGCGTTGCGCTTGCGACAGTGCTTCTAGGAATAGTTGTTGGAGTATTAGCGGGGTACAGAGTGGGTACGCTGTTCGACTATGTCGCGACGTTCATAATAGACGTGATATACTTCACTCCGTTGCTGCCGCTGATCATGGCTGTAGGCATAGTCTTCGGCAGGAGACTGGACCTGATCTTCTCGGTGTTCATACTGTTGTCATGGCCGGGAACGGCCAGGCTGGCGCGCTCATGGTCCATGGCCCTTCGCAGCGACCTGTACATAGAGGCTGCTAAGGCTGTGGGAGCTAGCGATATGCGGATAGTTATAAAACATATAGTTCCTCAGCTGGTGCCCCTGCTAGTCTACAGCCTAGTGCTCAGAGTACCCGGAGTCATAATGACTGAGGCTGCGATATCGCTGATAGGCTTCGGAGACCCCCACACACCGTCTTGGGGTAAGATGATAAACGAGGCGTTCTACGGAGGCGCATTCCTGCAGAACGCCTGGTGGTGGATAATGCCGCCCATAGTAGGGATAGTGACCATAGCCTTAGGTTTCGCATTGCTAGGTATAGCGCTCGACGAGATCGTGAACCCGAGGCTTAGGAGGAGATAGGGACAAACGCTATGGCTAAGCGTAGAGAGCCAGCACCGCCACTCGTAGTGTGCAGAGATGCTTGGCGGAAACTCAGGTTGCTAAAGCTGGGTATAGTATTTGAAGTGGCGTTTTTCCTCACGCTATTCACACTGTACCTTTTCAAGATCCCCATACCTATACCTACATCTCTTGAGCTGAATATAGATACTGAGCCCAAGGACTTCTATCTAAACGTTACGCTCTACCGCATCACCTTCGGTACGTCGGGTGGAGGGTTCGAGACGAAGTTCATTGAGAACCTTAGAGGGATTAGCCTAGACGTCTATGTTGGGAATAGAACGAGGGTATGGCTGGGCAACATAAGTATTGAGTACAACGTAATTCTCAAGCCCCTTATTACTCGCATAGTAGAGGTTGATGGGCCGGGGCCCTACCTCCTTAGCCTAGGCGACAATATGTCCTATGCTCCCCGCTACTTCGGCTTAGCTAAGTTTGGCTACGGATTGAACGATGCGGTTGTCGAAGGCCCTATCTACATAGCCCACCTAGTATTTGGCGTATGCGCAGAGGGGCTTAACGTTACAGTGCGCAATCCCCAGGAAGCGCACCTGAACATAGTGGTTGAGGTTAAGGAGCCTGATGGGCAGCTCGTGGCAGATGAGTTCTCTTGCAGGGACACTGTATGCAGCCATGGTTTTAGATTTGAGAAGGGGTACGAGCACTACCGGATCAAGGTGTATAGGGATTACGGTATACTGTCCCTGAGGTACGATGAGGAGAGAAGAGCAGAAGTTCTCGACCTTAGTGAAAACCCGATTTTCTACACAATGCTTTCAGTGGGTAGCTTGGCGATGGCCTATGTAAACACCTATGCGTACAACCGGTACAAGAACTACTACCAGTACAAGCTCAAGTGTAGAGAGAAAAGAAATCGAGCGGCTCCTTAATCTTCACAGAGAGGGCCTCTCTTCCAGGTAGGCATATGCCATTATTGCGTAGACCGCAGTGCCTATCCAGAGCGCATCCTCGTCGACGTCGAACCGCGGGTTGTGGTGCGGATACACAATCCCCTTCTTCTCGTTTCTTATCCCCAGGGCTATGAATAGCGACGGGACCTTCCTAGCGTAGAACGCAAAGTCCTCGGCGCCCATGGAAGGCCTAGGCTCTGCTACGGG
>Ga0180301_10004614_pt1 | contig 10638 bp, 6 predicted proteins | sample GuaBasSediGuay16_FD_121797 | JGI IMG/M metagenome (GOLD analysis project Ga0180301, IMG submission 121797) | Subseafloor sediment microbial communities from Guaymas Basin, Gulf of California, Mexico - Guay16, Core 4569-2, 12-15 cm | ecosystem: Environmental > Aquatic > Marine > Hydrothermal... | reverse complement strand
TGCTCAAGATGGGTCCATACTTGAAGCAAACAACGATGATCCTGAAGCTGGTTGGGGATGGGATCATATCAAACAATGTTTTGTTTATGGTTACAAGATACATGTAACTGTAGATGTAAACACCGAGCTTCCAGTGACACTTAGTGTTACCAAAGCAGGTGTTCATGATTCTAAAGAGTTTACAAGGCTTTATCAAAATATTAAAAATTATAAAACCAGGTTTCCAACCAGGTTTTATACAGCTGATAAAGCCTTTGACTCCAGTAGCATCAGAAAAACTCTTTTTAGAGATAATATAACACCCATTATCAAAGCATCAAAAGTAAACATTAAACCACAGTATCCAAAATGGTTTCTCCAGAAATACCGGAGAAGAACCAGTGTGGAACGGTTCTTTTCAAGACTAAAGGAATTCCTAGATTTGAAAAAACTACAAATCTACGGTAAAAACAATGTTCTGATATACTCATATATAATCATTATTGGAATGTTATTGATGGGATATACCAACAACTTATATGGTTTTTCACCAAGAAGTGTGAAAACCTTTTTGAGGAAATTCACATAAAAATCCTCTAAAAAATGTCAAGTTTTCCAAGTTTCCCTAGCCATATCTCAGTTGATGTTAAAGAGCATTAACATACAATACTCCATTTTTCAACTGTGGATAGATACAAAATACACATTGAATAATTTCAATTACTGAAGTATTTGTTAAAAAAATTCTATGAATATCAGAATTTTTCAACAGCCTAAGTTTTTATAGTAAAGGTAGATCCCCAGTTACCTGATCAATAAGGTTTTCTGGCGCAGGGCCTATACCAAGAACTGTTTTAGTACCAGGAGGTATCTCAGTAAGACCCGCGTCTTCCACAACATACGTTGCTATTTTAAGCTGTTCAGCTTTTTCTTTTAGAGGATAAAAATCTTCTTCACTATTTACTTTTACAACTGCTTTTTTACCACCCTCATTCTGCCATTTGTTAAACCATCTCGGGTTTTGTTTTTTAGTATCAAGTGCGCATGCTACAGCTGCATGTGCTACCTGGGCAGCTAGTTTACCTGGTGAAAGTCTTAAATCTTCACGAGCAACGATCACCATTTTATATTCAAAAACCATATCCTTCTTCATAAACAATCTCATTCTTTTTTTTATCATATTTTTAGTTCTTTAAAATTTTCCTGACGCCATTTCTCACCCATCATCTCGGCTTTACCTCTATCTATTAAACCTTTAACAACCAAGGTTTTACCATTTATTTCAACATGTTTAAGCGGTACACCAAGGTATTTACTACCATTTTTGATGATAAGGACATCCTCATCTACTGCTACACTTTCACCTATTTTTCTACCAATTCCATCAAGTACAAAACGACAGATGAGTTCATCCTGTTTCGATTCTTCTTCTCCTCTTTCATCTTCCTTTTTTTTCTTTGAAAAAAAGAAGATTCTATTAATGAACATAGTTGATAAAACACCTGCCAACATAGTTTTATCCCATTTTTACAGCCCCATGTATCTGCGATTCTATTATAAATCTTTGGAAATATACACTAGTCTCGTTTAGCACCATGATAGAATACGATACTGTAATCGTTGGAGGAGGACCCACTGGTGGTTTTACAGCTGCTAAAATAGCTGAAAAAAACTATAAAGTCGCTATTTTCGAAAGAAACAAAAAAACTGGAGTACCAATGAACTGCGCAGGGCTTGTAACACCACGAGTCTTCAACCTACTAAAAAACATACCCCAGGATAAAATAATTCAAAATAAGATTAAAGGAGCAAACATCCATTCACCATCTGATGAGATATTAAGTATCGGAGGCAACCAGGTTCACGCCCTAGTTATAAACCGTACAGTATTCGACCAGGAAATTATAAAAAAAGCCAAGGAACAAAAAGCAGATTTATACCTTAACAACACTGTTTTATCCTTACAAAAAAAACAAGACTTTGTTGAAATAAAAACATCAAAAAACATCAATGTTAAATGTAAAATTTTAATCGGAGCAGATGGTCCTTTTTCAAAAACCCGTGACAGGTTTATACTACATAACCCTAAAGAATTTTTACATGGCATCGGAGCAGAAGTATCTAATACTTGTTTAAACCCAGATTACGTTGAAATATTCCTTGATAACAGAATAGCACCAGGTTTTTTCGCATGGATCATACCTATAAACAAAGAAGGAACTAAAGCCAGAATTGGTTTATGCACAACACCCAGCGCACCATACCCACTGAAACAATATTTTTCAAACTTCCTCAAAGACAAAAAAACCCTACCGTTTCTAAAAAACAGTAAAATCATCACCCACATAGGCGGGGTTATACCCCTTGGTGTTCTAAAAAAAACCTACACCTCTAATGTAATGGTAGTAGGAGACGCAGCTGCACAAGTAAAACCCACTTCTGGTGGGGGCGTATACACAGGTTTATTATGCGCCAATTACTGTTCACAAACAGCAATAGAGGCGTTAAAAAACAATGATTACTCATCTCGTTTTCTAAAGAAATACCAGAAACTATGGTCAGCAGATATCGGTAGAGAACTAAATATAGGATGGAAACTTAGAACAATTTTCAAAAACCTAACAGATAAACAAATAAACGAGTACATAAAAAAATTCCAAAACCCAGAAATCATAGAAACCATAAACCAATACGGCGATATCGACTACCCTTCTAAACTAATAAAACCTTTACTTAAAAAAACTCCTTTCCTTTTAAAACTCCTCCCGAAAATAATCAAAGAATAAAAAAAACAAAACTATATATTCTAATTTCTTTTTTTTATTTCAGGTCTAGTTATTTAGACCGAGACGGCAGAGGAGGTGGGACGTAATACTCGCTATCCTCGTACCCTACTGACTCTTTTTCAACAACAGGAACAACTCTTTTTCTCCTTTTTCGTCTAATAATAAAGATAACAAAAATAAAAACAATTGTTATTACTAAACTTATTAGACATGGTGTGAAAACACCGATGATGAACAAAAGAGAGGGTATCATTTTACATGAAACTTCAACACTGAGATTAAACTCCATAGGTGTAAAAGAAATTTCAAAATAATTTCTACCGTCGCTGGTTTCCCCAACATTTGCTTTACCATAAACATCATCTACTTCTATATCCACCCCGTGTGGGAAAACTATTCTATACGTGATAGACTGGTTTTTCAAACCCGTGAAACTATAGTTTTGAACTGGTATTTCGAAACTTGGGGGTATAAAAGACAGGTTAAACGAAACGGGATAAGAACTATGAGCATAATACGCTACTCTCACAGGCGGATGGGCATCCATTTTTGTTACATCTACATCTAGGTTTACTGATTTTTCAAAAACATCTCTATTAACATTACCAATTACTTCTAAACCTGAAAAAAGCCAGCTGATTCTGTTTTCAAAAGTTTTTTTACCATTATCTAGAAACATGTCAATGTCTTTCTTTTTAAACACGTTTTCCTGGATGCAGAGTCTAAAAGCATCAGAGTTTAGATAACCTTTTTTGAGATGAATAGGTGTTGGTAAGCTAAAATCCTCCGGGAGTTCTGTAACATTATAGTTTCTAACTTCCTCTGAATCTAATTCAAATATTAACTCTGTTTCACCTGTGAAAAAACTAAGGAGGTTTAAATCAGCATTTTTTATATCTACATTTACAACTATGTTTTTATCCTCTTTAGTATAATATGGTGGGTTATCTGAGGTGAATTCACCGGTGAACTCAATGGTGTCATTCCAGATGTAAGGGTTTTTCCCATCTAAATAAACACCCTCTGGCATTAAAATGGTGACATTATAGGGGTAACCAATACTGTTGAGGTTGTCACCAAAATTAAGAGAAGATTCTGTAACATTTGCTACTGCACCAGCGTTTACTAAACCAAACATTCCTCTAGCTGAAATGTTATATATTTCTAAATCAACATCGTCATCCTTTAGAACGGCTTTAACCGCAGGTTTTTCATTCATTTCTTCCACGTCATATGGTATAGGACATTGTGTTGTTGTAGTGTTATCCCAGTTGAATTTTAAATCCAGAGTTTGATTGAATTTTTTTGTCTCCACTGCTGTTTTTATCTTCTCCATTATCGTTTTTATTGTTTTTTCATATATTTCATCCCAGGTTGTTAAATTGTTTTGTATAAGAAGCCTCAAACCATCCGCTGTTACACATGTTAAATTTATAAAATCAGGGATCATGTTATACCCTGTCACATCTAGTTTTTTTATAAAAACATCTGACTGCAGGGTTGTGGTTTTCCCCTCTGCATCTAATAAGAACTGTATAAATATATCCTCTTTATCCCCTATTGTTGTAGGGTTTTTATCTTTCATTGACAACTCTGCTTCTATGTTTTGTTTGTTTCCATTCCAGTTTTTAATACTCCACTGTATAGTGTTTTCAGTGTAATCATATTCACCATTGGTTCTACTTAGACTATATTTATTGTTTAAATCAAAAACAAAAGTGTTATTCCAACCGGGTTCTGCCTGTAAATTGAACCTGTAGGTGATCACTCCACCTGTATCTAATAAACCATTAACTACATCATAAACGTTTACGGTTTTATTTAAACCAAAAAAAACAGATGTAAGGTTGACTATGAAATCATCATAAAATCGTTCGTTTTTATAAGCTGGTAAAACATTTAAAGACGATACTTCTGCGTTTTTAAAAGATTCTTTGATTATATTCATAAGTAATACTTTCAACTCTTGCTCTATTGCACCTAAAATAGTTAAATCACTCAATGTGTTTATCTCCTCATAGGTGTATGTTATCCCACTTCCACTTAACATAATCCTATGTACCATAAGTTCTACATTTACTCTGAAATCAGTTGCACTCACCATTTCAACATTAAACACTGCATCTACATGGTTCTCTATTGTTTCATCCATAGATACAGCATTCATTGTGAAAACAATAGATAAAAAAAGAAAAACAATAAACAGTATAGATAGATGTTTAGTTTTCATTAGTTGCAATTCGACATCCAACCTCCAAAGGCCTTAAAACTTATGAATTAAACATATGTTGATTAAAAAAACTTTCTCACCCCCTACACACGGTAGCGTGCAGTTTTTTACGAAACCACTAAAAACACTTATGTAATTTCAAAAATTGGGCATAACAAATTATGTATTACGTTGTCAGTGGAACAGCATCTAAAAATGTAGCTGAAAACCTTGCAGAAGAATTAAACGCACCAATAGTAAACACTATATCTAAACGTTTCCCAGATGATGAACTATATATAAGAATCCTAGACGATCTTTCAGGTAAAGATGTAATAATCGTTCAGACTACTTACCCAGATCAGAATATTATAGAACTATTCCTACTTCAAAACGCTGTACAAGAAGCAAAAGCAAAAACCATCACCATAGTAATACCATACTTCGGATACGCAAGGCAGGATACTAAATTCCAAGAGGGAGAAGCCATAAGTGCAAAAGCAATAGCAAAACTCATTAGCCTAAACGCAGACGAAATAATCACAGTTGACCCACACAAAGAACACATCCTTAAATTCTTTTCAAAACCAGCATACAGCTGCACTGCAGTACCCGCAATAGCATCCTATCTCAAAACAAAAAACATAGACATGATACTAGCACCAGACAAAGGAGCAATAGAAAGAGCAAAAAAAGCAGCTACCGTAATAAAATGTAAATATGACTACATGGAAAAAACACGTATAAACGGAACAACTGTTGAAATAAAACCCAAAAACCTAGACGCAGCAGACAAAAACATTGCAATAATAGATGACATAATATCAACAGGAGGAACAATGGCAGAATCCATAAAAAAACTAAAAAAACAAAATGCCAAAAAAATATACGTAGCCTGTACACATGGTTTATTCGCAGGTGATGCTATAAAAAAACTAAACTCCGCAGGAGCAGATGAAATAATATCAACAGATACAATACAAAGCGACTTCAGCAAAGTAAAAATAGCACCCACCATAGCAAAACTCATCACCACCATAAAAAAATAACTCTTCTTTTTTTTCAAGAAAAAACGTCTATATACCAAATTTTAATCAAAAAAAACAAGGTACATGCGAAAAAAAACATATTAAGATAAAACAATAATTTTAGACTTTAGATAAGTTATTTATAATACTATGGATTTACGGTTGTAATCAAACCCCCTACCACTTTATTATTAAAAACATTAAGTTTAGGTGAATACTAAAATGAGGAAAAGAGCACAAAGACGTTTTAAACCTCAAATAGAAGAAACAAGAAGACATACAATAGAGCGAGATAGAACAACAGCTGAAAAAAAACCATTACGTTTTAAAAAAAACTGGTGGATACCTTTAGCTCTTATCGCTATATTCCTACTCGTACTATTTTACAACTCATATTTTAACATTACAAGCGACATAGCTATTAACCCAGAGGGTAAAGGACTTGAGAAATACTATCTCTCAGGTCCAGATCCCTATTACAACCTACGTCTCATCAAAGGAACATATGAAACAGGACGCTACCCGTATTACTCAGAAAACGATCCATTGTTAAACTACCCGTTAGGCGCGACAGGTGGCCGTCCTCCTCTTTTCAACATGATGGCACTAGGTTTTAGTCGGCTATTAACACCATTCATGAGTGAATTAGATGCTATTGGTAGAGCTATGCAGTTTCTACCAGCACTCTATGGCGCTCTAATAGTATTCCCAGTATATTTCATAGGTAGAATACTTTTTAACAAAAAAGCAGGGCTTATCGCAGCGATGTTTATATCCTTTATACCTATCCATCTAGGATCTGGTCACGGCTCTGCATATTCCCTATTTGACCATGACTCATTCAACCTTCTACTATATTTCTTAACGTTTTTATTCCTTATTCTAAGTATTAAAGAAAAAAAACCAGTTAAATCAATTCTCTATGCTATACTAGGTGGGGTGCCTCTTGCTGCTCTTTCTATGACATGGTTTGCTGCTCATTTTCTATATGTTGTCATAGGAGTGTACGCTGTTGTACAGATGATATTTGATATTTTTACAAACAAGATCGAGTTTAAAATTTTTAGATCTACTTCGATTATTCTATTAACAGGTTATCTCATATCTTTACCTGTTTTATCTGCTAGACCAAGTGGTTTTACTTTTTCTCTTCCGTTTTTTATATGTATCGGTGTTATAGTTTTTGGTATAATCTACTATTTATTTGGTCGTCTCAGGATCCCTTGGACGTTGTCACTACCTATTGTTTTTTCAGTAGGTGGCGTTGCTTTAGCTTTACTTTATTTTATTAACGTATTAGCTAAGTCTTTTCCTTTTCTTTCACCTCTTAAAAGGCTTTCGACTATATTGTTCGGTAGCGGTATTTATGGTCAGAAGGTTTCAGGTACTATCGCAGAGGCGAACACATATGGTATTAGCCGTACTGTTATGTCTTTTGGCCCTACTCTCTATTGGTTAGGTTGGGCTGGTTTTGTTTTACTATTATGGTATTACTACAAGGATAAACGACGTAGGGATTATCTCTTCCTGATTATTTTATTTGTTGTAGATGTTTGGCTTACTGGTACTGCTGGTCGTTTCCTTAATGATATGGTTCCATTAATTGCCATACTTGGTGGATGGGTAACCTGGATCGTAGTAAGTAAACTTGATTTTAAACAGATGTTGAGGGATATTAAAAGCGCTGGTGGTGGTTTTCATGGTATACGTCGTGGTGTAAAAATCCTTCATATTGTTGGTATACTTTTTATTACTTTTCTTGTTATTCTTCCAAATGTTTTTATAGCTCTTGACGCAGCGGTGCCAAATAAGGTTTATCAGAAGGAAGATGGTAACTGGAGTAACCTTAAATGGGATATGTTTGGTGAAAACTATGTTGGAGTATTTGGATTGGGTGTTGGTAAAGAAGCGTATTGGTGTAACGCCTTGGACTGGCTTCGAGAACATGATACAGATATACCTAAATCTGAGGATAGACCTGCTTTTATATCATGGTGGGACTATGGATTCTACGAAGTAGCGTTAGGTGGTCATCCTACTGTAGCTGATAACTTCCAGGATGGTATACCACCTGCTGCTAATTTCCATACTGCTATTGGTGAAAAAGAAGCAACTATAGTTTTTATCATTCGACTACTAGAAGGTGATATGAAAGACAATAATGGGAAAATCTCAGAGGATGTAAAAAAAGCTTTTAATAAATATCTTAGTAAAAACGATACAAAAACATTAGTAGGATGGTTAGAGAACCCTACGACTTCACCATCATATGGTACCCCTATTGGGGAGATGTATGATAAAAACCTTAGTAAAGAACACCCTGTAGGTGAACAATATAGTATTAATGCTGTGTATCATGATGTTATAGATTTTCTTACTAATGGAGAAAACTATAGTTTATCTGATGAAGAGATCACTTGGTTGTATCATGATATTCAAAATATCACGGGTTATAGTATCCGTTATTATGGTGTTGAAGGATATGATATGCAGATTTTTAACATATTCGCGTACTTGGCTGATAAAAGTTTGCTTTTAGCTGGTGCACCTGAAGACGATTTTATTAAAATATACTATGTAGGGTATAAGACTGATTCTACAGGGAAGAATATTATAGAACGAAACCTTCATTTCACTTCTGATGAGCTTAAATCTATGGATATCGGCGAGAGGAGATATATACATATTACTGGTACAGATCAAGTGTTTAAAGATCCTTATTTTGATACAATGTTTTATAGGACATATATTGGTTATAATGAGACTGATCAGCAGGGTAAAAAAACTATTCCAAAACGTGGTCATATCCAGCTACCTTGTTTGGGTATGAAACATTTCTATGGTGAGTTTATCTCTGATCTTACAAAATACCCATATTATAATACTGGTAGAGCAGCTGTTGTTATAGCTAAATATTATGAGGGTGCATATGTTAATGGTACTGTTTTGTTTAAAAACGTTCCTATAAATAATTCAGAAGTAGTTGTTCAGAAAAACCTAAGTTATACAGGTAATTTCACAGTACCTATTGATCATGATAGTTACAAGATAGTTTCTGATGAAAACCCAGAGGGTAGATTTAACTTGTTAGCTGGTGCAGGGTGTCGCCTCCAAGTTCGTAGAAACCTTGGATTGGGTTCTTTTACTTTGAAAAATGTTACTTTTAATGGAGTTAATGGTTCAGATTATGCTCCGATAACTGATGATGATGCAATGCGTAGACCGGATTCTAATTATGAACGTTTCTTAAATATTACAATAGACCCTGCGAATGTTACTGGTTATGTTTTTGTTGATAAAGACGATGATAACGTGTTTAACAGTTCAGTTGATCAACCTCTTTTTTCAAATGTGTTACTTAGGATGTCTGAGATAACAAAGTTTACAAGAGATGAAAGAGGAAATGAGAGAGTTGAATTCGGTAATTACTATTCTTTACCAATAGATAAAAATGGTTCATATGAAAAAACAGGTTTACTCCCTGGTTACTATAGACTAGTTTTATATGATAATAATAGTTTTATTCTCTCCCTGGTTGATAGTGCTTTTTACTCAGGTAATACCAGTTTGAATATTTCAAAATGTAAAACAGCTGGTTTAGAAGGAATAGTTTATTATGATGAAAACTCTGATAATAGTTATAACCCTGGTGAAGAAGTTAAAAAAGCAAAGGTTACACTTTATCATGTATTCCGGGATGAAAACGGTAATGTGATACAGGAGTCTCCTGTTGCAAATACTACTACGAAAGATGACGGGAGTTACTCGTTTAAATCAATAGTTCCTGGGAAAATAAATGGTATGAATCTCAACGAGTACTCAATTAAAGTTGAAAAAACACCTGTGTATCAATCAGTTAAGGAAGGTGTGTACCCTGAGGAAAATAAAACAATGACGTATAATATCTCCGTGGGTTTAACACCTGTTAAAGTGAGTGGTAATACAACCTTTAATGGAAACCCAGTTGATAACGTCCTTGTTGAGTTTACACCTGATGAAACTGTTGAGAATAATACAGCAGAGAAGAAACAGGTTTATTCAGATGAAACTGGTTCTTATAGTGTTGAGCTTCAACCTGGCTCGTATAATATTACAGTTAGTAAAAAAGAAGGCACTGGTTACCCGCGTACTCTTGTTTACGAGGTAACAGATAAAATAGTTTTAACCAAAGGTGAGGGTAGTGTAACAAAAGATTTCTCTTTGGTTAAAAAATCTGTGACGGTAACTGGTTTAACAAAATATGAAGATCAGGCTATAGGTAACGTGAGTATTAGTTTCAAAAAAGACTCTTCTGTTGAGAATAATACCGCGGTATCTAATGAAGCCATGTCAGATGAAAACGGTTCATATACTGTAGAGTTAGCACCTGGTACATATAATGTTACAACAACAGGTGAACAGTTCAATATAAGTGGTGTGAATTACACCTATGAAGGATACGGGACATTAACGGTTACTGAAGACGATATTACTACGGGTGTAACATATAATGTTGAACTTTTCATGAAAGAGGTAGAATGATAGGTTTAGCTTGTAAATAGTCTTTCTAACTGTTTTATTCTTTTTTTTTAACCAAATTTTTAATATCCTTTTTTAGTATTACATTCTTTTTGTTTAAAACATGTTAAACTTGGAT
>Ga0180301_10004613_pt1 | contig 10640 bp, 4 predicted proteins | sample GuaBasSediGuay16_FD_121797 | JGI IMG/M metagenome (GOLD analysis project Ga0180301, IMG submission 121797) | Subseafloor sediment microbial communities from Guaymas Basin, Gulf of California, Mexico - Guay16, Core 4569-2, 12-15 cm | ecosystem: Environmental > Aquatic > Marine > Hydrothermal... | reverse complement strand
ATCTAGCAGGGTTTGTGATTTCTTATTATATGTAATTTATATTTTTTGTTATTCTATGCAACATAAAAATACGAAGTTCGTAACGAAAATCATCGATTTTAATAAACCGATTTACAGCTTTTCAAACAGCCAATAGCCGCGAAACTCTTAGTTCGCACTAAACCATTATCTCCTTGCCGATATATAAATATCGTTTAATCTTGCGGGTGGAGGTTTTCGGGAATTCCTCCCGCTGGATTTTGAAACCTTTGATACGTTTATATCCCGCCATATTGCGGTTTACGTTCTCAATAATTTCTTTGAAAATCGTTTCGAGTTGCTCGTCGGTCCAAGCGCCGTCGAAATGAGCGTCTACAGCGTCGAAATCGGGGACGAGTATCGCGAACGGCTCTTCACAATCGCCGTAACGGACGGCCATTACAAGCGATTCCAGAACTAACTCCGACGAACTGAGCTTCTCCTCGAGTTCTTCGGGATATACGTTTTTTCCGCCGCAGGTTACTATCAGGTTCTTTCCACGTCCCATTATATAAAGGTATCCGTCTTCGTCGATTTTACCGAGGTCGCCTGTTTTAAACCAGCCGTCGTGGGTAAACGTTTCTCGGGTAGCTTCCGGGTTTTTATAGTATTCCTCGAATACGGGACCGCCTTTTGCTTGTATTTCGCCTATACCTTCCGCATTCGGGCCGTCTATTCTGATTTCGACATGGTCGACCGGCGGGCCGACAGATGCCGGTTTAATTTTTTCCGGCGGATTGACCGCGAGAACTGGCGAGGTCTCGGTAAGGCCGTAGCCCTGCAGGCAATCGATGCCGAAACTGTTGAAAAACTCGACCACTTCGGTTCTGATAGCCGCACCCCCAGAGACCATCAGCCTGAGTTTTCCGAATCCAGCCTTATCGCGGAATTTCTTCATAACAACCTTGCCAGAATTCCCACCGAATACGCTATCTATAAGGCTCGAAATGCCTAATGCGGAGTAAAACATCGCGCTTGTAAGGACGCCTTTTGCTTCCAACGCTTTGCGGATACCGTTATAAAATTTTTCGAATAAAAGCGGAACTCCGAGTATAATAGTCGCGCCGGAGGCCTGTATATCCTCGAGAATTTCTTTGCCCCTCAAAGCGCGGGCGTAACATATACCGCAACCGAGAGCAATCGGTGTAAGGAATCCCCCAGTCGCCTCGAAAACGTGATGAGCCGGAAGAACCGATATAAAAACGTCGTCGGGCAAGACCTTTATTCGCAGAAGAATGCTGTTTATATCCTCGACGATGTTTCTATGTTTCAGGATAACCCCCTTGGGCGAACCCGTCGTGCCGGACGTATAGATAATTACAGCAGGTGAACCGTCGTTTTCCGGATAACGTGGAGGCAGTGGGTCGACCTCGCGGTTCACGTATTCGTCGATTTTTTCAAGCTCGAAATACGGGATTCCCTCGATTAACGTTTCGCCGTCGTCCAAAACCGTATCCAAATGTTTTGAGTGAAGGAATATGGCGGTGGAGTCGGAATGTCGGATTATATGCCGTAGTTCCTGCGATTTCAGTGCGGCGTCGAGAGGGACTACCACGTAACCGGCGCTCTGAATCGCAAAATACGTCGTCGCCCATTCGGGGGAGTTTTTACCCAAAAGCGCTATATGCGAGCCTTTCTCGAAACCCTCCCTCTGGATAAACGACGATAGCCGCCGGACGCGTTCGAGCAATTCGGCGTAGGTCACGTTATTTAGGTTGCCATCGCCTTTATTAACCATCAACGCTTTCTGTTCCGGGACGCGCCGCGCGGAATCCTCGAGAAGCTGCGGTATGGTTTTCCCTTTGAAATTATATTCCATATTATCTGTAACCTGTAATTATAATCAAAATAAATAAATATAAGAAATTTAGTGTTTTTGACAGATTAGTCAAGGGTTTATTCGGTGGGGGATAGCCTTACCGCGCAAGACCCGCTCCCTCCGACTGGCAGGTCTGGACGTTTTTGGCAATGACGATGAACAAATCGTCGTGGTCGGGAATTTCGAGTATCTCTCCGGGAAAACCGTTGGTATAAGCCCAGTCGTAGGCGTGGGAGTGAATAAGGTCTCTTCCGAGATAGGTTACGCCGATACCGCGGGAGCCGTCGAAAGGTTGGTTTTCGTAGTCGTATATACTGTTGAGGGCGTCCATAGTCGGGTTCGGCCACAGGTCGAGATAATTGGCGACCAGCCCGGGCGGCGCCACATTTCTGTGGACATCTGGGGGATAGCAACCATGCTCGGCATAGAATTCCTCGAGCGATTGGTATATTCGTTTTAGCCACAGCCGCGCTCCAGAATACCTTGCTTTCCTCGTCGCTTCGGAATAGCGAACTATGGCTAACGAGGCGAGAACGCCGATTATTACGACGACTATCATAAGTTCGATAAGCGTAAAACCGGCCGGTTTATTCGCGCATCGAATCCTCTTCATTTCGAATATATATGAGCAAAATATGTGCCTACTCGCGATACAGTATTCACGGGCTTTCGACGGATGCCACCCGGCGGATTTGTCTTGCATTTCGCAAAATGCGACGACAATTTTGATTTTTTATTCTGAGTAACCCAAATCCTGTATAGTAAAAAATCGCTTTGGAAATCGAAAAAGCTCTCATAACTTAATACGGTAATCTAAATATATTTCCCGTAATGGAGCTATTATGGACAGAAAGTGGATAACGTTCGTTTTATTAATACCGACTCTGTTATCGGTTTCTCTTTTCGCCGATACGCTTTTTACGCCCATCTGGATACCGGTCAGAACTGGGGACTCGCTCGCCGCGGATTTCTATTCGTCCGACTCTACGGTAGCGAAACCTGTAATCTTCATCCAAACTCCGTATAATAAAGATGGTTACCGGCTATCGTCTCTCTTTGCCGACCCTGAAGATACCACCGGGTTCTGGAATTTCTATCATTATAATTTTGTTACGCTCGATTGGCGCGGGTTTTATGCCTCCGAAGATGCAGAAAGCACAGGCTACGACCGCGGTCTCGACGGCTATGACTGTATCGAATGGATAGCCGCCAAAGACTGGTGCGACGGCAATGTTGGGACATACGGCGGCTCCGCGCTCGGTATGATTCAGTTCCAGACAGCGAGACATAACCCACCGCATCTTGTTTGCGCAGCGCCGTGGATAGTGGACTATAAGATAAAATACACGAATTATTATTACGCCGGGGTATATCGGAAGGAACATTGCGAGGCTCTCGCGTTCCTCGGTTTTACGACCACGGCGCTCATTCTCGCTAATCCGGTCTATAACTGGATTTGGGAGTATGTCGAATCCAACAGCGATTACCCCGAGGAATTCCACATACCGATGCTGCTTGTCAGCGGTTGGTTCGACCATTATCCAGCGGATATAATCCGGGCTTTCCACGATATCCAAACGCGTAGCGATGTCTCGGTGCGCGCTCAACATAAGCTTATTATGGGTCCGTGGACGCACTCGGGAATCGGCAAACTCGACCAGGGCGAACTGGAGTTTCCCGCCGCCGAGGGTGTCGATGAAATCGCAGCCAAGCGGTTTTTCGACTATTATCTTCGGGGCGCAGCCAACGGATACGACACCGACCCGGTAGGGCGGTTCTTCCTGATGGGCAGCGACGAATGGCTCGATTCCGACGATTGGTATTCGTTAAGCGACAGCTTCGATACGCTTTATCTGCAGCCGGGGAATGCGCTATCGTGGGATATTCCGCCCGCTGGTGTTCCGCCGGATACGTTTTTATACGACCCGCGCGACCCGTCCCCTGCGTTCGGTGGCTCGAGGTTTAACCCGACGATACCCGACCTGAAGGTTGGCCCCTACGATATCCGCGATTCGGTCGAAGGCCGGGACGACAACGTTATATTTACGACTCCAGTTTTAGCGGAGGATATATCGATAACCGGACCGGTTACTGTTCGGCTTTACGTTTCCTCGAACCGTCTCGATACCGATTTTGCGGTGCGACTTTGCGATGTCTATCCCGATGGCAGGTCGATGATTTTGACGCAGGGAATTCACCGGATGCGTTTCCGCGATACGCTCGGAGTCGAAGAATTGATGATTCCGGGGACGGTCTATCCGGTCGATATCGAGTTTCACGACATCGCGACGACATTTCTCGCCGGGCACAGGCTTAAAATAGTCGTAACCTCGGCGATATATCCGCATTTCGATATCAATCTCAACAACGGCGATTCGATGTATGTCCCCGGTGATACGCTTGTCGCGACGAACTGCGTTTATCACGACGATATACACAGGTCGTGTGTTTTGCTGCCGATTACCAATGCTACGGGTATCGCAGAAACCGCGAGTAATTTGCCTCCAAAACCGGAACTGGTTATTTCACCTAACCCGTTTAATTCTTCGGTTATTATTTCCTTTTACGGAAGCGAATCGGCGGAGCCGTCGAGCACAAACGTCTCCGGTGCTTACCGGGGCGTCGGCGCGACCGACCGGTCGCAAGTGCAGGTCGGGCTGGAGATTTTCGACATAAACGGACGCCGCGTGGCCGACCTGCACTTTCCCCGCACTGAATCCGGCGAAAATAGTGGTTTTGGCGAAATCTGCTATTCGGATTCAGTGCGGTGGCCGACGCCCCTGAAATGGAAGCCCGATAAATTCCTCGGCTCGGGCGTCTATCTAATTCGCGTTAATGTTGGAGAAAAAGTGGTTACCGGTCGAGCCGTGTATTTGAAATAACCTTGTTTCTATAACTCTGGCGTCTCCGCCGGGAAAAGAATATCGGCCGGGACGGGCCTTCTATTTACTGGGATGTTATCTGATATCCGTTTTCAGGTTAATCGTGGATTTTTCTTGATTTAGGAATCGATATGGATTAACATAATAGATTACGATTTGTAATTCCCGACATTTCCGTAAAATAGAAAATTAATAGGAGGGTATTATGTCCAGAACCACGATTGGGGTTTTGTTGATTGTGCTGGTATATTCTGCGTTTGCGGAGGTGCCAACCCAGATGAATTATCAGGGCAAATTGACAGACCCAAGCGGCGTAGCTATCGAAGTTCCAACGGATATTATTTTCAGGATTTACGATGCTGCTACTTTCGGGACTATGCTCTGGGAGGAGACGCATCTTGCGGTGCCGGTCGACCACGGCCTTTTCGACGTCGTTCTTGGAACGACGAATCCTATCGAATTGCCTTTCGATGCGCAATACTGGGTCGAACTCGAGGTCGAGGGCGAAATCCTCACGCCGCGCCAGCCGCTGACGACTGTGCCGTATGCGTATCGGGCGCTTCACTCGGACACGGCGGTTTATGTCTATTGGGATTCTATCGAGGGTGTGCCAGCGGTTACAGACTCGGACTGGCAGATTTCTGGAACCGATATGTGGGCTATCCCCACAAAAGTCGGTATCGGGACGACCACGCCCGAAGTAGAACTCCATATAAGCAGGGATTTCGCCGGCGGCGCAGGACTGCTTGCATTGCGGAATCCCAACACGAGCGCGGGTGCATATACATTTATGCAGGTCGGCGTGGATAACACATATTGGGGAATATTGAGCTACGATAACGACGACCACGAGTTGAGCCTCCAATCGAATGTGAACACGAACAACGGCATCGCTATTATTACACAGAGCGCCTATCCGATAAAATTTATCACCGGCCTTACGAACGAACGAATGCGCGTGAACGGCGATGGCAATATAGGCATCGGCACCACAATACCCGCATACTTGCTCGATGTTTCCGGCACCGGCCGTTTCGACGGCGACGTCATTCTCTCCGGCGCTTCGCGGATTATCGATTTCGAGACCGGAGCGGGCGATATCACCAGTCCGACCGGAATGGACCTCATTATCGACGACGACGGAACATCGGGCAATTCGCTATTACGCGTTCGGCACGACCCGGCAAGCGACCTGTTCACCGTCTCCGAAGCGCAGTATATTCAAATACATTCGCGCACGACCGAGCCTTCCGGCTCACCCGACGGCGGCCTCTATGTCAACGGCAACGCCACCGGCACGGATACCCTTTATTTTTACGACGGCACCGATTGGGAACCGCTTTTCACCGAGGCTATGGCGTCCGGAGATTTCATAAAGAACCAGTATTTATCCGAGCAAACCGCTGATTGGCTTATACAGGGCAAAGGGCATGCACACAATATAGCCGACGGCGATACCGCACTTATAGCAAGGGCTACGGGAAGCAACGCTACAGGCGTGGTCGGAACCGGCACGAACCGTGGCGTTGTCGGCGTTTTGCCATCGGATAGCAATATCGGCGTTTTAGCCACTGGCGATTACGGTGTCTATGGCGAGGTCGATGCAAGCGGTGAGACCGGAGTCTACGGGATTAATACAAGCACATCGGCGAGCGGAACGCAATTCGGCGTTCGCGGTGTTGCCAACGGCGCGGGCGCGGGAACATCCATTCACTACGGCGTCTACGGTAATGCCTCCGGTGGCGGAACCAACTGGGGTGGATATTTCATCGGTGACGCCTATGTCAGCGGAGACGCCGGTATAGGGACAGCAACGCCTGCTTATAAACTCGATGTTGATGGCGACGCACGTATCTCCGACGCGTTCTATCTTGGTAACGTCCCCGACGACGCGGTAGCAGATTCGGTTTTGACTATCGACGGCGGTCAGGTGAAGAAGATAGACGCAGCAGGCCTAACTGGGGTTGCGGATAACGATTGGCAGGTAAACGGCGATGGCACTGCACCCGATACAGTTTATAACATCGATGACTATATCGGTATCGGGACGGCGACTCCTCAATCGAAACTGTCTATCGCTCCCAATAATGTGATTTCTGCAGCAACTACTGATGGCAGTGATGATGGTTGGCTCGCAATTTCGGGTGGTGGCGATGCAGATCAGTGCAGAGGCGCATTTATCCAATTAAACGGTAATGAGAGAGCAGGAGGCATCTCCGGAGACGTGTGGGTCAGTCCGGGCACCGATGGTGATATTTTACTCGATGTCAATGGTGCCAATGGCTATGTGGGTATCAGGGACGACAATCCCAACGCGCACCTTGAAATCAGCGCTGATGGTCTGGGGGAAGACCTCCTCATGTTAAGTGCCACCGATGGTGGGAATGGTGACCTATTAATTGTAAAGAATAGTGGCAACGTCGGCATTGGAACGACGTCCCCCGGAAACAAACTAGAAATAGACGATGGCGGAACCGGCAGCGGTCTTAGATTCACCAATCTCACCGGCGGCGAAGCCGCAAGTAAAGTTCTTACGACAGACGTTAACGGCGACGTAATTCTGGTGGATGACGCCGGCGCCGGCGGCGACAACGACTGGACAGGCGCTGGAACCGGCCAGATGTATGCGACGAACATAACTGATGATGTCGGTATTGGGACAGCGACTCCGGGCGCGAAGCTCGAGGTAGCAGGACATATATGGCAAACATCTACAGGGAATTCGATTTTTATAGGTGAAGATGCAGGCGCAAATGATGACCTCAGTAATAATACTAATGTTTTTATAGGTAACAATGCCGGTGAGCTTAATACAACTGGTGATGACAATATTTGTATCGGCTATTATGCAGGTAGAAATAATACTACCGGTTATGAAAATATTTTCATAGGGAAATACGCCGGCGTAAGTAATACTAGTGGTCGTTATAATATAGCTATTGGATGGAGTGCACTTCACGACCTCAGTCTCACTTACATAAAGAATATAGCTATTGGTGGTGAGGCGCTTTATAATTGCGAAACAAGCTCAGATAATATTGCTATCGGATGGCGTGCACTCTATTCTCATCAGTCTGCTGTCGGAACTGCTGGAAATATCGCAATCGGGAATTATTCCGATTATTTGAATGTAGATGGAGAAGATAATATAGCTATTGGGTTTGAAGCTTTAAGAAACAATGTGAACAGTGATAAAAACACTGCTATTGGTTCTTATGCACTTAAAGACGCTACAGCAGGCTATAATACTGCTGTAGGATATGAGGCGCTTACTACGAATACTACAGGAACTAAAAATTGTGCCTTTGGAGCTTATGCACTTGCAGATAATACCATTAATGATTATAATAACGCATTCGGTTATCAGGCTCTAAATAGAAATACTTCGGGCAACAATAATAATGCCTTTGGTTATTTCGCTCTTTTTTATAATGAAACAGGTTCATACAATACGGCTGTAGGGACTAAAGCGGGGCCTCCATCGGGTAGTACAGACCTTTCATATACCACAGCACTAGGTGAAAATGCAGTAGTTGTAGCAGACAATGCAACAGCAATAGGCTCTAAAGCGTATGCGGATAATCCTAATACTATGATACTCGGTAGTATTAATGGAGTTAACGGTGCGACCGCAGATTGCTTTGTAGGCATAGGAACAACAAATCCATCAACAAAACTCGATGTCAATGGCGACGCACGTATCTCCGACGCGTTCTATCTTGGTAACGTCCCCGACGACGCGGTAGCAGATTCGGTTTTAACTATCGACGGCGGTCAGGTGAAGAAGGTCGATGCCGCCAGCGTCGGCGGTGGCGTCGACGGCAGCGGAACCCCGGACTATGTCGCTCGCTGGACTGCCGCAACAACTCTCGGTAATTCCACAATCCGCGACGACGGTTCTTATGTGGCAATCGGAGGTGCGCCCTCCAGCACTGGCAATCTGCGCGTTATAGGTTCCGCCGGTTATGGCATCTATTCTGAGTCCAGCGGCCCGAATGCCGGTAACTCGGCGATTTACGGCTATCAAAATTCGCCGCAGACAGCTCTCGGCACGGGTTATGGTGGAGCCGAGGCCATAGTCGGCGTTAAAGGCTTCACATGGCAGGGCGTTTCGTATCGGTTCGGCGTTGCCGGATATTCCGGCGGTGCGGCATCGCCTTCCTATCCTCACGGCGGCGTGCTCGGCGGCCTCGACTGGGACCCGACTATCTGGGGAGTCCTCGGCTATCGAACCAGCGCATCGGACGAATACGCAGGTTACTTCAACGGAGATGTCAGAATTACCGGTGCGCTCCACGATGCAAGCGGCGACGTCGGGACGTCGGGGCAAGTTCTGTCCAGCACAGTCGCCGGGACGGACTGGATAGACGTTTCCGCCGGGCAGTGGACTGACGCTGGGACATATATCTACGCTAATAACAACAACGGCGACCCGACGGCTGCGTCCGGCGTGCGCGTCTATGATTCCGGTGTCGCTCAGCCGACGGCGCTATATTCTTACAAACTCGGCGACGCCCACAAGCGCGCGATATATGCCTTTGCCGGCTCGAACGCGACATCGGGGGGCTATCGCAATCTCGGTATTCTCGCCGAGGCCTCCGGCGGCGGAACCGGCTCAGATGACGGTAACGCTTATGGCGTGGTCGGTTTCGCTCAATCGAATAGTTCGTATGACGCCGTCGGCGTCTATGGTCAGGTCGGGACGGCTATTTCATACTCGACCCTCGATGTCGGCGGCGTGAAAGCCGCTGTCTATGGCAATGGCGACGGCGCCGGTTATGGCCTCTACGGCAGATACAACGACGGCACCTATATGTCCATCGCTGGAGGCACATACGGCAGCTATCTATATTGCGACCGCGATAACGGTGGACCTTCGACGGGGCATTATGTCTATTATCCTACGACCACGGGCTGCGACAATGCTCAGGGTATGCGTGTCCAGCTTTATTCCGGTGATGGACAAACCGATGCATACGTTGGTTTGCAGGATTGCTCATCGCCGACATCGAATTACGGATTATATGGTTATGCTGGTTACGGCGACGAGAACTACGGCGTTTATGGAAAAGGGTATACCAACAATACAGCCGATTCGAGTTTCGGTGTCTATGGCGAGGTTACAACCGCTCCGGCGGTCGGCGGAACGGGGTTTGCTATTTACGGCACCTCCGCGAACGCGACCGCAGGCACGAATTGGGCGGGATATTTCGACGGCGATGTCCGGGTAACGGGGAAATTGACAGTCGATGGCGGAACCGACCCGACCTACGTGAGCTTTACACCTCAACCATCCGAACCGATGAGCGCCGACGGCGTCTCTGACCCGGGAATCTGGGTCCGCGATACGGACGAGCATCTTATGTTCACGAATACCGGCGGAGACGTCGATATTACGGCGGCATCTGGAGGAATACCTTCGGGTGGCATTATTATGTGGTCGGGGGCGTTAGCGGATATCCCGGCAGGTTGGCATTTATGCGACGGCACCAGCGGGACTCCAGACCTGCGCGACAGGTTCATACTCGGGACCTCGGCGGCAGAAGACCCCGGCGCTACGGGCGGAAGTAATACCCATACGCACACAGTCGATGTCTGGGGATGCGACAAGACCGGGATTATATTAAGAGATAGCTACGCCGGCGAATTTATTCTGGCTATCGGTATGGATTTTGCAAATTGCCCGAATTCGATGTTGTCATGGGCTATCAAATCGACGGAATGGGGGGGAGGCTGCGGTGACGAAGAATGGGACGGTTCGTTCGGCGCGGTGGCAGGTAAGCGCGAAACTACGGCCTCCGCCTCGAATGTCCCACCGTATTATAAACTCGCGTTTATAATGAAGCTATAGTTTCCGAATGCGCGAGTATTTGCGACTTTATTCGGAGGTCGCTATTATCGATAAGGGAACGCTCCGGCGT
>Ga0180301_10004612_pt1 | contig 10641 bp, 10 predicted proteins | sample GuaBasSediGuay16_FD_121797 | JGI IMG/M metagenome (GOLD analysis project Ga0180301, IMG submission 121797) | Subseafloor sediment microbial communities from Guaymas Basin, Gulf of California, Mexico - Guay16, Core 4569-2, 12-15 cm | ecosystem: Environmental > Aquatic > Marine > Hydrothermal... | reverse complement strand
GGTGCACGTGCCTACGGCCAAGACAAATTTTGGATCTGGCATTTGATTATATATTCTTACCAATCTCTTCTTTGTCTGTCTGGTTACTGGTCCCGTTACTACTAGTACATCTGCGTGTCTAGGACTTCCTTTAAGGAGAATTCCAAAACGTTCCACATCAAATCTGGGGGTTAGCGCTGCGATAACTTCAATGTCACATCCGTTACAGCCGCCAGAGTTGTAGTGAATTATCCAAGGAGACTTTATTCTGGCCCATTTTACGAGTTTACTTAATACTGCCATTTCTACCACCTTGGTATTTGCAAGAGGGTTAGGAAAACTATGATTGCATATGCCGCAACCACATAAAACGAGAAGGAAAACATAGATAATGCTAATATGAGAACTGCTATTTCGAAAATTACGAAGAAGGTAATGTAGTGAAAGTTGTGGATATACATTTGGATCTCTTCAGGTGGGTAGTCTTCACCGCACGCGTAGGGAGCAGTTTTTTCGGGATTTTCCTCACTTGGAGGAGCCATTTTCTTCCCTAGGAGGTACAGCACAACCGCTATAAGCATACAAATTAATAGTCCGACCCAAGTTGCTATGGCTTGCATATTACTAAACCTCCAGCAGTCCTAACACTCAGCCAACTACTAACTTCATTCATCTAATAAAAGTGTATCGATCGAATAAAGATAACATCCCTATCAGAATTATTACGAATGATGATCACACAGGTTTATTTAATAAGTGTGAAATGTAATCACTGGCTTAAAGATTTAAATTAAGTAGAATTAGATAGAACCTTATTGTTTTTAGGCTTTGACTCAAAAAATTTGTCTTCCCAAAATTCCTGCACTATCATGCCTTTGTAGACTATTTTAATAGTTTTTCACAGTAACTTATGTTAACTGGTTTAAACTTAGTTTTACTAACCCTCTAAATAAGATTATTTTAGTAAGATTACCATAACCTAAGTAAAATGAGAAGAAATTTACCTTCTGGCGATTTTGCTTTTTAATCTACAAAATGAACATATTTCTGTAGATGTCGGCATTTCGCATAACTTGCAGAGATTTAGCGACTTTTCTTCCTCGATTTTTTGTTTATTTTGCAGTAATGGTTTAAGTTTTTTGTGAAATCCTCTAACCATGGTTAAGGTTGCGCCCGGTCTTATATTCTCGAGTTCGGTTAAAACGTTTTTTAATCGCAATATGGAAGCTTCTTTTGCGTATGGACAAGTTATATCGATATATTCTAATTTTCTAAAAAGAGCGTAGAGGGCTACTTCGTCTTCATATACTTCAAAGAGAGGCTTTATTCTACCTATAAGTAGCTTGTTAAACGTTGGTTGAATGGGAGATAGCCTAGAGAGGAGATCAATATCCATGTTTATGAAGTTTTGAAGGATAAAGGATGCTTCATCATTGAGATTATGTCCAGTTGCAACTTTATCAGCTGATAATTCAATAGCCTTTTTATTAAGTATGTATCTTTTAATTAAGCCGCAAACAGAACATATAGGTCTTTTAAGTTTCTTATAAAAAACATCATCCAGTGAAAAGCCGTATTCTTCTTTTATTTTAACTGTGATAAGGTTTAGTCCAAGTTTTTCGCAATTTTTCTTCGCTATCTCACCACTTAGTTGAGAATATTTTTTGGGTTGAATTCCTAGATCTATGAAAAGAGGAATAATCTCGAATCTTAATTCGTTTTGAAAACTTGCAAGTATGTGGAGAAGAACAACACTGTCTTTCCCACCGCTAACGCCGAGTAAAATCTTCTCTCCTTCCCGTATCATTTTGTATTTTTTTACTGTTTTGAACACCCTTTTCTCAAGATACTCTACGAAGTGTTTCTTACATAATGGGAGACCGGAATATCGTATTATTGTTGCTGCAGGCTCCGAACAAAGTCTACAAACCCTAAGGTGCATTTTTAACCCCAACTTTGATGATATTACTGTGAATGCTATAAAATATAGCAACTCGTACTTTTTATTTCCCTCAATTTCGTTAAAACACAATTACATCTTCAGAATATCATTAACTATAACTCAGTACTCAGTAAATAGCTAAAATTGTACTATATCTACTGTTATTAAAATTTTGCATTATTTTAACCTTAAAATTCATATATATTTACATAATATATTTACATACTATTAAATGCTATTTATAATATATATAATATAATTAAATAATGATATGTAATTTCAGTTATAGCTAAAATTAATTTGAAAAATGTTGAAATTTAGGATTGGGTTTATGTTTTAAAGAGAATATTTGCTACGCCTACACGAAGTTGCTCTCGCATTCTCTCAAGTCGTGCTTCAAAGGTGTTGTCAACTGTAAAGGATAGATCTTTTGATCTAACCATTACTCCTCCGATGCTTTTTACTTTGTCTTTTGAGATAACGAGCGAAATTGTTGTTCCTGTTTGTTTTTCGATTTCCTTAGCTATTTTGGATAGATCTGGCTTTATGTTTGTGTTCTCTGGAAGAAGGACTTCTAAATTACCTCCGCCTATGATTAATGCGGCGTCTTTGATTAGGTTTTCTAGAGTTTCTTTATAGTTTGGACTTTGAGCAAACTCCTTTAGCCTTTCTAGCGCCTCGTTAAAAACATCTGATATAATGTCTTCTTTTGCATTAAGTAGTTTTAATCTAGCTTCTAGTCTTGCCTCTGATAATATGCGGCGAGCGTGAGCTTCGGCATCTGCTTTTTGTTTGTTGATTATGTCGTTGACTTCTTTTTCAGCTTCTTTTTTAGCGTCATCCAGTAATTTTTGGATCTTCTCCTTTGCTTTTGCAATTATTTCTTCGGCTTTTGCTTTTGCTTCGTTGATAATTATTTCTTCGATTTTTTCTACTTGCCCGCTCAAGCTTTTCACGCTCCAACTATGGTGTTTATGATTAATTTTATTGCATCTTCAAATTTTTTCTTTGAGTCAGTTTTTAATTTTTCAGCGTCTTCCTCTGCTTTTTTAATTATCTTTTTAGCTTCTTCTTCTGCCCTTGCCAAGATTTCTTTTCTAACTTTTTCTGCTTCGATTTCGGCATTTTTCAGCATTGTTTCTTTTATATTTTCCGCCTCTTTCTTTGCTTGTTTAATCATCTCCTCAGCTTTTTTCTCTGCATCGCTAATTATCTCTTTAGCTTTTGTTTCAGCCTCACTTATTAATTCCACAGCTTTACTTGCCAATTTAACCCCCTGCATTAAACTTTGATAATTATTTTTTGGAGGAAGCTAAGTACTAAATTGTGTTTTAACTCCACCCTTTTAAGCGTTAGGGCGAAAACTTTTTAGGTTATAATTACAATTAGACACTGCACAGCGCAACAGCAAATCGGGCGAGGTATGGAAATGAGCTCGGAATTTGTTGTTGAAGTTGCGTTAATTGCGTTTTTGATTATATTTGCGCTTCTAGCTGTTGAACTAAAAAAGTTAGCGTATGCGGTCGTTTCTCTTGGTCTCATGAGCACAGTTTTGAGTGTAATTTTCTACGTACTCTACGCTCCCTACGTAGCAGTTATTAATCTTCTAGTATATGCTGGCGCCGTCATTGTGCTTTTCTTAGCAGTATTAAGTTTAATGAGGCCCAGTGAGGAAGGAAGGAAAAAAGAGAAGTACGATGTTATCGCAGAGATTTCAGGAGGCGTTCTTTTTATAATTATAGCCGTCATTTTAGTGCAGATACTAATTACAAGTTATATTGGTCTTCAGTTTGTCTATGGAAAGACTTTAAACTTACCTAGCTTTATACCTCTACAGATGCAAAACATATTGCAAAACGTCGCCGAGTCTACTTGGCGAGTAAGAGTGATAGATGTTCTAATTCAAGCAATGGCTTTATTTATAGCTGGTTTAGGTGTAGCTGCACTATTTAGAAGAGAAAGGGGAGAGAAAGAATGATAGGGTTAAATTGGTATCTGGCTGCATCTGCGATACTTTATTTGATAGGATTATACTGTTTAGCTACCAAAAGAAACCTTATTAAAATGATAATAGGCATTGAGATATTGATCAATGCTGCTCATCTAAATTTCATCGCCCTTAGCACAACGACTGCAGGGTTAGATCCTCTGGCCCGTACTTATGTTATAGTTTCCATTGGTGTTGGGGCAGGAGTGATTGCTCTAGCGCTATCGCTTACACTTCTCGTGTACCGACACTACGGAACACTTGATGTTAGAAAAATGAGAAGATTAAAATGGTAGGAGGGCTGTTAAGCTATGCTACCTCTAGCACCGTGGCTATGTTGGGGTATTCCTGTAATAGGAGCGATTTTAACACCTCTTTTAGCAAAAATTGGTCATAAAGTAAGGGATTATGGAGCAGTCCTATTTAGCATTGCTGGCTTTATATTTGGTCTTTCAATGGTGCCCGATATTTTCACCGGGCAAGTCGTAAATTGGTTCACTGGTGAGAGGCTCGGCAGTATTCCATATGAATCAAAGGTAGTATGGATTTATGAGTTAGGTATTGAAATGGGAGTTCTCGTTGACCCGCTCAGTGTATTTATGGCAAACATTGCAGGCGGTCTCGGCGCCTTGATTATGGTGTATGCACTAGGATACATGCATGGAGACCCGGACTTAACCAGATACTGGTTCTTCAAGAACTTCTTCATTGGGGGAATGGTACTTCTAGTTATAGCCAATAATTTCCTACAAATGTTTATAGGATGGGAAATCGTTGGACTATGTTCATATGCCTTAATAGGTTTCTGGCATAAGAAGAAGGAACCCAGCCCAGTTCCAGACTACAAAACTGAGGGTGAATACAACGCTATGTGTGGGATGAAAGCTTTCATTACAACACGTGTAGGAGATGTAGCCCTCTTAATAGCAATATTAACAATATATGCTGCAACTTTAAGAGCTGGACCACGTCCAACATTTAACTTTTTAGAACTTAGAGAACAAGTAGAGTGGGCAAGGCTACTTGTAGCAAGTGGATTGCTAGTACCTACGATAATATTACTTTTTGGTGGACCGGTAGGTAAGAGTGCTCAATTCCCACTACATGTATGGTTGCCTGAAGCTATGGCAGGTCCAACAACGGTTTCCGCACTCATACATGCTGCGACAATGGTAAAGGCTGGTGTTTACTTAGTTGCTCGAGTACTACCAATATTTGTTGAAGTATTCAAAGTAATTGACCTTACAAATGCTTTGTACACATTTTCATTGGTGGTTGCATGTATAGGTGCTTTTACAGCTTTTCTTGCTGCAACAATGGGAATGGTGGCAAGAGAGGTCAAAAAGGTACTAGCGTATTCAACAATTTCACAAATAGGGTACATGATGCTTGCACGTGGGAGAGGGGGGCTAATAGGCTACGTTGCTGGAGAAATAGCTGAAGGATACTACGCTGGAACATTCCACTTAATGTCACATGCAGTTTTCAAAGCTCTCCTCTTTCTTTCGGCTGGTGCAGTTTTACATGCCACCGAAACAAAGGATATGTTTGAGATGGGAGGGTTAAGACAGTATATGCCAATAACATACAAATGTATGTTTATTGGCGCCTTGTCGCTTGCTGGTATACCTCCTCTCAGCGGCTTCTGGTCAAAAGAAACAATATTTGATGCTGCATGGGTCTTGGCAGAAGAAGCTTATCAACATGGCTATGCATTTATCGGTGTAACTGGCTACATTCTATTATTCATAGCGGTGATAACCGCTGCAATGACACTATTCTATAGTATTAGAATGATAGCTATAATATTCATATGGCCTGAAAGCGAGTACATCAAGGAGAGAGAACAGAAGGGAGAACATGTGCATGAAGCTCCTCCAGTGATGTGGGTTCCATTGGCTGTTTTAGCTGCTGTGTCAGTCATAGGCGGCTTATTTGCCCCAGCATTCCAAGTATTTATGTTTAAAGGCTGGGAAGGAATAGAGATTCATGCTCCGGCAGAAATCTTCATAAAAACTGTGGCTTCGCCAACAATCTTCATGACATTGGGCGCTTTTGCCCTTGGGGGAATTCCTGCATATTACTTCTACTGGAGCCGCAAAATAGATCCAGGAGAATTCTTGGAGAAACATGGATTCTTCCGAACTATACACAGCTTCTTCTACAACAGATGGTATATCAACGATTTCTACACAAAAGTGATTGTTGGAGGTTTCATAAAATTTAGCAACGCGGTTTACAAGTTCTTCGAACAAGGGATCGTTGACAGATTCAATTACGCGTTGGCATGGGTTGTACGTAGCTTCAGCCAAGCGTTTAGAAAGACACATACTGGCGATTTAAACTATAATATGATCGCTGTAATGCTGGGTGTAATTGCAATACTATTACTATTACTCTTCGGATAAGGAGGGGAAAAGGATGGTTGGGCCGCTCTTAATTACGGTTTTGTTGTTTATTATCGGCGCACCAATAGTTTATGCCATCGGTAAGTGGTCAACAAAAGCTGCGGGATGGCTAGCATTTATCTTCTCACTAATATCCCTAGCAATATTTTCACTATTTGCGGCGCGTAAAGTTCTTGAAGGACAGCCTCACGTAGAACTGTATACATGGGCTGAAATGTTCGGGGCACCGTTTTTAACTTTCGGATTACGGGCAGATAATTTGAGCACACCAATCGTAGGGATAATATTGCTATTATGTACACTTGCAACACTATATTCTATAGAGTATATGTCGCATGAACATAACCAGGAACTCTACTTTGCACTTTTGCTTCTATACATAGCAGGTATGGTTGGTGTTGTTCTAGCAACAAACCTGGTTCAATTCTACATATTCTGGGAATTAATGTTAATTCCATCATGGTTACTAATTGCCCGCTGGGGGACATCAGAAAAGGCCCAGTTAATAGCTTTTAAGTATTTCATGTTCACCCACCTAGGCGCGATATGTATAATTTTAGGCATCGCAGCCACGTGGAGTCTTACAGCAACATTTGATTTATATGCAACAGAAATGACCAGTGGTATAGCGGCAGCTCCAGCTTCAACCCTTAAACTGATAGTGGCTCTCTTTATGCTAGGGTTCGCAGTAAAGATGGCATTATTCCCATTACACAACTGGTTACCCGACGCACACGCAGAAGCCCCAACTCCTATAAGTGTCATTCTTTCAGGAGTCATGATCGAATGTGGGACATATGCAGTTGCTAGAATCCTTCTAACGTTCTTCGGGACAATATTCGTTATATACACCACTGTCTTCATGACAATAGCAGTTGTAACAATGATCTATGGTGGTGTACTAGCCCTAGCTCAAAAAGACCTTAAAAGACTGTTCGCATGTTCAAGTATATATCAAATGGGTTACATGTTTTTAGGATTAGCATCAGCTACAGCAACTGGAATAAGTGGTTCGATGTTCCATATTGTAAATCATGCAATATGTAAAGGTCTTCTCTTCATGGTCGCAGGAGTTTTGATGCATCAAATCGATCCAATAAAGGGTAGAGACATGGATAAACTTGGAGGACTGGCTGGAAAAATGCCAATAACTGCGACAATAACATTAATAGCTGGATTATCCATAGCTGGCGCCCCGCCTCTCAACGGGTTCGTCAGTGAAGTCTTAATGTTTGCAGGTGCCTTTACGGCTGCGTCTGGGGCTGGGTCTTGGAGCATGTCAATACTTATACTTGCAGCGATAGCTGTGATATCCACTGTTATAACAGCTGGCTATATACTTTGGATGATAAGAAGAGTGTTCTTTGGCCCACCGAGAGAAGAGTTTGAAAACGTCAAGGAACCTCCTCTTACTATGTTGGCGCCCATGGCTTTTCTGGCTTTCCTTGCAATACTATTGGGTTTCTACCCTGATCTTGTATTAAGAATATTAGTTCCAGCTGCTGAAGAAATAGAAAAATTGATCGGTGGTTAAAATGGCGCAGGAAATATTATACCCTCTAATAATACCATTTTTAGGTGCTATTGCAATCCCGCTACTCGGTATACTCCTGAGGAAAATGGGTATTGAAAAAGTCAGAGACTACATTGCAGCAGTAATAGCATTGGGAACTATAGTATCGGTGGTAAATCTCTACCAGGCTGTTTCCACGCAGGGTGTAATCACGTTTTCTTATCTATTTGAGCCTCCTGCAGGGGCTTGTCTTAGGGTTGATATGTTAAGCTGGTTTATGTCTTTTGTCTTCAGCAACTTAGGTTTTCTAGTAACAATCTACAGTATTGCATATATGGAAAAGGACACGGGACTCGACAAATATTATGCGCTTCTATTGGCTCTAATCGGTGGAATGAATTTAGTAGTATATGCTGGGGATCTGTTTACACTCTTTGTTGCTTGGGAGTTAATGAGCTTATCAAGTTACACGCTTGTTTCGTTCCGAAAAGAAACATGGGAACCTGTGGAAGCAGGCTTCAAATACCTCATAATGTCAGCCTTCGGCTCCGCTACCATACTTTATGCAATATCACTCATATATGGGCTTACTGGAACACTTAATTTCGAAGCTTTACATCAAGCTTTACTAAGTGCGGAGACAAATCCATCTCTATACATTATAATAGGTATGGTAGTGATAGGCTTTGGGGTTAAAGCATCGATAGTACCATTGCACACTTGGCTACCAGATGCACACCCAGCTGCACCTAGCTCAATTAGCGCTATGCTATCAGGAGTAGTCATTAAGAATGGTGTATATGGTATCTTACGTATCTTACTTCTCGCCTTTCCAGTTGGAGTACTAGATTACGGAACAATAATTGCTGCTTTCGCGGTTTTAACCATGACCGTGGGTAACGTAATGGCACTGCTTCAAGAGGACATCAAAAGATTGTTAGCATATTCCAGCATAGTGAACATAGGGTATATTTTTGCAGGTTTATCTGTGGGAATGATGAATGGCGTGGGTGAAGCAGCAGCTACAATAGGTGTAGCTGGAGGGCTTCTCCACATACTTAACCATTCCATAATGAAGGGGATGTTATTCCTTTGTGCAGGGGCTTTCATTCACGAGTTAGGTACCAGAAACTTAGATGAGCTTAAAGGTATAGGGCGTAAAATGCCCGTTACTGCATTCTGTTTCTTTATGGGATGTTTAGCTATTGCAGGAGTTCCAGGGCTAAGTGGATTTGTTTCAAAGTTTATGATAATATGGGGAGCTGTTGAGGGCAAACAGCTGGTGCTTGCAGCTTTAACCCTTATTAACAGCGCTTTCTCAGTAGTTTATTATTTGCGATTGATACACATCATAATATTTGCTGAACCAAGGAAGGAAATGGAACATGTAAGAGAAGCCCCGCTGTCCATATTGATACCCTTAGTTATCCTGACTATTCAGATACTCTTCATAGGTATTTGGTGGAAACCCGCAGTAGAAATTGTTGAGAAAGTAGCAGAAGCTGTACTCAAAATGTAACATTTTTAATTCCTATTATTTTTCTTTAATACGGTGAAGAAAAGTGAGTAGTGTAGCGAAATATGCGTACATAAATGCGAAAGTCAGAGGAATGATGGGTAGATTACTTACCAAAGAAGCTATAGACTCTTTGATTGGTGCTGAAAGTTTCCAAACTATGGTAAGACTATTGGAACAGAGCCCTTACGGACCAAGACTAGCTGAGCTACCTTTTGAAGAAATAAATTCAAGAAATCTAGATAGGGTTTTCTCCGAAGACTTTATAGAAGCCTTTAATGTTGTTTACAGGTCTTCTCCTAACGAAGTACGAGAATTTTTAGACCGTGTACGGATGAAATTTGAGGCTAGGACACTTAAGACTCTTATAAGGGTTAAGGTTGCGAATTTACCGTTAGAGGAAGCTATGCGATATGTGATACCTGTTGGTACTCTTACAATGGATTTATGTGAGGAGCTATTAAGGAAAAAGGATTTAAGAGAAATGGTTGATGCTATTCCAATTGAAATCTTTAAAGAGGCTATAAAAGAAGGATGGAGATACTATGAAGAAACTGAAAACGTCTTCCCTCTTGAAGTGGCTATTGATAAAACAGCTTTTGAAGAAATATGGAGATATATTGAGGATAACATGAAAGGTTTAGATAAACAGGTAGCAGAACATGTAGTAGGAACCGAAATAGACACCATTAACATTAAAATAGTATTGAGAGGAAAATTTTTAGGATTAGATCCTTTAACCATCCAAAAGTTATTACTCAAGGTAAATTATAGATTAAGAAAAGAATTCTTACAAAAGAGTTTAGAAGCAAAATCAGTTAACGAAGTTATTGAAACACTAGCTGCTTATCCATATCATATGGGTGGAATTGTAAAATCGTTTCAAACGATTTTACTTGAAGCATTAAGGAAATACGAAAAGAAGGAGCTTTTAACGGGCATTGAAGTAGAACTCGATAAACTTATCTATGAGGTTAGTAAAAAAGCAGGTTTTGGTAATCCATTTCAGATAGGCACTATACTTTGCTATCTTAATTTAAAATGGTTCGAAATAAAAAATCTAAAAACAATAGTTGTGGGAAAAGAAGAAAAAATTATACCGATGCATATAAGAAAATATTTAATACAGAAAGAGTGATAAAAAATATCATAGGATCATTAGGGCGCATTACCATGAGCGAAGGTAGGCCTGCATGGGGTTATCTTTTTATTAAATATTCTGCCATTGTACTTGATATTGTTATTTTCGCTGTTATCGGATACATAATTGGACAACAATATGGCAATGAGGTTCTT
>Ga0180301_10004611_pt1 | contig 10641 bp, 6 predicted proteins | sample GuaBasSediGuay16_FD_121797 | JGI IMG/M metagenome (GOLD analysis project Ga0180301, IMG submission 121797) | Subseafloor sediment microbial communities from Guaymas Basin, Gulf of California, Mexico - Guay16, Core 4569-2, 12-15 cm | ecosystem: Environmental > Aquatic > Marine > Hydrothermal... | reverse complement strand
GGTCTCACCGGCTGCTTCCAGCAATTGTTGGCCTTTGTCATTAAGACCCAAAATAGCGGTTCTTAATCTGTCCTGGCTCATGATTTCCTGAATATTTTAGTCCCTTTTTCACGACTCTTGAAGGATAGCTATGGCCTTATCATAAACCTCCTTATCATCTCCCTCTGCTTTTTCAGATAGCATCAGGATTTGGGGTAAACTGTCTTTGTCGCCAATATGAGCAAGCGTTAAAGCTGCATAAGCACTTGCGGAGCATCTTTTTTCAGGAGGTGTTTTAGGAAGAAATAATTGGGGGTCCACGGAAATTGGCTTTACTTCGATTTGCCCATTTAGTATCTGTCTTAGGAGTTCTCTGCCGGTATGACCACCATATTTCCCAAGGGTGGTAATGGCAATATCTCTATTCATTCGGGACCAGTTAGACATTGCAAAGCTGGTTACGAGGGGTAGAGCCTGTTTCAGATCATCTTCATCAATAGTTTCCCCCTCAATACCTACTACCCTTATTAGGTGCTTGAAAAACCACCACGATGCACCTTTCAACGCAAGAGGGTCGTCACGGACTTTCATTGTCGCCTCAATCAGGCGAGAAGTGGGTATTCCTGACAAAATCTTTAAACAAGACAATGTCCAACCGTTATCACCATACAGTATCATTAGGTCCTGAAGACCAAGAATTTTAAAAACCAATACTGCTCTTTCAATTTCATCGGGAATGCCGGTTGTAATGGCATCTCTGATCTGCTTGGAAGAGAGATATTCGTCATCTTCAGGAATCTTTTCTCTTACATGTTCCGGCAGCATTGAAAATATCTTATTTTCCTTTTCTTGGAATTTCCTGTGAGTTGTTAACTCATATCTAAAATCATGTATCCATGGAATAATCGGACAGGTTGAGAATATTGAAATCAAAAAGATAATCCCAAAACCTAATATTAAAACGCAAAGATAAATGAAAAGTGGCTTTCTCATTTTTTGCACTTTCGTTATTACGGATGACTAATTGTTTATATCGGGATACTTAAACCACACATATTGATCGTCAATTACACCAACGTACATGAAGTTGTCTTCAATCTCTTGGAAATTTCTTACGCCATATTTAGCTTCTTCAAAAGCTCTATCTAAGGTAAAGCCTCTTCCGAGCCAGTCCCACAAATTCCATTCCCATTTATTGTATTCGGCGCTACCTGTATCATGTACAGGAACTTTCTCTTGCCATCCTATGAAAACCGCGTCGCCTATTGGTGGGTCAATCATTGGCAAGATACCGAGAACATCAGGAAACTCAGTAGTTGCGGCGGACTCGCAAGAATTAAACTGTACCCATATGAACTTTGGATTGCTCCAGAATCCTAACTCAGCGATGGAATGGTTATTTTCATAGTACCACCGCATGTTCTCGTAATCCGGTGGAACAGTTTCGAAATCTTTTCTGAGATAAGAAAACACTCGATCTCCTCCTACCATGATACATTCTCTGGGAGGATTAAACCACAGGTCAGCAGAACCATGCGATAAGTGATACCACATCTTCACACGATCTATATTTAAGCAATGAGATAAGTTTTTCCAGTTACAGGTCCCGGGGCCAAGAAATACCACCTTTCTAATACTGCTTTTCCGCACTGCTTCCCTTACCACTTTGGTAACCAAGGTTCTCTTTGCATTCCAAAGATCCTTACTATCAACATAAACTACCATCCTGATGTCAATGTCCTGTGGAAAGTCTTTCTTCCTGAATTTTCTTCCAATTATGCCTTCATAGGAAGGTGGATCGCCAAACTTCTGTCCTTGTCTATCAATCGTAAGCTCGTATAGGCCGTATTCTTCTACGAAGGTGTCAGCGGGTATGCAGATATTGATCTGATCTACAAAAGTGTCTGTATATATGTCAGGGGCTTCATTCACAAGGTCTTCAAGTGTAACAAAATAAGTGCCCGAACCGGACGCATAGAAGTAATAGTTTTTTTGAGGTTCAAAGCCTTTGGGTGCGGTAACCATGCTCAGTTCATTGTTGAAGCCAATCTTTGTTATTTGGGAGCAAATTACATTACCGTTTATATCCAGCCCAACAATTTTAACATAATGTCGTCCATTGGTGAAATATTCTGTTTGTATTACTACATTCCCAAACTCCTCGTGAAAGTCAAAGACTCCATGTTTTTTTCCATCCAATAGGACATAAGCCCGATAGGTGTTAGGCTCAGAGGTGTTGAGACTTATCTCTGCATAGCCGGTCAGGTTGTCTATGTCACCATTAAAAGTTGGCTGGATGTCGACAAATCCAACTCCACCGATCTTTAACCATTCGGCAGAAAGCAAGGCAAAATCTTTGAAATCTACGAAGCCATCTCCATTGAGGTCGGCCCGGGTATCAATGAGGTTTGGGTCGGCTATGTTCGGGTCTGTTACACAAAGCCAATTTTCTGAGAGAATTTGTAAGTCATTGGCATCTACGACCGAGTCACTATCAATGTCGGCGGATAAAGTCAATTTAACGTTGTAATAGGACCAATTAGGATAGTGAAATCCTATGTCAGCAACACCGGAATCAGGGGTTCCATCTTCAGCGGTGCTCATCCCTATCAAGTCGGTATTTGCAGTATCCTCATTTGTTATAACATATGTAATTTCGTCATAGGTGTAAGCCGCATCAACCAAATTGCAATCCTGTATGATAACAAATGGAGGGGTCTCTATGCCGTTGACAAATGGATCTTCATCCAAATATACGGGCAAAGTGTCAGTTTGAGGACTCCCAATTTCGCTGTTAGAATAGTAACCATTGGAAAGTCTTATAGTCGCCATCCAGCCGGATTGATAGATTGCATATTGACTACACCCGGCCAAGAGGTTGTTTTTCATAACGACCGTCCCCGCTTCATCAGGGCCGTCAACTCCCCAAACAGTCACGCCATAACTTGAGCTGTTAATAAGATTATGCTCGATGTTAATCCGGGTTGTATTTGAGGCCCCGTTTGGATCGGCAGGATACGATGGCCCTGCCAGAGATATTTCTACCCCATCGTCCGAACAGTTGGTGATAACATTGTTATAGATATCTGTAAGTTCCGGACCATATTGTACAACACCATCGTAGCAGTTCTCTATAGTATTATTTTCTAAAGGATTGTCGAGTTCATTGTTTGCCACGTATATACCTTTGGCCGCATGTTGAATATTGCAGTAAGATATTATGCTCGCAGACAAAGCTGTTTCTTCAATCTTGATTGCAAAATTATAGTCTTCATTGGAAGCTTGTGCATCCGAGGTAAACCTGATAGGGTTAGTGGGGAGACCCTTTGCAGTTATAACGCCATTATTCTGAACGATTATCCCTCCGTTAGGATCATTCCGGACCTCAACACCGGGCATGATTACGAGCATAGCGTTGTCAACGTATACCTTGCCATCGAGGTGTACATCCTCGTCCCAGACAGCATTGGTGTTTATCACCGTATCGCCCGGTATTTCTGAAAAACCAAGAGCTGCTCCTCTCATGCCCATGGTGCTACCTTCAGCAGTTGACTCTAAGACTTGTTCTCCTTGAGCCGATGGATTCTTTAAGGCAAAAGTTACAGAACTAATAAATTCTGACAATCTCTCCTCGCCGATTGTCTTTCTAACTTCTTCATCCTTCCACAACTCTTCGAGCCAGAGTAAAAGTTTTTCGGTTTGATCTATTTGCTCCTTAATGATTGGCTGGGAAACTTCCGAGGGTTTTGGAATAATCCTCTTGGCCGATTTATAAAAAACTGGTAGCCCCGAGATAGGATTCTCAACAGGCTCATTTCTTCCCTTTACTTCCCCTATCCCAAGCACACAAACCGTTACAATCATTCCTATAATCGTGCCGTGTCTTAACATTATTTTCCTCCCTTTTATTTCGAACAATATACCATTCCCAACTGTTCAGCTATTCTGCAAAGTTATTATTCTTTCTTGGAATGATGAAGTGCTCGGGGACGAAGAACTGCGAGCTTAATAACAGGGCTTCCTTACCGACCTCGGCTACGACTGCTTCATCGTCGATATTTTCGGCGACCTTATTTATCAGGCCGGCGATTATGTCCATCTGCGGTTCTTTCATTCCCCTTGTTGTTACCGCCGGGGTGCCGATTCTCAGTCCGCTCGGATCATTCGGCGGTGCGGGGTCACCGGGTACAGTATTAAAGTTCGTAACGATACCGGCCCTGTCAAGGGCCTTTGCAAACTTTTTGCCCCGGATACCTTTATTGCGTAAATCTATTAGTATGAGATGATTGTCTGTTCCGCCTGTTAGGAGATTGAAGCCGTACTCAAGCAGTTTGTCGGCCAGTCTGGCGGCGTTTTTGACTATTTGCTTTGCATAATTGATAAACTCAGGTGTATCGGCCTCTGCCAATGCCACTGCGATTCCGGTTATGGTATGAAGATGCGGTCCACCCTGGAGTCCGGGGAAGACGGCTCGGTCAACGGCCTTTGCGTGCTCTGCCCTGCAAAGAAGGATCCCTCCGCGGGGTCCGCGGAGGGTCTTGTGACTTGTTGTCGAGACTATATCAGCATAAGGGACCGGGCTTTTATGGATGCCGGCCACAACCAGGCCGGCAACGTGGGCGATGTCGCTTAGATGATAAGCGCCGACTTTTTTGGCGATTTGGCCGAATATCTCGAAATCTATCTCGCGGGGATAGGCCGTGGCACCGGAGATAATCATCTTAGGTTTGTGCTTTTTTGCAAGGGCTTCTATCTTGTCATAGTCGAGTCTGCCTGTTGCCGGGTCAACCTCGTATGGGACCGACTTATAGAACCTGCTTGTAAGGCTTGCTTTTGAGCCGTGCGTCAGATGGCCGCCGTATGGCAGCGACAGGCCCATAATCATATCACCCGGCTTGAGCAGTGCAGAGTATGCCGCGATATTGGCGACCGAGCCTGAATACGATTGCACGTTGGCATGGTCGGCGGCGAAGATTTTCTTTGCCCGCTCTATGGCCACCGCCTCAATCAGGTCTGTAACCTGCTGGCCCTCGTAGTAGCGTTTCCCGGGGTACCCTTCGGCGTATTTGTTGGTCAGACAGCTTCCGCTGGCCTGCATAACGGCCTTTGAAACGTAGTTTTCCGACGGAATCAGACGGATGGCGCCGCTCTGTCTGGCTTTTTCCTGGGTCAGGAGTTCATAAATCTGGGGGTCATACATTTCGAGTGCTGAAATCATTTCAGTCTTCTCCACTATTGAGTTTGAGTTTTTTTGCTGTAACGGCCCTTCAGCGCCCGCTTATATAGTGCTCTCAGTTGAGTTCGCAGGTTTGCTCGCGGGGAAGAACCTTTATAATAACAGGTTACAATTCCATACTACTCTGCGAAGCAGCACTTCGCTACGAAGCACGAGCTCGCGCCGAATTTTATACCCTTAAGTGTATAACACAGGCGTCGTCCAGGCACAAGTTTTTATTTGTTGACAAATACCTATACACCAGTAGTATAGTGAGCTATACGCTTTTGGCAAGAGGTAACCTATCGATATTTTGAAATAAATGTAACAAGTAACCCCACCAGGCGGACGGGGATAAATATTTGACTCCACGTTTTACGTGGGTTAGAAACCAACAAATTCAAATTTGACAGACCAGGATGTAAGGTTTTGATATGGGCGGGATTGACCCAGAAGACGGTTTAGAAAAGGCGATAAAGTTCTTCGAGCGTGCCGAGGAGGTCGCGGCCACCGACAACTTTGATTACGCTATTGAGATGTATCTTGAAGGTTTGCGCCGGATGCCCGATGCGCTTGAGGACGGCCATATACCGCTGCGGCGGATAGCGCTGATTCGCCAGGGTAAAGGCGGCAAAAAGCCCTCGGTCGTTGACAAGATGAAGCACCACGGCGGCAAGACGCCGCTGGAAAAGATGCTAAATGCTGAGTATCTATTGGCCAAGGACCCGGACCATCTGCCATACGCCGAGGCCATGTTGAAGGCTTGTGTGGCAGGGGGCTACGGAAGAACAGCCGACTGGATTGCTCAGCTTATATTTGATGCGAACCGTGCAAGCGAAAAGCCTTCTTTGGCGACCTACCTCCTGTTAAAAGATTCTTATAAATCACTCGAGATGTTTTCAAAGGCGGTCGAGGCCTGCCGGTGTGCAGTTGAACTCAAGAGCGACGATGACGAACTGGCCGATGAGCTTCGAGACCTGACAGCCCAAATGACCCTCAAGAAGGGTAAGTACGGGCAGAAGGGAGATTTCAGGCAGTCGATTCTCGACAGAAAAAAACAGGAAATGCTGCACACCCAGGAGAATCTTGTCAAAAGTGCCGAATTTCGCCAAAAGGCAGTCGAAGCCGCCAGAGCACAGTTGCAGGCCAATCCGAATTCGCCGGCGAACATATTGAAGCTGGCCGAGGCCCTTTTTGAGTTGCAAATCGACCAGGCTGAGCAGGAGGCCTTCGTAATTTTAGGTGATGCCTTCGCCAAAACCGCAGATTTCGTCTTCAAACGCCGAGAGGGTGAATTAAGAATAAAAAAGCTCAGACAAGAGGTTCGCAAAGCAAAAGCGGCGGCTCAAGCTGATGCAGAGAATGAAGATTTGAAAAAGAAGTTAGCCGACACTATTGAGGACTTTACCCAGGCCGAACTGGAACATTATCGGCTTTGCGTGCAAAATTATCCCACCGACCTGCGGATGAAATATGAATATGGTGTTCGCCTTCTCCTAAATAAAGAGTATGATAAGGCGATACCGCTCTTTCAGGAGGCACAGAGGGACCCGCAATGCAAGATGGCGGCACTGGATAAGACGGGGCTTTGTTTCTTTCTGAAAGGCTGGTTTGCCGATGCGATTGACATCTTCAGCCGGGCTCTTGGCACCTGCGGCGACCAGGATAGTGACATTGCAAAGGAGTTGCGGTATAATCTTGCCAGAAGCTATGAAGAGAATAAGCAACCTGAGAAAGCCCTCGAGGTTTATCGAAAATTAGCGCAGGTTGATTACAATTATAAGGATGTCAGCCGGCGCGTGGAGAAACTAAGAAAAACGGAATAACAAGCTCGGTTATAGGATCGAACTGAAAGAAGAAATATGGCGGAAGCACAAATAAAAGAAAGTCCTTTTAGCCCCGGCAGGCCGGTGCAGCCCGAGTATTTTGTGGCCAGGATAAAGGAAATCCAAAGGTTGGAAAGAAGTGTCAATCAAACGATTCTGGGCAAAAACGAAAATGTTTTTATAACAGGACCACGAGGCATTGGAAAAAGTTCTCTTGCAGGCCTTATCAAGTACATAGCGGAAAAACACAGCCTTATAGGAAGCCATTGCTTCTTGGGAGGGGTTCGGAGTCTTAACGAAATGATAAGGATGGTTTTCCAAAGACTTCTGCAGGACTGTAAGGATGAATCGGTTTTTGACAAGCTAAAAAATATTTTTGGTGATTATATTAAAAGTATAACGCTGTTTGGTACGGGCGTAGAGTTTACAAAGGATAAAGGTGAGCTACAAACACTGGTGGACAATTTTCTTCCTTTGATGCGAAAGATATACGACCAAATTCAACCAAACGGCAAGAAAGGCCTAACGCTCATATTAGATGACCTTAACGGGATCAGCGATGTTCCGCAATTTTCGCAGTTTTTGAAAAGTTTTGTCGATGAGCTGGCTACTTCCGGCAAGCCATTGCCTGTTTTTTTAATACTTGTCGGCCTGCCTGAAAGAAGAGAAGACCTAATTAAACATCAGCCCTCGGTTGCGAGGATTTTTGATGTTGTGGAATTACCTGTTATGGCTCCGAGCGAATCTGAGGACTTTTTCAAGGAAATGTTCGACAGCCAGAACATTGAAGTGGACAGTGACGCACTATCCCTAATGGTGAATATGTCCGGCGGTTATCCCATGCTCATGCATGAAGTCGGCGACGCTGTGTTCTGGCAGGACAAAGATAATCGCATAGATATAAATGATGCTGGGAGGGGAATATCGGAAGCAGCGCAGATAGTAGGAAAAAAATATATAGACCCGAAGATTTCAAAAGTGCTTAGAAATAAAACCTACGCCTCCATTCTAAGCAAAGTTGATACGGTTTTGTGGGGAGAAACTTTTGAACGCCAGGAGATCATGAAGCAGCTTCCTGAAAAAGAACAAGACAGCCTGGATAATTTCCTCCGAAGGGCAAGGGGGCTGGGGATCATTGAGCTCAGTGGATCTCGCGGCGAGTATAAATTCGCCAATCCACTTTATCATTTATACATGGGATTTTCATTAGCGAAATTAAGTTGGAGTAAGGAATAAAAATTTAGGAGTTTTGAGTGGCGCATTCATTATCAGCGAAAAAAAGAGTAAGACAGAACGCCAAAAGAAGAGTCAGAAACCGTGCCCGCAAGAGTATGGTCAAGACGCAGATCAAGCACTTCGAGACAGCCTTAACAGAGGGCGACCCTGAAAAGGCCTCCGAGCAGTTCAAACTGCTCGTCAAGCGTATAGACAAAGTGGCAGCAACAAGTACGATTCACAAAAACACCGCTGCCCGAATGAAGTCCCGCTTTGCGAAGCGTCTTGACAGTCTCAAGGCCAAAAATGCCTGAGCGGGCCACGGCGGGCGATTTATTTACAGAGCGGGTAGCGTCTAACCGATACAACAGTCGGCGAGACGCTATTTGTTTGGTTCGGTTCGATGACGGAAACCTATAAAACACGAATACTTAAGTTCTTAAGCAGGCCCGGTTGTCCCCCGATGAAACTTGCCGCTCTGGGTAAATCCTTAGGGGTGCCACAGGCAAACTGGTCCGAGTTCCATGCCGCCTTTAAGCAACTTCGCCAAACAGGCAAGATAGTAATAGGGGCAAAGAACCTTATTACGCTGCCGGCGGTTTCCGGGCGTATCGTCGGGACATTTCGGGCCAATCCAAGGGGGTTTGGTTTTGTGATTCCGTTAGAGCCGACTTCAAATGGGGACCTTTATGTAGGTCCCTACGATACAACCGGTGCTATGACCGGCGATACGGTTATCGCAAAGGCCGTGAAAAAAGGAGTGCGAGCCGGACAGATGCGGTACAGAGGCGAGATTGTTGAAATTCTGGAGCGAGGCCGCGACAAGTTTGTCGGCACACTTAAATGCACCGATTCGCAGTGGTTCATAGAACCTCAGGGCAGAGGATTCTTCGCACCGATATTCGTTGACGACGTCGGGGCAAAAGGGGCGAAGGCCGGCGACAAGGTTGTGGCTGAGATTATCCGCTACCCCACTAAAAAGAACCCCGCCTCGGGTGTTATTGTGGAGGTATTGGGTAAGGCGGGCCTTTACGATTCTGAAATCAAATCAATCATTGCCCAGTACAATCTGGACGATGATTTCGAGGATGAGTGTCTCGAACAAGCAAGGGCCGCCGCCGAAGACTTTAGGCCAGACCAAACCGACGGTAGGGATGATATAACCGGTGAAGTTATAATTACTATCGACCCTGCTGACGCAAAGGATTTCGACGACGCGATAAGCCTACGCAAAGATGCCGACGGTAACTGGGTGCTCGGCATCCATATTGCGGACGTCAGTTCATTTATCCCGATGGATTCAGCGCTGGATGTTGCCGCCCGGGAGCGTGGCAACAGCGTGTATCTGCCCGGCAAGGTGCTACCCATGCTTCCCGAAATACTCAGTAACGGTATCTGCAGCCTGCAGCCCGGTCGGAAACGTTTTGCAAAGAGCGTGTATATAACATACGACGCCAAAGGTAATGTCCTGGGCAGGGAATTTGCCAACAGCGTTATCAAGTCAACCGCGCGACTAACGTATGAGCAGGCTGACAATATCCTTTCGGGCAAGGCGTCAGGTTTTGCCGGTGAGGTGGTTGCCTTGCTCAAAGACATGGAAGTTCTGGCTCGCGCCATAGAGCAACGGCGGCTGAAAAACGGTATGCTGCACCTGGACCTGCCGGAAACAGAGCTTGTGATGGATGAGGCCGGCAAAGTCGTTGACGCCCACCCGGCCGATGACAGCTATCCTCACACGATAATCGAGATGTTCATGGTGGAAGCCAATGAAGCGGTGGCATCGTTTCTGGACAGGTTCGGCGTGCCTTTTATGCGCCGGATTCATCCCGAGCCGACCGCCGGCGGTGTCAAAGAATTAGGTCGGCTTGTACGACTCTGCGGGCTGAAAGTGCCCCGCAGACTCGACAGGGGCGCTATTCAGGACCTGTTAGCGTCAGTCAAGGGGACAAATTATTCCTACGCTGTTAACCTGCACATCCTGAGGAGTCTGCCAAGAGCCGAGTATGCACCGATGCACATCGGGCACTTTGCTCTGGCCTCAACCCACTATTGTCATTTTACAAGCCCGATACGCAGATACGCAGATTTAATGATTCACCGACTGATAACATGTTATATCGAACACAGATTGAACATGATTGGGCTTGAAGAGGTATTAAGCGAAGGGGAATTGGCCGATATTGGCAGCCATATCACCTTCACCGAACAACGGGCAGAGGACGCCGAAAAAGAACTCAAGACCGTGCTGATACTGCAAATGCTCAGCGAGCGCATCGGAGAGCAACTGAACTGTGTCGTCTCCGGCTTGACCAATTTCGGTATATTTGTGCAGTGTACGAAATTCGGCATCGAGGGACTGGTTGAGTTCGGCGATCTGGGACTGGACGAGTGGAAATACGACAACCG